>OMGV01000954.1_pt1 | contig 14216 bp, 15 predicted proteins | sample 1646111 | NCBI WGS metagenome assembly OMGV01 (sample SAMN05578590, study PRJEB25193) | human gut metagenome | biome: Human Microbiome; feature: human-associated habitat; material: feces | host: Homo sapiens | place: USA:Birmingham | reverse complement strand
GCGACCACCGAGATCTACACTCTTTCCCTACACGACGCTCTTCCGATCTTCCGGACCGGAGATATCAAACTACAAGAATTAGTCGACCAAGAAAAAATAAATTATATTACAGCTCATCTCCAGAAATTCTCCTCTCTGCCACAAGGAGTGAAGGAAATAAAAGAAAAGTTAGGCGAATATACTTCTTACGATGAAATACGTTTTGTCTTTGAAGCATATAAAAAACATATCTGAGAATTTTTATATTCCTCAAGTTCTACAATTTTCTTTGTAATTACTGCTGAATACTCATTTTTCTGGATTAATGTTAACGCTCTTCTTTTTGCTAAAAGTTCTTTACGTTGAACCTTTTTATTATTTGTTAGCTGGGTTAGCATTTGTTTTTTCCTGAGTTAAATCTCTAGCTACAGCAGCACTGCTGATTTTAATTTCTACATTATCAGCAATTCTAATTCTAATGAAATCAGATTTTTCTAAATCAATATAAGTAATTTCCCCATGGATACCACCTATAGTTAAAATACGATGACCTACTTTTAAATTGTCCATCATTGTATTACGTTGTTTTTGTTGTTTTTTCTGTGGACGATAAAGTAAGAAATAGAAAATTATTACCATTAATACTATTGGTCCATAGGAATAAAGACTTGCCATCATTGAATCACTCATAAAAAAATTCTCCTCATCATAAAAAATTATATTAATTTATTTTATATTAGCTATAGTATAGCATAATACCTCTATTTATTTACAAATATTCCTCAAAATTTACACAGATTTTGCATTGAATGAGAAATTAGCTGTAAATTTGCGATAAAATTCTGGGAACCTATCTTCCATAATAGATTGACGCATCTGTCTCATAAAGTCAATTAAGAAATGAAGATTATGGATTGTTAATAAACGTAAACCAAAGATTTCATTTACACGAACTAAATGACGAATATATGCTCTAGAATAATTTCTGCAAGTATAGCAATTGCAATGTTCATCAATTGGGTGGAAATCATGCTCATACTGTGCATTTTTTATTACTAAACGGCCATTCCATGTCATAGCTGTTCCATTTCTAGCTACACGAGTAGGGTATACACAGTCAAACATATCTATACCTCTCATTACGCCTTCAACTAAACAATCTGGTGTACCTACACCCATCAAATAACGTGCTTTATTCTGTGGTAAATGTTCTAAAGTGATATCGAGCATTTCATACATCAATTCTTTTGGTTCACCAACACTTAAACCACCAACAGCATATCCAGGGAAATCCATATCCACTAAACGATTAGCACATTCGATACGTAAATCTTTATACATACCACCTTGTACGATACCGAATAAACCTTGATTTGGATTTGTCATCGTATCTTTACAACGCTGTGCCCAACGAAGTGTAAGCTCCATAGACTCACGAGTATATTTGAAATCAGCAGGATATGGTACACATTCATCAAATGCCATGATTATATCTGCACCTAAATCCATTTGTGATTGTGTAGCAATCTCTGGAGATAAAAACTTTTTAGAACCATCGATATGAGAACGGAAAGTTACACCTTCTTCAGATATTTTACGCAAATCGCCTAAACTAAATACCTGAAATCCGCCACTATCTGTCAAAATAGCTCTATCCCAATTCATAAATTTATGCAAACCGCCAGCTTCTTTCACAAGCTTAGAGCCAGGACGCAAAAATAAATGATAATTGTTACTTAAAATAATTCCAACACCCATTTCTTTTAATTCTTCCGGTGCTAAAGTCTTAACACTAGCCTGAGTACCAACAGGCATAAAAATAGGTGTATCAAAACTACCATGTGGTGTGTGAATACGACCAGCACGTGCTCCAGTATGTGGACACTGCTTTATAAGTTCATAAGTAATTGCAGGTTTCATTATGCCTCCAAGATAAATATATTTATTCGTTTTCCTTTTAAATAAAAGAAAATGAACCAAAAAGAAAATTTTTCTAAAAATAACTATCTTATTCTATAAACATAGCATCGCCAAAACTAAAGAAACGGTATTTTTCTTTTACTGCTTGTTCATAGGCGGAAAGTACATATTCTCTGCCAGCAAAAGCACTGATTAACATGATTAAAGTTGATTTTGGTAAATGGAAATTAGTGATAATAGAATCTACGATTTTAAATTTATAGCCAGGATAAATAAAAATGCCTGTTTCTTCTGCTATTGGAGAGATAGTGCCATCTTCTTTCGCAGCTGATTCTAAAGTGCGGATAGATGTTGTACCTACAGCGATTACTCTACCACCATTAGCTTTAGTTTGATTGATAATATCTGCTGCTTCTTTTTCAATATGGTAGAATTCTTTATGCATTACATGGTCTTCAATATTATCTACATTTACAGGGCGGAAAGTGCCAAGACCTACATGAAGTGTTACAAAAGCTAAATTTACACCCATTTCTTTTATTTCCGCTAATAATTCTTTTGTAAAATGAAGACCTGCTGTTGGTGCTGCTGCTGAGCCTTCTTCTCTTGCATATACAGTTTGATAACGATTTTTATCTTCTAATTTTTCATGAATATATGGTGGAAGTGGTGTTTCACCCAATCTATCCAAGATTTCTTCAAAGATACCATCAAATTTAAATTCTACAATACGACCGCCAAAATCTGTATGACCTACAACTTCACAAGTAAGCTCATCACTAAATTCAATGATATTACCTAATTGAGCTTTTTTACCTGGTTTTACTAAAACTTCCCATTGATTAGTATTTGTTAAACGCTTTAATAAAAATACTTCAACCTTACCGCCTGTTTTTGCTCTATGACCAATAAGACGAGCAGGCATTACCTTTGTATCATTAAATACTAAAGTATCACCTTTGCGTAAATACTGTTTAATATCATAAAAATGTTTATGTTCAATAGTTTTTTCTTTGCGATTTAACACCATCAAGCGTGAATGGTCACGTTTAGCACATGGTGTTTGAGCTATTAATTCTTCTGGAAGATTATAGTCAAACTCATTTAATAGCATTAAATATTATCCCCTTTATTTTTATTTATACATATCTTTTATATTTACATCACTATAATAATGATATAAAATTTGCTGATATTTTTTACCTTTATCCGCTAAAGATTTTGCCCCCCATTGAGACATTCCCAAACGATGACCAAAACCACTGCCTTTAAAAATCAATTTTTTATCATCTTTATCAATTTTTAAAGTATCGCCTTTAGCTTTTTTATTACCTTCTAATTCTATAGTAAAATTGCTACTTTTTAAACCCAATAAACTGCGAAGCTGTGTCTTGGTCAATTCCACAGATTTTTTATTACTACCTATAAATTTTACAACTTGCGGTTTACTTGCTTTATTTGGATTTTTTTTCAATCCACTAAAATCTATTTCTTTTATTGTACCAATATCACTATATGAATTTTTTATAGATTTACTTAAATTATCTACTGTTACAGATACTGCCCAACTTTGATATGGAGATTGCTCCTCTTTATCTTCTACTGCTCTCAAATAAGGCACATTGACATTCCATACATTAATACTGTCATCAGTTTGACCACCTGAGGCTGCATGAAATACTGAACATATAGGTTGATTTAAATAAACAATGACTTCTCCTTTTGTAGCATCTATAGCTTTATTCGTAGTCGCAGCTTCTGAATCCATACCACCATAAACTTGGCAATCTGTTGTTACGCAGACGTCAAAACCTTCTTTTGTATGTTTTCGATCAAGCTTATCGTATAAAGCAAAAGTTCTAGCAGCTACAGCTTGAACTTTTAAAGCTTCTATATTCCAACTAGCAGGCATTTCTTCTGGTACGACACCATATAAATATTCATCAATCAATAAACGATTTATCACTGTAAGCCCTGCTTTATGCGGTTGAATAATCAAATTTCCTCTATAACGTTTGCCATTGACAATTACAGGGGCATTATCTTTGACTGCTACCACTAAAGTAGTAGTTTCCTTACCTTTTTTATTGACATAAACAGTTCTATCTTTTTGACGAATATTTACTTCGTTCATCTTTTTAAATTTATAATTTACTTTATTGTCGACATCTTTGACCACAAAATCATCATTTGCTGTAATTACAACTTCTTGTACTCCCTGTAATAATCCCACTCTCACATATGGAGCTGATGACTGTGCTGATACTACTTGTATATTACTTACAAATGCACAACAGCATAATAAACAAATAAGATATAGATATTTTTTCATATTTAATATCCTCTTTTATTTTTTATTCTATTTTTATTTATTTTAGATTTGACTGTTTTCTTCTGTCTAGAATATGTTATCTGACAATAAATAAAGAAAATCAACGCTAAAATAAATGCCACTAAACTAGTCGTCTGTGCAGATGTAAAGCTTAAAAATACAGGATTAGCATAATCGCCACGCAAAAATTCCAAGCCAAAGCGAGCTAAACTATATAACATTATATATAAAGAAAAAGCTTGACCTTTAGCATGAGGAAAAGCTCTAAAAATCAACAATAGAGCAAAAATCACAAAATCAATTTGACCTTCCCAGACCTCAGCAGGCCATAATGGTTGAGCACCATACGTATGATAAGCAAGTGTTGTTTCTGGATAAATAATACCAAAATTACTACCAGTTGGCGCACCAAAAGCATCGCCATTTAACAAATTAGCACAACGACCAATGGCTTGCCCTAAAATAATTGCAGGAGCTACTATATCAGCCAGTGCTAAGATATCTATTTTATGACGTCTAGCATAAATAATTCCTGCTCCCACGCCAAAAACGATACCACCTTGAATAGCCATACCACCTTGCCATACATAAAAAATTTCACTTAAATGATGACTATAATATGCCCAATCAAAGAAAAATACGTCCCACAATCTAGCGCCTACAATACCAGCGATACCACTATAAATACCAATATCTACAATATGATTGTGCCATCTGCCATCTTGTTTTGCTAAGAAATAAGCCACACCTGTTGCCAAAATAATACTCAAAGATAAAATCAGACCATATGCTCTTATCGGAAAATCACCAACAAAAAATAAATATTGGTGCATACTATCACCTCAGTATATTATTTTATATTGGTCAAATCTGTTATCCACATGATTTCAGCATCTTCACCATCTTCATAATACCCACGACGGCGACCTACAGATTTAAAACCTAATGATTCATACAAATGTATTGCTCCTTTATTACTTGGTCGAACTTCTAAAGTCATAGCATTTGCCTTTCTTTCTTGAGAAATCTTGATGATTTCCTTCATCATCAATCGACCTATACCTTTGTTTTGATATTCAGGAGTTATAGCTACATTTGTTATTTGAGCTTCATCAAATAATATCCAAACACCTACATAGCCAATGACTCTTTCGCCATCTAAAGCCAACAAATAATAAGCTTTATCATTAGAAGCTTCCTGCCAAAAAGATTGTCTTGACCATGGCATATCAAAACAAGATTTTTCTACAATTTCCACAGCACTTGCATCTTCTGGAGTCATTTTACGAAAATTTATTTGCATATTTTCACCTTATAAATCTATTAATTTTTCGCCATGGCGTTTTTCCCATAAAACTTCAGCTTCTGAACGGCGAATATATACAGGTTCTAAATCCATAATATTATCATAATCTTCATTTTCAAATCTAGATTTTGCTGCCATAGCCACATTACTTGCTCTAGGCATACAAAGATGTGGTAAACCTAAAGAAACATTTTCATATTGAGCGATTATTTCTGCTTTCTTTTGAGCGATATCTCCTACAAATACTACTGGTTTGTCTAGTGTAGCACAATATTTTACCACTTCTTCAAAATCCATCACGCAAGTTTGTTTTTTCTCATCAAAGCCCTTGCCATTCCACTCATACAAAGCAAAATAAGCATTGCTTTTTTGTGCATCTAATACACTTGCCACATATACACCTGGTACTGGATAATGATAAGCCATAGCTTCTAATGAAGATACAGCTACTACAGGAATAGATAATGCATATGATAACATTTTAGCAGTAGCAAGACCTATGCGTAGCCCTGTAAAAGAGCCAGGCCCTATGCTTATAGCTACACCTGTTAAATCAGATTTATCCATATGTGCAATTTTTAAAACATCTTGCACATGCCCTAATAAAACTTCTGATTGGGGTAATTTTAATTGCATGATAATCTCTGCAACTAATTTATCTTTTTGCACAATAGCAGCACCTGAAACTATTGTTGAAGTATCAATCGCTAATATTGCCACAGTGCTTCAACTCCTCATAAATATTTTTATATTTTTGACCTTCAAGATTGATAGTAATTATACGCTTTTGTTCACTATCGCCACGCTCGATTTTTAAATGCAAATAATCTTCTGGCATATAGGCAAAAAATCTATCTGGCCACTCAATCAATACTACTTCATCTTCAACATCAGTATACTCATAAAAACCAATTTCCTCTAAATCTTCTGGTTGCTCTAAACGATATAAATCAAAATGATATATACGCTTTTTACCTTCATATACATTCATTAAATTAAAAGTAGGACTTGTAACGATTTCTTTTACTTTTAATGCCTTACATAAACTTTGTGTAAATAAAGTTTTACCTGCACCTAAATCACCTTCAAGACAAATTATCAAATTATCTTGAATTAAATTTGCTATCTTTTCACCTAAAAGACTTGTTTGTTCAGGTGAATTTGTAGTTATTGTAAACATATTTCACCTCAAAAATTCATTTTAATCATATTATTTAAAATCATCAACTACGCAAATACTAGCACCTGTTTTTCTTGCAGCGGCCAAGCCTATGTCAGAGTCCTCAAAAATAATGGTATCTTCTGGCTTAACCTTAAAATATTCCATTGCTTTTAAAAATCCTTCTGGATCTGGCTTGCCATTTTTTACATCATCAATAGTAAAAATAACATCAAATAATTCTAATCTACCAAAATAACGCAAAATATCTTTAGAATTACTTGAACCACTTGTTACTACAGCTGTATGATATTCATTTTTCATAGCTTTAATAATATTAAACAAATGAGTATTTTCTGTAGCATATTTTAGATTTTCTTCATAATATAATTTCTTAGCATCATGAATTTCTTCAAAACGATTTTCAGGAACACCCATTATCGGTAAAAATCCACGATAAGTAGGGCCCCAACATTTTTCAACATATATATCGTAATCAAAAATCACAGGTAATCCAGCTCTTTCAATAGCTTCACGATATGCCATATAATTCACTCTGCGCGTATCAAATAAAGTACCATCTAAATCACAAATAACTAATTTACTTTTTTCCATTAAAAATCCCCTTAGGTTATTTAAAATCTATCATTATTTTTTACAATATCTATGTTATTCTATCACATCTAAAGATACTTGTCTTTTATATCTATGGTTTTTCTTGCAAACAACTTTATTTTCTTACCAAAATAATAAAGCTACTTTCGATTTTATCTCTAAATCAAAAGTAGCTTTATTTTATATTCATACTTAGTCAATCAATTTATTTGCTCTAAGTACAGTTTTTATACTTTCTGCACTAAAATGAAGAGCTTTTAATTCATCTTCTGGTAAATCTATAGCTAATCGTTTTTCTACACCATTTGCACCAATGATACTTGGCAAGCTAAGTGCTACATCTGTTAAGCCATATTCGCCTTCAAGCGGAGTAGAAACTGGTGTTACACAACGTTCATTAAACATAACAGCACGAGCTAATCTACAAGCACCCATTGCTATACCAGTATTTGTCCAACCTTTAGACAATAATACATCATATGCTGTATTTACTACTTCCTGAGCTATAGCTTTTTTATCAAAATCACTGTTATGATCATAATATTTATCTAAATCGGCTAAACGCACACCGCCAATGCTGATTGTAGACCATGCAGGAAAAGCAGAATTACCATGTTCACCAAGCATAAAGCCCTGAACATCTTTAGCATCAACATTATAATGATTTGCTATGATGCGTTTTAAGCGAAGTGTTTCTAAAGTAGTCCCTGTACCGAATAATTTTCCTTTTTCATAACCGAATTTAGTAGCTGCCAAATATGTAGTTACATCAAGCGGATTAGTAATCATGATAAAAGGTGTATTTTTTGTATATTTTGTAACCTCTGTCATGATTTCACCAATAACTTTTACATTTCGTTCTGCAAGTATTAATCTGTCTAATTTTTCCCCAGGTAAGATACTAGGGCCACCAGAACAAATAATTATATCAGCATCTTTACACTGACTAAAATCGCCTGAATAAACTTTCATACCTGGTACATACGTACAAGGTGTCGCATGAGTTGCATCTAAAGCTTCGCCATGAGCTACTTTTTCATTAATATCTATACATACGATTTCAGCAGCTAAATTCATTGCCATTGCCTGTGTTAATACAGCTGAACCTACATGACCAAGACCTATAATTGCCAATTTACTCATTTTCATTCTAATTACCCCCATATCACAAAACCATTAATCTCATTTTATTAAATAAATGGTTCGATTTTTTATGATATAGCAAATAATCATTACTGTCAACATGTAAACCAGTTTATTCTTTTTGCTTTTCGAATATTTTCGCCATCATTTTTTTTACAAGTCTTACACTCTGATCAAATTTTTCCGTATCACTATCTGGTAAATCAGTCGTGCTTTCCATAAAAATAAGCCTTTGCGATTTTTGATGTTCCTTTAAAAAATTTCTACCTTTTTCACTCAAAGAAATTTGACTATATCTTCTATCCTTACTTAAACAAGTCTTTTTAATAAATTCTTTTTTCACTAATTTATCAATGATAGGACTCATTTGTTGTTTCGATATAGATAAATGTTTTGCCAGCTCTGTTACAGTAGCAAATGTATCCTCTTTTTCAAAAAGATAATACATCACTGCAAAGTGATTGAGTGGTAATGGCAAAGCTGCAGTTCGCCATAATTTGTGATTATAAGTCATCATAATATCAAATAAATCAAAATAAATATCTGATATCTTTCTGCTATTCTTCTCCAAAAATTTCTCTCCCTTTGTCAAAATTTAATAATAAAAAATTTTATTTTTTCAAAGATTAAAACCAGATTAAAAACTGTCTTCAAGAGTGCAAAATTCTTGACTTTTCAATAGATATACTATACTATAGAACACGATAATAGTAAATACTTGTGTACTATCAGCTATTTATAAAAAATCCAAAAAGCTGATTATAAAGCTGTGCTAAAGCACAGCTTTTGAAATTTATCAAAGGAGGTTTAATAATTTTGGCCACACAATCAAAGAAAAAAGCTGTTATCCTAGTTGTAGCCATAGTAGTTATAGCACTTATTGGATATCTTGCATATTCTAAGTTAACAGCTACATCACAGGGCAACAAAACAGCAGGTGGTCCTGCAACTGTAAAAGCAATGCAGGTAATCAAACGTGATACACCACTTAATTATGAATATGCTGGTAATATCAAATCAACAGATGAAGTAAAAATCACTTCTCGTGTTTCAGGCACAATTGTTGAAAAATATATTACAGGTGGCGAATTCGTACAAGCAGGTCAACCACTTTACAAAATTGACAGTCGTCAATATGAAAGTACATTGCTCTCAGCTCAAGCAACATTAGCTCAATCTCAAGCTAATTATCAAAATGCTTTAGCTACATTACAAAATGCTCAAGTAGATAATAACCGTTACCAAACATTATTATCTCAAAACGCAATTTCCGATCAACAAGCTGCAACTCAACAATCTCAAGTAGAAGCTTTAACTGCATCATTGCAAGCTCAGCAAGCAATCATTGATTCCAATGCTGCTCTTGTAAAAAAAGCTCAAGAAGATTTAGATGATACAGTTGTTTATGCCCCAACTTCTGGTAAACTCGATATCAATGATATTGATGTAGGTGCTTATGCTACTGCTGGAAGTACAGTTCTTGTAACAATGGGCTCTGTAGACCAGGTATATGCTCAATTTAATGTAAGTGAAAATGAATATTTAAATCTTGCATCTTTCTTTAATAGTGATACTAACAATGTAACTATCACTTTAAGTGATGGCACAGAATATCCTGTTTCTGGTCACCTTGTGCAAGTAGATCGTTCTTTAACTACAAATACTGGTACACTTGCAATCAATGCTTTATTTGATAATCCAGATGGTCTTTTACTTCCTGGTATGTTCGCTCGTGTAAAAGTAACTGGCGAAGTGTTACCAAATGCTATCTTAATTCCACAACGTGCTGTACAACAACTTTTAGATAAAACATTTGTTATGGTTGTAGGCCCAGATAATAAATCTGTTACTAAAGCCATTACTGTTGGTGATAAAATCGGAAGTTATTGGATCGTTAAAGATGGTTTAGATACTAATGACGTTGTTGTTGTTGAAGGTCTTACTAAATTACAAGAAGGCGTTCCTCTTAACGTCACTATGGTAACTCCTGAAGAATTAGGTTTAACTTTTTAATCAGGGGGTGCTATAATTGTCAAGATTCTTTATAAATCGTCCGATATTTGCTATTGTTATATCTTTAATCATTGTAATCTTAGGTACAATTTCTGCTTTTAACTTACCAATAGCACAATATCCACAGATTTCTCCACCGACTATTACCGTAAGTACTACTTACACTGGTGCTAACTCAGATACAGTCAATGAGACTATTGCTCAGGTAGTTGAACAACAAGTCAATGGTGTTGAAGGCATGGACTATATGAGTTCTACTTCTGCCAATGATGGTCGTTACAATCTTCAAGTAGTCTTCAAACTCGGTACAAACGGTGATATGGACTCCGTAAAAGTTCAAAATAATGCTGCCACTGCTACACCAAGCTTACCATCTGATGTACAGACTTTTGGTCTTACTACTCGTAAAGCTTCTAGTGATATGGCAATGGTATTATCACTTACATCTCCAAATGGTACTTATGACAGCGTGTTCTTGAAAAACTATGCTGATATTTACCTTGTAGATAAAATCAAACGTGTTCCTGGGGTTGGGGACTTAAACGTATTCGGTTCTGACTATTCCATGCGTATTTGGATCAATCCAGATAAACTTGCTGAACTTGGTCTTACTGTTGCCGATGTCGTTAGTGCTGTAAAAGAACAAAACACTCAAGCTCCAGCTGGTACAATTGGTCAATTGCCAGCACCACGTGATCAAGAATTCCAATATACTGGTAAAATTCAAGGTCGTTTAATCACACCTGAAGAATTTGGAAATATTATTATTCGTTCTGATGCTAATAGTGGCTCATTTGTTCGTGTCAAAGACATTGCTAAAGTAGAAACAGGCGCTAGAACAAGTAATATCATCGCTAAACACAATAACCAAAATGCCGTAGCATTCGGTGTTCAGCTTACTAGTGATGCCAATGCAATGGATACTGTAAGTCAAGTAAAACAAATTCTTGAAGAATCCAAAGCCGATTTCCCTCCAGATATTGAATATGATACTGTTGTTGATAACACTACTTATATCAGTGAATCTATCAACGAAGTAATTCATACATTTATTGAAGCATTATTACTTGTAATGCTCATTGTTTATCTTTTCTTACAAAGTTGGAGAGCTACGCTCATCCCTATGCTCGCTGTTCCAGTATCTCTTATTGGTACATTTGCAACTTTCGTAGTACTTGATTTCTCCATCAATACCTTGACTCTCTTTGGTATGGTTCTTGCCATCGGTCTTGTTGTCGATGATGCTATCGTTGTTATTGAAAACGTTGAACGTCATATGGCTGAAGATGGTCTTAGTCCAAAAGAAGCAACAGGTCGTGCTATGGACGAAGTACAAGGTCCAGTTGTTGCTATTGCCTTCACTCTTGCTTCTGTATTCGTTCCAGTTGCTGGTCTTAGTGGTATGACTGGTATCTTATATCGTCAGTTCGCATTGACTATTGCTATTTCTATGGCATTATCAGCATTCGTGGCCTTGACTCTTACTCCTGCACTTTGTGCTACAATGTTAAAACCACATACTGCTGATGAAAATAAATCTACTTTTGGTGCATTTTTCATCCGTTTCAACCAATTTATGAATTGGATGACTCGTGGTTATGTAAAATATGTTGCCAAATTAATCGGTAAAGCAAAACTTTGTGTTACTGCTTTAGTTATTATCGTAGCTTTAATGTTTGGTTTATTTAAAATAATTCCAACTACATTTATTCCTGCTGAAGACCAAGGTTATTATCTTGGTGCTGTAAGCTTACCAGAAGGTACTTCTTTAAATAATACTGACGAAGTTATGACTCGTCTTGCTGAAGAATTAAAGAAAAACCCTGGTGTTTCTCAGGTAATGGGTATTTCAGGTTATGATATCTTATCTGGTGGTGCAAAATCCAGTGCAGCTACATTCTTCGTAGGTCTAGACCCTTGGAGTGAACGTACTTCACCAGAAACAAGTATCAATGCTGAAGTTGGTATGGCATTTAAACAAGGTGCTATGGGTTATCCAGAAGCCTCCATTATTGCTATGAATCCACCATCTTTACCAGGTCTTGGTATGGTTAGTGGCTTTACTTTACAGCTTCTAGATATGAGTGGTCATACTAATGAAGAATTAGATACTATCACTAAAAAAATCGTAGCTGTAGCTAATACTCGTCCTGAACTTCAAAGTGTTTATACAACATATAGTGTAAACTCTCCAATTTATGAATTTGAAGTAGACCGTGAAAAAGTTAAAAACTTAGGTTTAAATATTTCTGATGTATTTACTGCTCTTCAAGTAAACTTTGGTGGTACAGAAATCAATGACTTTAACCAATTTGGTCGTTCTTATAAAGTAGTAATGCAGGCAGAAAGTCAATTCCGTGATGAAGCTGATACTACTCGTTTCATCTTTATCCGAGGTTCCAATGGTCAAATGGTTCCATTGAACACATTAATTAAACCAAAATTAAATTCCGGACCTGCGATTATTTCTCGTTTCAATGCTAGCCGTAGTATAACTATCCAAGGTAGTCCAAAACCAGGCTACAGCTCAGGTCAAGCAATGGCAGCTATTGAAGAAGTAATCAAACAAGAAGCTCCAAATGGCTTCAATATTGACTGGTCTGGTCAGAGCCGTGAAGAACGTGCAGCTACAAGTTCCACAGCTCAAGTTATGGTCTTAGCTCTTGTTTTCGTATTCTTATGTCTTGCAGCTCTTTACGAAAGCTGGAGTGTACCATATGCTGTATTATTAACAGTACCAACTGGTATCTTTGGTTCTTTGATTTCCGCTTATATTTTCAATATGCAAATAAGTATTTATATGCAAATTGGTATGATCGTAGTAATGGGCTTAGCAGCTAAAAACGCTATCCTTATCGTCGAATTCGCCAAAGTACGTTTTGATACTGGTATGCCAATTTTAAAAGCTACTCTTGAAGCTTCCAAACTTCGTTTACGTCCAATCATTATGACTTCACTTGCCTTCATTATTGGTTGTTTACCACTTGCTGTAGCAACTGGTGCAGGTGCAGCTGCTCGTAATAATATGGGTATCGCCGTTGTTGGTGGTATGATTGTAGCTACTGTCCTTGGTGTATTCTTGATTCCTGTTATGTATTTAGTGGTAATGAAAATTACTTCCAAACTTACTGGTAAATCTAAACAACCACCAAAATCTGAAATTGATAGATTTATGTAATATATCTTTATCGCTTTTTATTTCTATTTATGTTATAATTGGCTAAATAATAATATGACAAAGATACTAACTTATTAGTATCTTTGTCTATAATTTCAAGGAGATATGTTTATGAGAATAAAAAGAATGTTCCTATCCCTAATGAGTATTTTTGCTTTAGTGGCTACACTATCTATAACAAATATAAGTTTCGCTGCTGATGGTTATTTATATACTAGCGAACGCTTTGGTTATAGCATAAAATGCCCAGAAAAACCATTGGCTGTAATTAATTTGAGTATTCTTTCCCCTCAAGAACAAGGAGATGTTCTCATATTTGAAACAGATGGTCATAACCCTACAAAATACTGGGTTATTTCCCCAAATGCTTTCAGTAATGATACTTTCCCTGACCTTGATAATTTAACTGATGAAGCTAAACAAGATTTATTTACTCGATTAGCTATTGAACGTGGATATGAAGCGATTTCTCTTGTTCCAATTCAAGGACATAATGCTATTTATGCTGTTACTGCAAAAACAGATCGGAAGAGCGTCGTGTAGGGAAAGAGTGTAGATCTCGGTGGTCGCC
>OMGV01000882.1_pt1 | contig 15260 bp, 9 predicted proteins | sample 1646111 | NCBI WGS metagenome assembly OMGV01 (sample SAMN05578590, study PRJEB25193) | human gut metagenome | biome: Human Microbiome; feature: human-associated habitat; material: feces | host: Homo sapiens | place: USA:Birmingham | reverse complement strand
CGACCACCGAGATCTACACTCTTTCCCTACACGACGCTCTTCCGATCTCCGGATAATTCCGTAAAAGAATATGCCGAAGGAACGACTGCCATGCAGATTGCGGAAAGCATCAGTTCCCGTCTGGCACAGGAAGTTCTGGCAGCGAGCGTGAATGGTGAGATTTGGGACTTGACCCGTCCGATCAACCAGGATGCCGCCATCAAACTTTTCAAGTGGGAAGACGAGGAAGGTAAGCATGCATTCTGGCACTCCAGCGCTCACCTGATGGCTGAAGCTTTGCAGGAGTTATATCCCGGCATCAAGTTTGGTATCGGACCGGCTATTGAAAACGGGTTCTACTATGATGTGGATCCGGGTGAAGCAACAATCAAAGAAGGTGATTTCCCTGCTATCGAAGCAAAAATGCTCGAACTGGTAGCGAAGAAAGAGGAAATCAAACGTCAGGACATTTCGAAGGCAGATGCCCTGAAAATGTTCGGTGACAGAGGCGAAGAATATAAAACAGAACTTATCAGCGAATTGGAAGACGGTAAGATCACAACCTATACGCAGGGGGCGTTTACCGACCTGTGCCGTGGTCCGCACTTGCCGAACACTTCTTATCTGAAGGCTGTTAAAATAATGAGTGTTGCCGGTGCTTACTGGCGTGGTGACGAAAAGCGTAAACAGTTGGTTCGTCTGTATGGTATCACTTTCCCGAAGAAAAAGATGCTGGACGAATATCTGGCATTGATGGAAGAAGCCAAGAAACGTGACCATCGTAAGATCGGTAAAGAACTGGAGCTGTTTACGTTCTCTACGGCAGTGGGAGCAGGGCTTCCGTTGTGGTTGCCGCGTGGCACGCAGTTGCGCCTGAAACTGGAAGACTTCCTGAAACGTATCCAGAAGAAATATGGTTACCAGCAGGTAATGACTCCGCATATCGGTGGCAAGCAGTTGTATGTGACTTCCGGCCACTACGCTAAATACGGTAAGGATTCGTTCCAGCCGATCCATACTCCGCAGGAGGGTGAAGAGTTCTTGTTGAAGCCGATGAACTGCCCTCATCACTGTGAAATATTCAAATCGTTCCCGCGTTCATACAAGGACCTGCCTCTGCGTTTCGCGGAGTTCGGGACTGTGTACCGTTATGAACAAAGCGGCGAGCTGCACGGTTTGACAAGAGTACGTGGTTTTACGCAGGATGATGCCCACCTGTTCTGTCGTCCCGATCAGCTGAAAGACGAGTTTTTGAAGGTGATGGATATTATCTTTATTATCTTTAAGGCTTTGGATTTTGAAAACTTTGAAGCACAGATTTCTCTGCGCGACAAGGTAAACCGGGATAAATATATCGGTTCGGAAGAAAACTGGGAGAAAGCCGAAAGCGCTATCATCGAAGCTTGTCAGGAAAAAGGCTTGAAAGCCAAGATTGAATATGGCGAAGCTGCTTTCTACGGTCCTAAACTGGACTTTATGGTGAAAGATGCCATCGGCCGCCGTTGGCAGTTAGGTACGATCCAGGTTGACTATAACCTTCCGGAACGTTTCGAACTGGAATATACGGGTGAGGACAATAAGAAACACCGTCCTGTTATGATCCACCGTGCACCGTTCGGCTCTATGGAACGTTTCGTTGCCGTGCTGATCGAACATACGGGTGGTAAGTTCCCGCTGTGGCTGACTCCGGACCAGGTGGCGATCTTGCCGATCAGCGAGAAGTTCAACGATTATGCTTATGAGGTAAAACGTCAGCTCGAAGCCGAAGATCTGAGCGTTCTGGTTGATGACCGTAATGAGAAAATCGGTCGTAAGATCCGTGATACAGAATTGAAACGTATCCCTTATATGCTCATTGTTGGAGAGAAAGAAGCAGAAAATAATGAAGTTTCTGTAAGAAAACAGGGCGAAGGTGATAAAGGTTCGATGAAAATTACTACCTTTGCAGCGCTTTTGAAAGGTGAGGTAGAGGATCAGATGAATCACTGGAAGAAAGATAATAATTAATTAACTAATAACGAGGAGAATAAATCTTTTTGAATGAAGAATGACAGTCTGAAAGAACAGTATAGAATCAACGAACGTATTCGTGTTCGTGAAGTTCGTTTAGTAGGTGATAACGTAGAACAGGGAGTTTATCCTACTTCTCAGGCATTAAAGATGGCTGAAGATCAAGGGCTCGATCTGGTTGAAATTTCACCGAATGCTGCGCCCCCCGTTTGTAGAATTACTGATTATCAGAAATTCCTTTATCAACAGAAGAAGCGCCAGAAGGAACAGAAGGCGAAATCTGTGAAAGTGATCGTGAAGGAGATCCGTTTCGGACCTCAGACAGATGATCATGATTACAACTTCAAGTTGAAACATGCGAAGGGATTTTTGGAAGAAGGAGCAAAAGTAAAAGCATATGTGTTCTTTAAAGGACGTTCCATTCTTTTCAAAGAGCAAGGAGAGGTATTGTTGCTTCGTTTTGCCAATGACTTGGAGGAATACGGAAAGGTAGAACAATTGCCGGTACTGGAAGGTAAACGTATGATCATCATGCTGACACCGAAGAAAGCCGGAGCTGCCGCCGCTCCCAAACCTGCCGTTTCAAAACCGGTAGTGAAGAAGGTGGTCGCGACTCCCAAGCCCAGGACTGAAGAGTCTGAATAATAAGGAAAGAAACCACTCGGTAGAGGGTGGAAAGTTTAATAATTAAAATATATTGGAAAATGCCTAAGATGAAGACTAATTCCGGTGCCAAAAAAAGATTCGCTCTTACCGGAACAGGTAAAATCAAAAGAAAACACGCTTTTAAAAGTCACATTCTGACAAAGAAGACTACAAAGCAGAAGAGAAATCTTACTCACACAGGTTTGGTTGCCAGTGTGGACGTAAGCAACGTTAAGCAGTTGCTTGGTTTGAAGTAATCTTTTTTAATTAAGCGAGTTTTACAAGATTTTTATTAACCGAATGTATTTAGCAAATAAGATCATCCGATAGTGATGACGCTAGCATTCAAAACAGATTAGTATTATGCCTAGATCAGTAAATCATGTTGCTTCAAGAGCAAAAAGAAAACGGATTTTAAAACTAACCCGTGGTTATTATGGTGCACGTAAGAACGTTTGGACCGTAGCGAAGAATACATGGGAAAAAGGTTTGACTTATGCTTTCCGCGACCGTCGTAACAAGAAACGTAATTTCCGTGCTTTGTGGATTCAGCGTATCAACGCTGCCGCTCGTATGGAAGGTTTGTCTTACTCTCGCCTAATGGGTGCTTTGCACGCTGCCGGTATCGAGATCAACCGTAAGGTTTTGGCAGACTTGGCCGTTAACCATCCGGAAGCATTCAAGGCTATCGTAGCTAAAGTAAAATAAGATTTTTGCTATATAGTTAATAAAGAGCCTCCCCGAAAAGGAGGCTCTTTTTTTGTTGTTTTTGTTTGGTTATGTCGATACGATTACATATCTTTGTAACAAGAAAAAGATAAACAGGGAATGAGTTAAGCCGCACTTGTTCGATTGGGAAACTCATCAGTTTATTTTAATTCCGAGACACAGCTCTTGTCGTCAATGGCGGGCCGCACCCTTCGGGGCATGCTTAGCACGGCGGATTACAAAGATGGCAAAGCACTCAAATCCTGTCATACGGAGTTTGTTCATATCTACGGTGCGGCTTTCTTTACATAGGAGGATATGTCAGAACAGGCATATCCTCTTTTTTTGTGCCCCGTCAAGCATAGTTTTAGACGGTGTAACGCTATGGGTTAGGGGAGCTAAAGCATAGCTTTTTGTTTGAAATAGGAGCTTGTCCGTTTTTTCTTCGTATATTTACCCTCCAAGAATTAAACACACTAAACTAAATATTTATGTTACTGCCAAAACAGTCTCGCAATTATGTAACCGGGCTGGCTGCCGCTTGCTCGTTGCTATTGATTGCCTGCTCTTCGGAGGAAGTCCGGCAGGTCAATCTTATTCCCAAACCGGAACAGATGACAATGACCGGAGGAACTTTCACGGTCGATAGTCTCGCGTTATTTGGCGGGCAATCTTCCCGGAATATCAAAACAGTGATCGATGAAGCCTGGTCCGGTAACCCGGAAGGTTATCAGTTGGATGTGACGCCGGGAGGAATCGACCTGCGTGCCGGTTCGCCGGACGGTCTGTTCTATGGGATGCAGACGTTACGCCAACTCTATGTCGGAGGAGAGGTCCCATGTGTTTCGATCCGGGATAATCCTCGTTTTGGGTATCGGGGATTGCATCTGGATGTATCCCGTCATTTCTTCTCCAAAGAGGAAGTGATGAAATTGTTGGATGTGATGTCTTTTTACAAGTTGAACACCTTGCATATGCATCTGACGGATGCCGGAGGATGGCGTATCGAGATAGACAAATATCCGAAACTTACTTCTGAAACGGCCTTCCGCACCGAATCTGATTGGCGGAAGTGGTGGGACGGCCGCGACCGTAAGTATCTGCCGGAAGGGACGCCGGGCGCTTACGGCGGTTACTATACGAAGGAGGACATCCGGGAGATCGTGAAACATGCGGCTTCCAAACATATAAACATAATACCGGAGATCGAATTTCCGGGGCATTCGGAAGAGGTGCTGATGGCCTATCCTGAACTGAGCTGTTCGGGAAAGCCTTACCGGAACGGCGATTTTTGTATCGGTAACGAGCAGTCGTTTACATTCATGGAAGACGTATTGGCGGAGGTGATCGATCTTTTCCCGTCCGAATATATCCATGTCGGTGGCGATGAAGCCGGGAAGTCCGCCTGGAAGAAATGTCCGAAATGCCAGGCTTTGATGAAGGAAAAAGGAATGAAGAACGTGGACGAGCTTCAGAGTTACATGATTCACAGGGCTGAGGAGTTTCTGAATTCGAAAGATCGTAAGCTGATCGGCTGGGACGAGATCCTGGAAGGCGGTCTGGCTCCCGAAGCAACCGTCATGTCATGGCGGGGAGAAGACGGTGGAATCAAATCGGCACGGATGGGGCATGATGTGGTGATGACGCCGGGCAATTATATGTATTTGGATTTCTATCAGGCCGATCCGAAGACACAGCCGTATGCCATCGGCGGCTATACGCCGATAAAGAAAGTATATAGCTATGATCCCGTCCCGGCGGATTCGTTGACGGTAGAGGAATGCCGGCATATTTTGGGGGTGCAGGCCAATACCTGGACCGAATATATCCAGACACCCGAACATCTGGAATATATGATGTTCCCGCGTGCCCTTGCCGTGGCCGAGATCGGATGGACGCCGCAGGAATTACGGACATGGGAGGATTTCAAACCTCGCATGAATGCGCATATTTCCAAATTGCAGGGAATGGGGATCCGTACTTTTACCCTTTCGGACGAATTGGAAGTGACCATGCAGGTCGATACGGCAGGCAGAGAGATAGAAGTCATACTGGATGCCGAGAAATACCCGGCGGAAATCCGCTACACGACGGACGGTTCCGTTCCGGTGGCATCTTCCGCCCTTTATGCCGGGCCGATAACCGTGCAAGATTCCGCCCATATCAAAGCCGCTATTTTCCGGGACGGTGTGCTTCAGGGGACACCGACGGAAAAGAAAGTGGATTATCATCGGGCCATCAATAAGCCTATACATTATAATAGTAAGCTCTACGAAGGCTATATGGCCGGAGGAACGAACGCCCTGTTGGACGGCTATCGGGGCGGTCTGACTTATCTGGACGGACGTTGGCAAGGTTATTTGGATGACCTGGACTGTGTGATCGATATGGAAGAGGAAACGGATATCCATAAAGTGTCCATTCGTTTCATGCAACTGACAGGTCCGGGTGTGTTCCAGCCCGGACAAGTGGAGTTGTTGACTTCGGAAGATGGTGAAAACTTTATTTCCCGCGGGATTGTTCCGACAACGGTTACGGCTGATGATCCGGACCTCCTGTTCCAAGAATATACGTTCGACGGTAACTGGAAAGCCCGTTATGTCCGTTTGAAAGCGCCGAGGGCGAATCCCGGTTTTATTTTTGCGGATGAGATCGTTGTTTGGTGAATGAAAAATTAAGAATTAAGAATTAAAAAATAAGAGTTGGTGTTATGAAGATGGTGTTGTTTTCTTTTTTATTGAGTTGCTGTTCTGCGCTGGTTTACGCGCAACAGCCGGTAGATTATGTGAATCCGTTTATCGGGACAAGCAACTACGGGACGACCAATCCCGGTGCGATTTGCCCCCAGGGAATGATGAGTGTCACCCCCTTCAATGTGATGGGGTCGAAAAGTAATAAGTTTGATAAGGACAGCCAGTGGTGGTCCACGCCTTATTCGGCGGATAATAATTTCTTCACCGGTTATGCGCACGTCAATCTGAGCGGTGTCGGTTGTCCGGAGATGGGAAGCCTGTTGTTGATGCCTACCTCCGGGGAGCTGAATGTGGATTATCACGCATACGGTAGTGAATATAAGAATGAGGTGGCCCATCCAGGCTATTACAGTAATATCCTGACGAAATATAACATCAAGACGGAAGCTACCGCCTCCATGCGTACCGGCCTGACACGTTTTACTTTCCCGAAAGGGCAGGGGAATATCCTCTTGAATTTGGGTGAGGGGCTGACGAATGAAACCGGTGCGACCGTTCGTATGGTGAGCGATACGGAGATAGAGGGAAGCAAGCTGCTCGGTACGTTCTGCTATAACCCGCAGGCTGTTTTCCCGATCTATTTCGTGATGAAGCTCAGCAAAGCCCCCAAGCAGGCCGGTTACTGGAAGAAACAACGCGAGATGAAGGGTGTGGAAGCCGAATGGGATGCCTATTCCGGCAAATATAAATTGTACACGAAGTATGACCGTGAGATGAGCGGTGACGACATCGGTGTCTGGTTCAAGTATGATACCGAAGAAGACGAAGTGATCGAAGTAAAGATGGGTGTCTCGTTTGTCAGCATCGAGAATGCCCGCCTGAATATGAACACCGAACAGCCGGATTTCAATTTCGACAAAGTGCGTGCGGCAGCCGGCAAGATGTGGAACGACGATCTGTCTCGTGTGATGGTGGAAGGCGGGACGAACGACGATAAGACGATTTTCTATACCGCCATGTACCACCTGCTGATCCATCCGAACATCATTCAGGACGTGAATGGCGAATATCCGATGATGGAAAGCCTGAAAGTCGGCCATACTACCGGAAACCGCTATACGGTCTTTTCGCTCTGGGACACCTACCGCAATGTCAGCACATTGATGACATTGCTCTATCCCGAAAAACAGCTCGACATCATCCGCACCATGATCGACATGTACAAGGAAAGCGGCTGGCTTCCGAAGTGGGAACTGTACGGACGCGAGACGCTGACGATGGAAGGCGATCCGTCTATCCCTTATATCGTGGATGCTTATATGCGCGGTTTGCGCGATTACGATATCGAGACTGCCTACGAAGGAATGCGCAAGGGTGCTACTACTCCCGGAGAGTTCAACCTGCTTCGCCCGGACAATAACGACTATATGAGCAAAGGCTACGTCCCCTTGCGCGAACAGTATGATAATTCGGTTTCGCATGCCTTGGAATATTATATTGCCGACTGGAATCTCTCGTTGTTGGCAGATGCGTTGGGAAAGAAGGAAGACGCCAAGTTGTTCCGTGAGCGGGCTATGGGGTATAAGCATTACTATTGCAAGGAGTTCGGTACGCTTCGTCCCATCCTGCCCGACGGCACGTTCTATTCCCCTTTCGATCCGAAACAGGGGGAGAACTTCGAGCCGAGCCCCGGTTTCCATGAAGGAAACGCCTGGAACTACACGTTCTATGTCCCCCATGACATCAAAGGCCTTGCCAAACTGATGGGCGGTCAGAAGAAGTTTGTCGATAAGTTGCAGATGGTCTTCGACAAAGGGTACTACGATATGGCAAACGAGCCGGATATCGCCTATCCGTACCTCTTCAGCTATTTCAAGGGAGAAGCCTGGCGTACGCAGAAGCTGGTCCGCGAACTGTTGGGCAAATATTATCATAATGCTCCGAACGGACTTCCGGGTAACGACGATACGGGTACGATGTCTACCTGGGCGATCTTCTCGATGATGGGATTCTATCCGGCCTGTCCCGGTGACCTGGATTATGTTGTGACTTCTCCGACCTTCAACAAGGTGACGATCCGGCTGGACGAGAAGTTCTACCCGAAAGGCGAATTGGTGATCGAGTCCGCCCGCAAAACCCCGGAAGATATTTATATCAAAGAGGTGACAGCCGGCGGAAAGAAGCTGAAAGGGTATACGATTTCGCAAGACGAACTGGTGAATGCCGGGACATTGCGCTTCACGCTGGAAAACAAGCATTGATTTCCCCTCTCAATTTTATTTGAAATGGCATTTAAACGTTGAAAAACGGTTTCAAATTTTCTTGAAGCCGTTTTTCACTATTGAATCCCCGTTTCAATATTTCTTGAAGTGCCTTTTTAATGGTGAAAAACCGTTTCAAGAAAAATGGAGATGGGTTTCACCATTGAAAAATGGCTTCAAGAAAATTAGAAACGACTTTTCAACGTTTAAATGCCATTTCAAATATTCTTGAGACCTATAAATTATTATCTTTGCACACGTAAAAAAGAAAAACAGTTTAATCCATATTATATAATGTATAGAACAAGAACATGTGGCGACCTGCGCCTTGCCGATGAAGGCTTGGTGATTACGCTGGCCGGCTGGGTACAGAAAACCCGTAAGATGGGTGGCATGACGTTCGTGGATATCCGCGACCGTTACGGTATTACGCAATTGGTGTTTAACCAGGAAGTGGATGCCGCTCTTTGTGAGAAAGCAAATAAGCTGGGACGCGAATATGTTATCCAGGTGACGGGAACCGTTCGCGAACGTTCCAGCAAAAACCCGAATATCCCTACCGGTGAGATCGAAATCATCGTTTCGGAACTGAATGTCCTGAATGCTGCCGTGACTCCTCCTTTCACGATTGAAGACGATACGGACGGGGGTGACGACCTGCGTATGAAATACCGTTATCTGGATTTGCGCCGCAACGCCGTCCGCAAGAACCTGGAACTGCGTCATCGTATGGCTTTCGAGGTGCGTAACTATCTGGACAAGCATGGATTCCTGGAAGTCGAAACTCCGGTGCTGGTAAACTCGACGCCTGAAGGGGCGCGTGACTTTGTCGTGCCTTCCCGTATGAATCCCGGACAGTTCTACGCTTTGCCTCAGTCTCCGCAGACGTTGAAGCAGTTGTTGATGGTTTCCGGTTTCGACCGTTATTTCCAGATCGTGAAATGTTTCCGTGACGAAGACCTGCGTGCGGACCGCCAGCCCGAATTTACACAGATCGACTGCGAAATGAGCTTTGTGGAGCAGGAAGACGTGCTGAACATTTTCGAAGGAATGGCCAAGCATCTGTTCAAGGTGATCCGGGGCATCGAAATAAAAGAAGCTTTCCCGCGTATCAGTTGGCACGATGCCATGAAATATTACGGAAGCGACAAGCCGGACCTGCGTTTCGATATGAAGTTCGTCGAACTGATGGACATCATGAAGGGACACGGTTTCTCCGTATTCGATAATGCTGCTTATGTCGGCGGTATCTGTGCGGAAGGGGCGGCTTCTTATACGCGCAAGCAGCTGGATGCGCTGACCGAGTTTGTGAAACGTCCGCAGATCGGTGCAAAGGGCATGGTATATGCCCGTGTGGAGGCAGACGGCAATGTGAAGTCGAGCGTGGATAAATTCTATACCCAAGAAGTATTGCAGCAGATGAAAGAGGCCTTTGGTGCAAAACCGGGCGACTTGATTCTGATCCTTTCCGGCGACGATGCGATGAAGACGCGCAAACAACTTTGCGAATTGCGTCTGGAAGTGGCCGGCCAGTTGGGCTTGCGTGACAAGAACAAGTTCGCCTGCCTGTGGGTGATCGACTTCCCGCTGTTCGAGTGGAGCGAAGAAGACCAGCGCTTCTATGCAATGCACCATCCGTTTACTTCTCCCAAACCCGAAGATATTCCTTTGCTGGACAGCGATACGGGAGCCGTCCGTGCGAATGCATACGACATGGTGATCAATGGTGTCGAAGTGGGTGGCGGTTCCATCCGTATCCACGACAGCAAGTTGCAGGATAAGATGTTCCAGTTGCTGGGCTTCACCGAAGAAAAGGCACAGGAGCGTTTCGGCTTCCTGATGAATGCCTTCAAATATGGTGCGCCTCCTCACGGTGGTCTGGCTTACGGTCTGGACCGTTGGGTCTCTTTGTTTGCCGGCCTCGATTCTATCCGTGACTGTATCGCGTTCCCGAAAAACAACTCCGGTCGCGATGTCATGCTGGATGCGCCCGGACAACTGGATGATTCGCAGTTGGAAGAATTATGCCTGAAAGTAGATATTAAGGAGTAATATACCGATAGGTCGATTTGCCGGTATGCTGGTGAATGGTTCACTGGCCTATTGGCAAATTGATTTATTTATAAATTATTGATTATGTTAAGGGTTAAGGATATACTGAAAGAAATCGAACAATACGCTCCGTTGCCATTGCAGGAGAGCTTTGACAATGCAGGGGTGCAGGTAGGCGATGTGAATCAGCCGGCTACCGGTGCGCTTCTTTGCCTCGACGTCACCGAAGAGGTGGTGGACGAGGCGATAGAGATGGGGTGTAATCTGATTGTCTCTCATCATCCTTTGGCCTTTAAAGCCTTCAAATCCCTGACCGGTTCGACCTATATCGAGCGGTGCATGATGAAGGCCTGCAAGTATGACTTGGTGATCTATGCCGCCCATACCAATCTCGATAATGCGGCAGGAGGCGTGAACTTCCGTCTGGCGGAACTGATCGGGCTGGAAAATGTCCGTGTCCTGAGTCCCCAGAAAGGAGCTTTGCTGAAGCTGGTCACTTTCGTGCCGGAGGCCTATGCCGATTTGGTGAGGACGACCTTGTTCAATGCGGGAGCCGGAGCGATAGGCGACTATGATTCCTGTAGCTTCAGCCTGCCGGGGAGCGGGACTTTCCGTGCCGGCGAAGGGACGAACCCGTTCTGTGGCGAAATAGGCGAGTTGCATGTGGAGTCGGAAATCCGTATCGAAACGATATTGCCCGCTTTCCGTAAGTCGACGGTGACGCGTGCGTTGCTTTCCGTCCATCCTTATGAAGAACCGGTATTCGATTTCTATCCTTTGGATAATGCCTGGAACCAGGTCGGTTCGGGGGTAGTCGGAGAGTTGCCCGAAGAAGAGAGTGAATTGGGCTTCCTGCAACGGATCAAGGAACTGTTCCAAGTGGGGTGCGTGAAGCATTCCGCCCTGACCGGCAAGCCGATACGCGAAGTCGCTTTATGCGGGGGGAGCGGCGCTTTCCTGATCAAAGACGCAATCAGTTACGGTGCGGACGTTTTCATTACGGGGGAGGCTAAATATAATGACTTTTACGATGTGGAAGACCGGATTCTGCTGGCGGTTATTGGTCATTATGAAAGTGAAGTCTGTACAAAAGATATCTTTTATAACATAATATCGAAAAAATTCCCTACCTTTGCGGTACATTTTTCGAATGTTAATTCAAACCCGGTAAAATATTTATAGAATGGCTACAGATAAACAATCAGCTGAAAAAGAGATTACAGTTGAAGAAAAGCTTTCTACGCTGTATCAGCTTCAGACGATGATGACTGAAATTGATAAGATCAAGACACTTCGCGGCGAACTTCCCTTGGAAGTACAGGACTTGGAAGATGAGATCGCTGGTCTGGAAACACGTCTTCAGAACTATCAGTCAGAAATTAAAGACTTTGAGAATGCTGTTGTAGAACAGAAACATAAGATTACGGAGTCAACCGGTCTGATTGAAAAATATAAAGCGCAGTTGGATAACGTGCGTAACAACCGTGAGTTCGACAACTTGTCAAAAGAAATAGAATTCCAGGGACTTGAAATCGAGTTCTCTGAAAAGAAGATTCGTGAATTCGGTGAAGCGATCAACCGTAAGAAAGAAGAGATCGCCGAACTGTCCGAAAGACTGGAAGGCCGTAAGGCTGATTTGGTTCAAAAGCAGGGCGAACTGGAACAGATCATTTCCGAAACCAAGCAGGACGAAGAGAAACTGCGCGAAAAAGCAAAGAAACTGGAAGCGAATATCGAACCGCGCCTCTTGACTGCTTTCAAACGTATCCGCAAGGGGGCACGTAACGGCTTGGCTGTCGTATATGTACAGCGTGGTGCCTGCGGTGGTTGTTTCAACAAGATTCCGCCCCAGAAACAGTTGGATATCAAGTTGCGTAAGAAAGTGATCGTTTGCGAATACTGTGGTCGTATCATGATCGACCCTGAATTGGCAGGCATAGAAGAATAATCGGATGCGCGACGTTGTCCGTGCATATATAGAGAAATATCGGTTGCTTACGGAAAACCGTCCGGTTCTGGTCGGTGTAAGTGGCGGAGCAGATTCAATAGCCCTACTCACCATTTTGGTGGAGTCGGGCTATTCCTGTATTGCGACGCATTGTAATTTTCATTTGCGGGGAGACGAATCCCTGCGTGACGAACAGTTTGTAAGGGAGTATGCCCGAAAACTGGATGTCCCTTTCCTGATGACGGACTTCGATACCCGGAAATATGCAGCCGACCGGCATCTCTCCATTGAAATGGCTGCCCGCGAGTTGCGCTATGGCTGGTTCGAAGAGCAACGGGCTGCAACCGGGGCGCAGGCTGTCGCTGTGGCTCATCATCGTGACGACAGTGTGGAAACGCTTTTGATGAATCTGGTACGTGGGACCGGCATCAGGGGAATGAGCGGGATTCGTCCGAGGAACGGTTTCGTGGTGCGCCCTTTGCTTGCCGTGAGCCGTGAGGATATCTTGGAGTGGCTTGCCGGACGCGGTTTGACGTATGTGACCGACAGCACCAACCTTTCCGATGCTTATACGCGCAATTTTATCCGCCTGCGTGTCCTTCCGCTTCTGAAGGAAATCAATCCTTCCGTGAAGGATGCGATCGCCCGTACGTCCGAACATCTGTCGGCAGCCGAAGCCGTTTATCTGCATGTGGTGGAAGAGGCGAGGAATGCTGTGGTCGAGCAAGGGGACCGCCTTTCGATTGCCGCCTTGATGCGTTACCCGTCGCCCGATGCTATTTTATACGAGTTACTCAAAACCTATGGCTTTACTCGTCCGGTGGCGGAGGATGTTTATTTGTCCCTGACGAAAGAATCGGGCAAAACCTTTTTCTCTTCTACGCACCGGTTGATAAAAGATCGGGACTATTTATTGTTATCTCCCCTTGTAAAAGAAGAGGTCCGTGAATATACACTGACCGGTGGCGAGAAAGTTTGGTCCGGTCCTGTCGAACTTTCTTTCGAGAAGATTGTTATTAAGGAAGATTTCCATATCCGGAAAGATAAAAATATCGCTTATTTCGATTACGACAAACTGACTTTTCCGCTTACCCTGCGTACATGGAAAGAAGGAGATTGGTTTATTCCTTTTGGCATGAAAGGGCGGAAGAAATTAAGCGATTATTTCTCGGATCATAAATTCAGCCGTTTAGATAAGGAACGGACGTGGCTTTTATGCAGCGGAGGCGCTGTTATCTGGATTGTAGGAGAACGTTCCGATAATCGTTTTTGCCTGGACAAAACAACTAAAAGTGTGTTAGTTGTGAATTTTTTTCCGACAAAAAGCGAGAGTAACTGAAAATATTATTACATTTGCAAAGATTTACTCCGCAGATGTGTTACTAATGATTCAAATTAGCTCAACAATCCGGTTTTCACATGAAATTATTAATTATCAAATTATAAAAGATACAATGATTGCGTTGTACGCGTGCCGTGTCCGGTCGTGTAAGTACGTCGTTTTTATTATTCACTTCGCATTATGCAAAAATATAACATTCTAGAACTAAATGAAAAACTCCTTCCTGAGTTGCAAAGTATAGCGGAAGAGTTAGGTATTAAAAAAGTAAGTTCCCTTAAGAAAGAGGAACTTGTATACAGAATTCTTGACGAACAGGCCATTTCATACGCCGGCATCCAGGCTGAAAAGGAGAAAGAAAAGGAAGCAAAGAAAGCAGAAAGGCAGACTAAGGCTAAGAAAACAAAAGCTGCGGCTCCGAAAGGCGCAAAAGCTGATGCCAAAACGAAAGTCGCTGCTCCCGCCACACCCGTTGAAGCTTCGGTAGAAGAGGTCGCTCCGGAAGCTCCGGAACAGCCCGAACGTAAAAGACGGACTCGTATTGACAAGAAAGAAAAAGTGGCCGCGGCTGTTGTTCCTGTCCAGAAAAACGAAGAGGCAGCCGTTTCCAAAAGTCCGGTTTCAGCCAATGCTCCTGTATCCGAAACTCTTGTCCAGGTAGCTGATGCTACGGCCGACGTCCCTGCCGAAACGGTAAAACCGGCAGCAAAGAAAGTGGTTAAGAAGACTGACAAGCCTGTAGAGAAACCGTTGCTTCCTCCTGTTGTCGTGGAATCGGATAACGGAGAGCTTCCGGCCGAAATCGCTCCCGAAGTAACGGAAGAACCGGCTGTCGTGGAAACTCCTGCCGCTTCGACTCCGGCAGACGAACCTAAACGTGTGGTATTCCGCCATCCGGACACCAAATCAGTTCTCGATCAACTTTTCCCATTCTCTTCCACACCTGCAAAACCGGAACCGAAAGCGCGGGAAGAACAACCTGCAGCCGCCCAGCAGCAGAACAATCCTCGCCAGAATAACAACAGACAGAACAACCAGAATAATCATAACAACCAGCGCAACAACAATAATAACAATGCTGTGCAGGAAAAACAGTATGAGTTTGACGGTATACTGACAGGTGTCGGTGTGCTGGAAATGATGCCTGACGGATATGGTTTCTTGCGTTCTTCCGATTATAACTACCTGACTTCCCCGGATGATATTTACGTATCGCAGTCGCAGATCAAGCTGTTCGGCCTGAAGACCGGCGACGTGGTGGAGGGGGCTATCCGTCCTCCGAAGGAAGGTGAAAAATATTTCCCGCTTGTCAAAGTGGACAAGATCAACGGTCGTACGCCTGAAGAAGTCCGTGACCGTGTTCCTTTCGATCATCTGACTCCGCTTTTCCCGGACGAAAAATTCATGTTGACGGCCCGCAAGTCTTCGAAAGTATATGATAATATCGCCGTACGTGTAGTAGATCTGTTCTCGCCGATCGGCAAGGGGCAGCGTGGTCTGATCGTGGCACAGCCGAAGACCGGTAAGACGATGCTGTTGAAGGATATCGCCAATGCGATCGCAGCCAATCATCCTGAAGTGAGATCGGAAGAGCACACGTCTGAACTCCAGTCACGTGAAACGAT
>OMGV01000835.1_pt1 | contig 15919 bp, 18 predicted proteins | sample 1646111 | NCBI WGS metagenome assembly OMGV01 (sample SAMN05578590, study PRJEB25193) | human gut metagenome | biome: Human Microbiome; feature: human-associated habitat; material: feces | host: Homo sapiens | place: USA:Birmingham | reverse complement strand
CAATATTTTAACAAAATGCCTACAGACGGCAAAAACTTGGCTCTATCTTGCGCCATACGCCATCGTCACCCTTGCGGCTGAAGTAGTAGCTCACCACCGTCTCCTTCACCACGTTACTCTCTCTGAAGAGATCCATGATGCTGGTGTACTCTTCATCATTAAACTTGCCTTCGAGGGCATAGAGCTTGCTGATGCTCGTGTAGTTGAACTTGCCGTTTCGGTTGCGCTCCAGCAGGTTCATGCAAAGCTGGTACATTGGATCGTCCTTGCCCTGCTCGCTCTTCTCGATGTAGGCTCCAAGGAAGTCCATCAGTCGCTGGGCTGCCATCTCGGAACGTTCGTCGAAACCCTTCACGTCCTGGCTCTTCACCTCAAATCTGAAATCGTCCACCACGATGGTGAAGCCTCGCTGATCCTTGTTGCGTAGCTTGCCATACTCAGCCATCACCGCCTTGAAGCCGTCGCTCTCACTGTCAAGCCAGTCACGGAAATCCTTCACTCTCAGTGAAATCTCCACCACTTTGTCTTTCACGCTCTTGGCGAAGTTCTCACGGATGTCCTCGTAGGCCTTGCGCTTGTCAAGGTCTTTCTGCTGCTTCTTGGCAGTCAACTGCTTCAGGAGTTCTTCCTGCTGCTCGGCACTGAGGCCGTTCAAAATCTCATTGGTGTTCATAATCTTTTAATGTTTATTCGTTGTCTTGTTTCTTTTTAAGTATCATTCTCAGTTTGATGGAAAGGTGCTCCAGCTCCTTGATGTCGAGGTCTGCAAACACCTTTCCTGCTATTCTTGGACTTCGGCAATAGTCATTGATGTCAGCCCAGCAAGTAGTGTCCACACCTATCTTCTGCAATAGCTTCAGGCACACGCTGCGTCTCTTTCTGCGTTGCTCCAGATAGATGTTTCTCTTTTCGGGAAACTTCTTGTCAAGGAGGTCACACAGTGCGTTGTACTCCTTGCGTGTCATTTCCTTCAAGCTGTCCGTTCTGTCATTTGTCCCGATTCTCACCATCTCTCGCTTGTTGGTCTCCACGTCACCCATCAAGGGCACTCGCTTCAATATGGTGTAAAATCTTGCGAAATTTGTCACTTCCTGTCCCATGGCTTTTATGGTTGAAATAAATAGTCACATTCCATCTTTTTAAAACGAACCGTCACTACTAACTTTGTAACTTTCATCTTTATCACTTCTTTCTCGATTTCGCTAACGATGCCACTGTCCTTGTACCATTCTCTAAATATTTTAGACAGTTTCTTCTGGTCAGTTTTGCTGAAATCTTTTTTTGCTATAAAGCCAACGTCCGTCTTGTCATAAAACTTTTGATAGCCTGCGTGGTAAACACCAGTGATGGTTGCCACGATAAATGTTGCTCCTTGATTTTCCATATTTTTTTATTCCTTGCACGTTGGTTTCCACTGGATGCCTATCACTGCATCAAGTTCCTTCTTGCCCTGGCATATCGGGCAGGGAGTCTCCACATGCTTCCCAATCTTGTCAACTCCCCAGAAGTAGCCATTGCCCTGGCAATACTCACAGCGGTGTCCCACACTCACTAATACCTCACAAGTGTCGCCGGTGCGGTCTGGCTTCAGCTCGATCATTCTGTTCACTTTACTCATGTTCCATTACCTCCACGTTATTGGTTAAATATTCACTTTTCAAGGCATCGGCTGCCATGTCATACAGTCTGCTTGCCATTTCTCTATACATCAAGTCCTGATCCATATAGGTGAAGTCATCAGTCTTTTTCTTGATGTACTCCATGATGTTGTCAATCACCTCTTCCATGATCATTCCCTTTTAGTTGTCACCCCAGTATTTCTTGGCTCCGTCATCCCAGATGGTGAACTCGCCCTTGTCTCCGATGAAGCGTCCCTTCGAGAACGCCTTGAAGCCCTCCACCCATATTTTCAGTGTGGCATCATACATCACGCTCTGGGCTGCGCTGCCCCTGGGTGCTCTTCCTGCTGCGTGGCTGATGAATATGAGGAGCTTGTCCTTGTGAGCCTCCTTGAAGCGGATGTACTCCCTGTAGTTCATTTGTGTGTACTGGAACGAGTCTATCACCACGATGTTCACGCTCTTGCGCTTCACCAACCGGTCGCTCAGTTCCCTCATGTTCTCACCGTTCAGCAGGTAGAACGATTTGTTCACGTCACTCATGCCGTATCTCACCAGTGTGTTCTGCATCGTGAGCGAGTCGCCTTCCTCCAGGCTATCGTATGCCACACGGTCGAACTCACAGAGCTGCTTGCACAGTTGCATCACAAAGCTGCTCTTGCCGTTGCCGCTGTTGCCCCAGATGAACCATACGCCTGTGCGCTCTGGCTCGCCAAAGGCTTCCTTCCACGCTCCCTTGAAGGCAAAGGTGCGTTTCTTCTGTTTCAATACTTCCTTCACTGTCATTGCTCTCATCGTTTCATCTTTTTGATTCTCTTCACTCTATGTATGCTCTTCTTCACTCTTCTCAGGTCAAACTCGCATCCGTCTGCCTCCGTGATCACTTCCTCGATGTCCTTGCGGTCGGTCAGTCCGTTGGCGGAACAGATGGCGAACACGTCTTGTGGTGTGGTGTCCTCCAGCTCGAAGTACTTGCGGCCTATTCGGCTGTAGAACTCCTTGTAGCCACGCTTCTTGCATCTCAACCCACGGCTGATGCGTGTCTTGATGTAGTCGGTGGAGAGGAACACCACGCCACATTTGTCCTCAATCTTGTTGTAGAGGCTGATGAAGTACTGGAACACGCTTTCTATGAGCTTGTCTGCCTCGTCGAACACCAGGAGCGGTGCATCCATCTGGATCAGTTCGTCCTGTATCGTCATCCACAGCTCTCTCACGGTGTAGCCATCGGTGCGGATGCCCATCTTGGTGGCTATCTCCCTCACGAAGTCGCCCTTGTGCAAGTCCTCTGAGCAAAGGATGTAGAACACCTCCTTGTTTTCCTCGCCAAAGATCCTTGCCGTGGTGGTCTTGCCGCTTCCAGCTTCGCCCACCACCCAGGTCACGTTCTTGTAGTCCTGTGCGTCTCTCAGTGCCAGGGTGATGTCGTGGAAGGCTTGCGTCTCCACGATCTGCCATCCTCCGTCCTTGTCGCCCACCGACTTCACCTGGTCGCTCACTTTGCGCCACATGTCCTCGCTGATGTTCTCCCACTTGCCGTTTAGGATGTTGCTCACCGTGCCTGCGCTCGTGCCCTTCATGCTCGCCACCGCCTTGTTTTGGCTGGCGTACTTGGCGACATAGGCTCTCAGCTTGTCGGCTATCAGTTGTTTCTCGTTGTTTGTCATTTCCATTGTTCAGTTCCTTTCCTTATTTTGATTTTTTAAATTCTTCACTCTTAGTTCTTCACTCCATCAAGTCTTGCCCATGGCTCTCACGTCGTCAAACTTCACCGTCTGGCAGACTTCATCCCAGTCAAGCTTGCTCACCCTCTTGGTCACCTTGCCGATGCTCAGTTCCTCAGGCTCACGGCTGTACTTCCTGGTTCTGCGGTCTATCTGCCTCTGCATGTCTGCGCTCACGCCCTTCAGCTTTGGTGTCTGTAGTCCGTGCTGCTCAGGTGCTACGCCCTCGGCATACTCTATCTCCTTGGCTGCCACCTGTCGTTCTATGCGGCTCTGCTCGGCTGCCTCACGCTGCTGGCGGATGAAGAGAGCCTCGCCCTCGGTCTGCTCCTGTATCGCACGATGTATCACGATGTATGGCTCTGCCACTCGCTCAAACCTCAGTTCTCCAGCTTTGTCCTTCCAGTACAGGCGGATGCTCGTGAAGTCGTAGGGGTCGTATTTCACCACGAACTTTTGGTAGGTGTGCTTCCTTCGCCACTCGATGTCTGGCACACCAGGGCTGCTCATTACCTCGTACACTCGCTTCTGTCCCTTCACCGTGATGGTGATGCCACTGCTCGTGAAGGTGCTCATTCTGTCGCACTGCACCCAGAACATTTCCACCATGTCGCTCACTGTCACCACTGGGGTCTCAGGGTTCACGCTCTTCTCATACATGTCGATTCTCCTTTCACCAGTGGCAGGGTGTGGCATTTCGTTCCATTCCTTCCTTGCCTCCAGATAGATGGCTTTCAACTCTTCGAGAGTGGGCAGGCTGTCCTTGTTGGCCTCGATGAACTCCAGGTTCGGTCGGCTCACGTCCTTCTTGGTGGTGATGTTCTGTCCTGTGAAGTTCCATTCCTTGTGAAGCACTTGGCTCTGCAATCGGTAGAAAAGGTTCTCTATCGTCTTGCTCGCTCCGTTGTATGGGGTCGTGGTGCGGTGTATGTGGCACAGTTTCTTGAAGAACTCCTGGTTCTCCAGCTTCTTGTGGCCACCCTGGTTGTCATACACGATTTCGTAGGGCTTGTGTCCGCTCACCTGTATGGCCATTCTGTAGCTCATGTACTGTGCCTCGTAGTCCTCGCTGTCGCTGATGCAGAAGCCAAGCAGGCACTCTGAGTAAGCGTCTATCACCTCATATACGCTCGTGGTTCTCACCTTGCCGTCATCGTCCCTGTAGTAGAGGTTCAGCTTGGTTCCGTCACCATACCAGAGGGCATCCCTCATTTGTGGGAGTTCCGTCTTGTGTCTGCGGTCAAACTTCTGGTGTGATTTCTGCTCACCATGCACTGCGTCATACCACAGTGGCTGCACGGCTGCGCTCTCATACCATATCTTCAGGCTGCGGATGCTTTTCAGTGGCTTCCACCCATTGCTCTCACACTCCTCGTTGAACTTCTTGAATATCTGCGAGTCGGTCATCACTGGCACACGGCTTCTCTTCAGTGCCACGAGCCTTCTTCCTGCCTCCTCGGTTATCTTCAAGGTGTTTCGGTTGCCTATCTTGCCGCTGATCAGTGATGGATAACCCTCCTTCTTGAAGGTGCTCATTTTCTCCTTCAGCCTGGCGAGGTTCTTTGGCAGCGTGTGTCCGAACGCCTCCCTCAGCTTCTCACTCTGCTTGAAGACGATCGTCCAGAGGTCGCTCCTTCGTCCACCGCCAAGGGCGTGTGTGGTGGCTTGCAGTTCGTTCATCCTTGCCTGGAGCATTTTCAGCACACTGGCGTTCTGGGTGTATTCGTCTATGAGCTTCTGGCTGAGCCTCGTTTGAACACCGTTCAAATCGTATTCAAACGACTCATAAAACCTGCGTGCCTCTTCATCCACCTGCACATAGTCTCTCAGTTCTTGTCGCTCCAGCACTTTCTTTGGGTCGCCATATTTATCCACGAATCTCATTCTGTACTTTTTTGGAAGGGAAGCATACACATACAGGGCATAGTTTCCTTCACCCTTGCCCTGTCTGGCACATTGGATGTTGCCACGACGTACATTGGTTCTAAGGGTATCTCGGATAATAACTGGCTCTTCGCCACCAGTCAGTTCCTCGAAGGTAACACACAGTATTTTGTTGTAAAACTCCATTCCTTGATTATTTTTTGTATCTTTGCACCATCATTGTAAAATCAAACTATTGTGGCACAAATTCTTATTAGCATTTCTTGCGATGACCACGAGGCTGATTCTGTTCGTCTCTTCGCTCGCAAATATTTTCGTCAATTACGCCTGAGATGCAAAACCTCACGGACGTACCCCATGACTGGATGGAACACCCCTTCAGTTGGAGAGGCGATTTGGGTGTATGCAGAAGTTTCTCCACCACAAGGTCAAGTGTTGCATAGCAAGGATCTTCGTCAAATCGCACTTCATTTCGAGTATAGCTTGAAGGCTTCTTTTCTATCAATTCAAGATTTCTCCACAAGCTTTCGCCACGAATAGGTTTGTCCATGTCGAAGTCTTGGCAAATGTCATCCGTTCTCAGGCGTTCAAGCTCTTCCTCCAAGGAGCGGATGGCATTCATATGCTCCATGATTTGCTCTTGTATGCTGGTCGTGATGCCGTTGTAGATCCATGAATCAATTTCTCCTTTGTCTCTTCTCATATTCCGCTCCTCCATTATTCGTCAAGACCATCACCATTCACGTCCTTCAACGCAATGGCACTCGCACATAAATTCAACGCAATGGCTATCAAGCCAAACACGCCACAGCTCTCCACAAACAGAAGCACCAGGCAGAAACTCACCATGAACCAAGCCACTCTCAGCTTCATCATGGGCGCAAGGCTGAGGAACCATTTCCACTCCTTGCCAAAGATCATGTTCATATCTTCTTTCATGTCGTTCGGTTTTATTTATCGCTTCCTACTATCACGCCACCAAAATCCTTGATGGCTACATATCTCACTTTGCGTGCAAGACGTGAGTCCTTTGTAAAAGTGAGCGATTTGCTCACCATCTCAGGAGTGATACCAAACAGGGTGGCTAACTTTCTGCCAACACCACGATCCACAATAACTCTTTTTTTCATATCCTTTTTTGTGTTAATTCTTATTATTTTGTCCCTATTCTCGCCAATATTTTGTATCTTTGGCGGCGTGTTCAATTATTAAACACGGTGCAAAGATAATACGCAAATGCGAATTATCCAAATATTTTAAGAGAAAAATGCGCAGATGCGCACACAATTTAACGTTATGGATATAAATTCACGGTTTCAAGAGGTTATAAACACTCTTTTTGATGGTAAACAAAACGCTTTTGCAAAGGCTATTGGAGTCGCTCCAAGTGTCATTGCAAACGTTGTTGGTACAAGAAAGGGCAAGCCTTCATTTGATGTTTTATATAAAATATGCGCAAATACGAATATTTCAGAAGAATGGTTATTGTCAGGTAAAGGAAAAATGCTTAAAAATGCACATAAATCAACAAAACGTGAAGTTATCCCTTTTGTTCCTGGAGAATCTGACAACAACAAACCGATACCATTGGTTACAGAAAGTGCTGCCGCTGGGTTCGGCAATGAATTTTTCTCCATACAAAGCGAGGATGTGAAAGAATACTATATCATTCCAAAATTTCGTTTCTGCCATGTGGACTTTATGATTGAAGTGTCTGGACTCTCTATGTTTCCCCATTTCAAGTCTGGTGATGTTGTTGCTTGTACCATTCTCCATGATGCCAAATACATTCAGTGGAACAGATGCCATGTCATTGCCACAAGAGAGCAAGGCATACTTGTCAAGCGAATCATGCCAAGTGAAGAGGAAGGATGCTTCAAGATAGTCTCCGACAACAAGGACTATCCATCATTCAATCTACCAAAAGAAGAGATTACAGGAATAGCTTTGGTTGTAGGATGTGTGAGCTTGGAATAATTGATTTGTGCATACTCATTATATATAAATATGTGAAAGTCCTTTATTTATAGGGCTTTCACTTGTTTTTTGCCCCTCGAATAACTGAAAATTACCCTTATTTTATACGGCTAAAAGCCTACCTTTAACCGAATTTTCTTATCTTTTTGCCCCTTTTTCACACCTTAAACAATATTTTTACATAGAATTTTGAACCCCTAAACGAACCCCTTATAGTTGCTTTTCGTTTTTCTTTGCACTTCAATGAACCCCTAAACGAACCCCTAAGCGAACCTCTAACCATCATTTTTCTGCTTTTCAAGATCTTTTCTTTGGGAGTGGAAAACAAAAACGGCTTGCAAACTATTCAAAGATAGCTTGCAAGCCGTTCAAATGCCTATAAATGAACGTCTTACACGTTCATCTATTCCTTGTTACCACTGCGTATCAGATGGCTCTGAATGATCATTGCCTTGCTGTTGATCAGATGCACTCCATCACTCAGTCCTGCGTGGAGCAACGTGCTCTTTTCATAGCCTATCTGTTCGGGCGTTAAAACGTCAAATATGGCTGATATAGAGCCAAAATAGTAGTTCTTCCTGCCATTGAGCAGGTGTACGTGTATTACCTTTGTCATTGCCTTATAATTTTGTCGTAGGTTCGTCCTTTTTCCATCCGCATAGCCACTCTTCAGCTATGCTGCTGCAAATATACCAAATATTTCTCATTTGGAAGAATATTTCTTCAAAAAACTTCTATATATTTATTATTTGGAACTTCACACATTCGCATTTTGCCCATTTCCTCACTACATTCTGGCATCACATCACCATCCTCCATACGTCCATATCCTCACTATTTGGAACTTTTTCTGATGCCATCCCACAAATGCCCTCACAGCCTCCTCACCGCCCATGGAGCGCAACCATCCATATCCACCACAAGGCGAAGCCTACATATCCAAAGCCCATTCCTCTCCAATACAACAAAAGCCAAATGGAGGCAATATGAAGCCACAGGAGCCATCCAAGTTGAATGGATGATAAAGTTATAGCCAACTCCCTAAAAAGCCCTCATATAGCCTTCATTTGTCCTCGAAAAGCACCCTGTCAAGTCCTCGATGTTACATTTTCCCTTTGAACGCCCTTCAAATGTTCCTTGAATGTTACATGAATGTTATATGATTGTTACATTTCGTTTTTGTCATCGTTCACAGTCCAAATCTCTCAAACTCCCAGTGTTTAAAGGCATTTCCGCTGATTTATCCCATCATAGGTTTTATCACATTTCGTTTTACCCCCTTTAGGTTTACATCTTCCACGATGCCAAGGTAGTTAACAATTTTGTTAGGAATGTCTTCCATCAGCTTCTTGGCATCAGGCAGACCTATTACCTGCTTTTCATCATTCACACCGATAAAAATGCGACCGCCTTGTGCATTGGCGAAACCACATATCCATTTCAGATATTCGTCTCGCCAAGATTCTTTATATTCTATATTTTGACTTTCACTTAGCATGATGTTATTTTCTTTGTTAAAGCGTAAAACCCATTTCGGCAAGGTTGCCGTTTACCTCACTTTCGTACTCACTCACCTCTTTTGTCAATTCAGGTAGTGTATTCTCGTACCGTTCCACAAGCGAAGCAACTTCTGTACCAATTCGATGGGTGACAGACTGCATCAATGCCATGCAACCACCAATGACAGTGGCGAGCCACTTGCGTTCAACAACAAGTGTTCTAATTTCATCCTCAGTGAGAGAGGCGTATTTCTCTACCACCTTATTCGTCAGTGTTGTCGTCAGTTCCTTGGTTTGAGCTTTCAGAGAAGTCAATTCGTCATTTTTGTCAAGATACTCCTTAAACACAACAAGTGTGTCAGAAAGAAGAGGACGATAATTTTCAATTTCACCAATTCGTCTCTTGACGTCCGTTTTGTTGAATTTTTCCCATCCAGCAAAAACGTCTTGATGCTCTGCAATAAAGGAGTTTCTTGCAAGTTTTGCATTTTTGTTGTTGCTTGGCATTTCTGCCAAAGCTAACAAAATTTCCTTTTCCCCTTTTATCGGTTTCTTGCAAGTTGCAGATTTGTATGCTGCTCTTATTTCATTAACTTTGTCATAGCCATTGAAATCGTCCTCATGCTCCTCTGTCATTTCTTGTATCAAAGACTCGATCTCTTCTTGTTTTGCCTTTAGGGTATCAATATGATGCTTCTCGTCTGAAAAATATTCATCAAGTACAATCTTTACAGGAAGAAGGTCGCATACTATTTCGTCATACATACAAGGTATCTCTTTTGTCTTAGACTTATTGCTTTCAGTATCGCTGCCATTATCCTTCTTGTTCTTCTTTTCCTTGACTTCCTTTACCTTGATGGCTTTCACTTCTGGATAAGTCCACCCGTCGTTGGAAATCATATAACAGTCATCTTGCATGGTATCTGCCCAGTAGTTTAGCAGGACATCATAGGTATCATAAGCATCTACGAGTCCACTATGCTCCATAGTTTTCGCTAATAGACTTTCAGACCAGTCGGCAATCAATTCTTTTGGATGAACACCTTGATTGATAGCCATCATCTTTGGTTCGACATCTTCTTTCCATCCATTTAATACTTTGGCAAAAGCTTCTCCTTGTGCCTTATAGGAAGAATCGCTGTCTATTACATCATTAATGTCTTCTTTTTTAGGCATTAAAGAATAGTACCCATTGTTGGCACCACAGAAAAGTTTGTCCTTCAATGTTGGGCAAGCCTTCCAAAAGATTTCCATGTTTTCAACATCGGTAGCAGGAAGCCCACCATGCAGATGAGCTTCTATGTCGTGCTGAATCTCAGAGTCTATAGGTTGGATGTAACGAGAAATATTCAAATTGTAGTCATTCTTCTCAATCTCACTCCATTCTACCAATCGGCAATAATGTGGTATGGTTTGCTGGGCATCCCAAGCATCTACGATGTGTTTGATATCCTGTTCACGAAGGCGGTTCTTCGCACCATCTTTCGTAAAGCCGTCTTTGGCATCAATGATAAAGATACCCTTACGGCAATCCTTGTTTTTCTTGTCGATGATGATGATGGAAGCAGGAATACCTGTACCAAAGAAAATATTTGGAGGTAAACCGATTATACCCTTGATGTAATGTTTTTCGATTATATCCTTACGGATATCATATTCGGCATTTCCACGAAATAGTACACCATGAGGCAAGATGCAAGCGCCACGTCCAACATCAGCTTTCATGGAACTGATGAGGTGCAGTAAAAAAGCATAGTCTCCACATTTTGCTGGTGGTAACAGGTTGGCTGTCCAACGATTATATTGGTCAGGAAGCATGTCTGAGGCAAGCCAGTTCTTCTGTGAAAAAGGAGGGTTTGCCACACAAACATCAAAGGTGCTCAACATACCATATTGAGTGAACTGAGGATTTCCCAAAGTATCTCCCACCTTTATCTCTGCATTGCTGACTCCATGGAGAAGCATATTGAGTTTTGCCAATGTAGCCGTGCTACTATCCTTTTCCTGTCCACAGATAGACACACGAGGGTTGCTTGCTTCTGCCAAAGCACGAAGCAAGAGAGAGCCAGAACCGCATGTAGGGTCGTAAATGGTTTGCTCGGCACGGTCAAGTTCGTTGATGCGTAGCACCTTCGCCATGACACGACTTACCTCAGCAGGAGTATAGAACTGTCCTTTGCTCTTACCGCTCCCGGCAGCAAAGTTCTTCATTAAGTACTCGTAAGCATCGCCCAACAAATCGTCGTCAGCTGCACGGTTACGTGAGAAATCAAGTGCGTCGTTCTCAAAAACAGCAATCAATCGAGATAAGGTATCAACCATAGTCTTACCACTCCCCAACTTGTTTGGATCATTGAAGTTTGGAAGGGCAAGGTCGCCTATCTGTCTGGCATTCATCTCCTTGATGGCCTCCAACTTTTGGTTGATTAGCTCTCCAATTTTGCCGTTCTGTTTGAGAGCAACAAAATCTTTGAAGTAGCAACCATCTGGAACTTTCAGACGGAAGCCAGGTTGTCCAGCTTTGTCTGACAGATATTTGATGAAGAGAATAATAAGAACATAGTCTTTATATTGACTGGCATCCATAGAACCACGCAAAGCATTGCATGACTCCCAAAGTGCACTGTATAATTGCGATTTTTTTATAGCCATATTATTTGTATATTAATTATGAGTTCTGTGAAACAAGGCGGTAAATTTCATAAATGTCTTGCTCGGTCATTGCTGGGAATAAAGCCTGTAAGTCATCACGTAAGTCCCAACTTGCGTTGCTGTCAGGGTCTTGCCAATTACGCCCAGCATTCTTGTATATGAATTCATCTATAGTCTTGATGATGCGGATAGTCTCATCTTTGTCTTCTGGAGCATGCCATGTGGCACGATTGTTCCATAAGGCTTTACTACGCTTGTTTGTCAAGTCGGATGGTGCGTCATTACCATGTTTGATAGCTTTTATATGTTCTATGAGAGCTTCTATCTTTTCTTTTGCCGTGGCATTGCGAGCCTTTAGCTCTTCAAGGAGTGCCTGCAATTTGTCACTGAAAAGTTTATATTCCTCCGCATCACCGCTGTTCCAGTCTGTGTTTACTCGGCGAGCCTTACCTTCGATAGCCTCTGCTGCTCCATTGGCATTACCTCCTGCTTCGTGGATGGCTTTTTCGGTTGCTTCTTCGGTGTCTGTAGAGTCATTGATGAGGTCAAGAAATGAGAAATCTGCCGATGATGGAATGAAAGTTTCTGCATCCTCCGCCCTAATGTGTTGGTCAAGAAGTTGACGCATATCGGGGTCAAGCGTCTTTGGGTCAAAGTCATCACCTGATTTTTGCTTGACTTTTCGCTGAACCGTTCCCGCTTCTCGTGAAAGTGAGGCGAAATGATTTATTTGTTCTGCCGTGAAATCTGTTTTTGAGAAATAGTCCGACATGTTGTTATATGCCGTGACCATACTTCCTGTAATACTATACATGATGTTACGGCGAGCTTGCGCAGGTTCTTCGCCATCATATTCCTTGACATAATATTCAGACAAAGCCTCCAAGTCGTTCAAACTTTTACTCTCCCAAATAGTTTTTAATCCCTCGTATGCTTCTTTGACAGCAAGAAGTTTTTCCTTGCATTTATTCACTGCACTATCCAGAAGTCCATCTATGTCCACATCATCGAGTCCTTCAAAGCCTGAACCATCATTGAACTTGGTGACAACATTTTCTATGCTGTTGAAAAGATTCTTGAAATCAACAATGCGTCCAAATTCTTTGTGAGTCTTGACTATAATGTCGCCCTTGTCATCTTTGATGTCCTCACCAAGTCGGTTGACACGACACACTGCTTGGAACAGTGTATGGTCTTTTATCTCATTATCTATATAGAGAATAGTGGCGCAAGGGGCATCAAAGCCTGTAAGCAACTTGTTGACTACAATTAAAAGTTTCATCTGGGCAGGACGCTTCACGAAAAGCTCTTTTGCCCACTTTTCATACTCATCAGCATTCTTTACTCCAGCTTCTTCAAACGATTTCTTCGCCCAGTCGTACTTGAATTTTGCTTCTGTAGTCTTGTTATTATCGGCAGAGTTGTTGGCTATATCACTGTCCGTAGGGTCGTAACTTGTTACAACTGCACATCTACCTTTCAAATCGCTACTTGAGAAAAACTTATAATAACGATAGGCTTGGAAAATAGAGCCAGCTATGAGCATGGCGTTACACCAATCATGTTTCAGTAATCCATAATTCAAGTCATCAAGAATGCTGTAACCAATACGTTCTATGCGTTCTTTTGTGGAATAGATACGCTCCATTGTTGCCCAACGTTCTTCCACCATTTGCTTTTGCTCTGGGGTAAGTTCACGCCCTGCTGTAAGTGCAGCAAGCTTTTGGTCAATCTTCTCTTTGCTCGTAAGTTGCTGTTCCACATTGCGGTATTCATATTGTAGGTCAAGGATAACCTTGTCCTCAACTGCTTGTTTGTGAAGGTATTTGTGAATATATGGTCCGAATGTGAGTTCTGACATGCTCTTAATGGCATTGTATGGGTCTCCTTTGTCTTTCTTCAGTAAAGGTGTGCCGGTAAAACCTATAAGCATGACTTCCTTTCCCATGATAGCACGCATTGCTTCATGGAGGCGACCGCTCTGGGTTCGATGACATTCATCAACAAATACGAAGATGTTGTCACCTTTTACACTGAAATGATTACCATATTTTTTTGCAATGATAGTTTGCAGTTCATTCAGATACTCATCAAGGCTGACTTTTGTTCCTGACTCATCCTTTTCAGCTTCATCATTATGCTTGTGTGCGCCAAACTTGTGAATTAACGAACAGATTAGCCATTCGTCTCCCTTGTTTAATGTATCAAGAAGGTCGCTGCACGATTCTGCATGATGAAGTTTGTTGCCTCCCTTTACAAAAGTACCAGCAAGCTGTAAGTCAAGTTCCTTTCGGTCGGTGATTACAACGACACGAGGATTGGAAAAGTTCTTCTGGATATAGGAAGCCAAAGCTACCATCGTAAGACTCTTTCCTGAGCCTTGCGAGTGCCAAATGACTCCACTTTCTTTTTGAGGCATTCTTTTAGCAGCTGCTTTAATAGCATATATCTGATGAGGGCGTAATACCTTCTTAATACCACCATCATTCAGCACACCATAATGAAAGAAGAACATAAAGTTCTCCTTGTCGAAAAACAGACGGTATGCTTCTTTCTCTGTAATAGTGTCACCAACTTTATTTGTATCTCTTTTCCATCTGCACCAAAAGGAAAGAGGAGTACCTATTGTTCCGTAACGAAACTCCACGTCATCATTTGAGGCAATGGTGAACTGTGTTGTGGTAAAAAATGATGGCATAAAATCACGTTCGTTGCTAAGATGCTGTTTTATGCCTTCCTCGTAATTGACCAAACTTCGTTTCAACTCTATAACAGCAAGAGCAATACCGTTCACATAAACCACGATATCAGGACGCTTGTTCTTGCCAAGAAGAGGATCTATATAACTTACTTCTTCTGCAATCGCAAAATGATTGTTTTGTGGATGGTCGAAATCGAAAAACATTACATCTTCATGATTCTCTTCTGGTGATGGTTGTGACTTAATACCCATTATCAGTGTATCGTACAAATCTGTATTGCACTGTATGAGACTACTCATCTTGGAATCACCAAGGCGAGCTTTGTCTTTCAATTTTACCAAAACATCCTCTATCTGCATTTCTGTACGACCTTGTTCTTTCAGAAAAGAGCGTACTTCGTCATCCAATATCGGTGAGTTGGCTACACCCATATTGTTTACATTAGAACCTTTAGCATACTGCCAGTTGCCAAGATAAGTATATCCAAGTTCTTCTTGGAAACGCTTGACGAGAGCATTTTGATAGTCTCTTTCTTTCTGTTCTTGATAGTTTGCCATATTTCTTATAGAGGAAATTCGTTTAATTGTTCTTTTATTTTTTGCCATCCAGGAAGGTATGTTCCAAGAATGTGCCGAAACTTGTCTGTATGGTTCTGCTCAATGAGGTGAGTGAGTTCATGAGCTACCACATATTCAATACAGTTTAATGGCTTCTTTGCCAACTGGAGGTTGAACATGATTTTGCCACTTTCTTTGTGGCACTTGCCCCAACTGGATTGCATTTGTTGAATTGTCCAATTTGCTGCTTTCACCCCAAGAATTTGCTCCCATTTATCAACAAGCCGTTCCATTATTGGTGTTAATTGTTCTTTGTACCAAGTCCATAACACATTGGCTATATTTTCTTTGGAAGTGGATTCTGACACATATATAATAATGTAGTCCCCTTGTATCTCTACATGATGAGTACAAGTTTTGTCCCTAATAACTTTCAGTCGATAAAGTTCACCTTTGAAGAAATGTGCTTCTCCAGAAATATATTCCCTTTCGTCTTGTATGGTATAGGACATCGTTTCCTTTCGTTTTAAGGTTATCCATACCCATTTTTTAAGGATGAACAGCTTTATTTGTTCATCTGTATATTCGTTTGGAGCAGACACATGAACCCTCCCATTTGGCGGATAAACTGCCAAATGTAAGTTCTTGATGGGTTTGTGCTCAATTTCTATTTCGATACCATTAACTAACATTATTTACTTGTTATTCTCTTGCGATAATAGATAAGATTTGTATTCACGCACAATTAACTCTCTCAAATCCACTTCAAGCAAGTCTGCAATTTTTAATAGACTGCTCAAATCTGGTTGTGACGAGTTTGTACACCACTTCGATACGGTGGAAGGTGTAACTCCCATCTGTTCTGAAAGCCATTTATTTGTACGTTTCTTTTCTACCAATACAAGCTTTATTCTGTTTATATCTTCCATACAATTATAATTTCAGCTATAAATATAGTGAAATAAATTCAATTTATAGAATATTTTCTTTATTTTGCATATATATTTAAGAAAAATTACATATAAAGAGTCTTGGTTGGTAAGTTTTGGAGGTATGCAATCCAAAGAAATCGTGTGAAAGAATGTAAAATAAAGGTGTACTTTTGGCAACCTCTACAAATTAGAGTTTAAATACGTTGCCAAAATGTTGCCAAAAATAGAAAAGAAAAAAATCCTAACCGCTCATTATCAAGCAGTTAGAATTTTCTTTGGTGCGCCTGATAGGCAAATATGCCCTGTGTTCCGCTGGCATTAGGTGTATATTGCATGAAAGAAGCCACGCCCACATCATTCATCAGCAAGGCAA
>OMGV01000799.1_pt1 | contig 16433 bp, 10 predicted proteins | sample 1646111 | NCBI WGS metagenome assembly OMGV01 (sample SAMN05578590, study PRJEB25193) | human gut metagenome | biome: Human Microbiome; feature: human-associated habitat; material: feces | host: Homo sapiens | place: USA:Birmingham | reverse complement strand
CGGATTTTATAAGTGATTGATTATCTTAATAAACACTAGTATTAATATTAATTTATTTATTATGAACAAAAAGTTTTCTACTTTTTTGGCGGGTGTCGCTCTGTTGAGTGCGATGTCTGCTAATGCGCAGAATCTTGCAAGTGCTCCGGTTGGTGCTGATGCCGCCAAGGTTGTGAAGTTGGATGAGGCTGCAAGAAAAGGTGTGTACCAAATCAGAGACGATAAGGGACAGGCTCTTGTTATTGAGAATGGCAAATATGCGTTTAAGACTGTAAGCTCATTGACAGATCTAAAGGCTTCCTTGTGGTGTGTAAAGGTAACAGAGGAAGGTTCTGGTAAAGAACCTATTTATGACTTCTTTAACAAGGCGACTGGCGAGACTTTAGCTGTTTCTGATTTAGATGCTTCGGCTATTAAGGCTGGAACATTTGCGCCAACAGACTCTTTGACTGTTGGCGAGAGCTTTGGTGGTTGGGCTTTCTCTAGTACTTATGAGACTACGCTGCTAGATAACCAGCCTATGTATACGTATTATGAACCAGACTATGTGCTTCTTTTAACAAAAGGCACTAATAATGGACTTCAAGCAAAAAGAGTATTGGCTAAAGATATTAGACAGGATGCAAAATCTAAGGGTGCGGTAGAACTTACTCTGTTTAATGCCGGTACGTATGTATTGAGCGCTAGCGAGATCAATGAGTATGTGAAAGACAATAAGTTCGTTCTTACTTTTGAGAAGGATGCGAACGCAGACGTTAATCCGTTCTCTACAACTCAGTTCGTAGCGAAAGGTGTTGCTGATAAGAAAGATAGCAATACGGCACGTAATTTCGTATTCGTTACTTCCAAGGAAGACGCGAACCAATATTTGAAAGTCGATACTGCCGCTAACGGTGTTGGTATCCAGTTCTTGAAGTTTGGTTGGACAGATGAGTCTAAGGAACCTAGCAAGGATGTAGAGAACTCAAGTCTTGCGGATCAGCATAAGTTCTTATTTACCTATCGTCCTTCTACGGATAGCTTGTATATCCAAGTGATGCAGGCTCGCTATAAGAACGAGAAGACTCCGGAGAAATATTGGAATCAAGTAACAAATATCATCGACTATGGAACTACATACCACGATATCTTCTATGCGGGAGATGAGGTAGGCGGACCTGTAGGCGCTGATAGCTTGTTCGTTAAGTTGCAGAACTTTACTGTGGCTGATAGAATCGCTACTATCGGTTTGAAACCAATTAATACGCATATTAAATACAATGCTACAAACTGTTTCGTTCAAAGCGATAAGACTTCAAAAGACAATGGTTTGTATATCATTAAGAATGCCAAGGGAGAAGTGTTGGCCGCTCCTATCCATGAAAATGATAATGTTGGTAACAATACGATCGAATGGGTGAAATTGGATGAGCAACAGCCATTGTACATGCCTGCTTATCAGTGGGTTGTTACGAAGACTTTGAGCACTGCGACTTCTTTGGCTACTTCTCCGATTACTATCACCAACCGTGAGTTCCCGAATAAGAAATGGAACAATGTTCAATTGAGATTGAATGATAAAGGTGAGATCATTGCGTCTTCTTCAGAATTTAACAATGTTACATTCGATCAGATTAAAGATTCTACTATCATCAAGGATAAGAAGTTAGGTTATAAATACCTTTCAAATAATGAGTTGATAGTAAATAAATACAAATTCAACTATTTGAATCCGTTTACTCAGGACTATTGGATCGCTAATGGTGCGGATAAGGACTCTTTGATCTACGTAAAACAAGATGCGAATGAGTATATTTTGACTGAAGGATCTACCGCTGAGTATGGTATTGATGTTGACGCTACATTATTAAAGAAGATCCCGGGACTTGCTCAATTGGAAAGAACAAACTACGTGATCGCTAAGAACAAGACGGCTAAATTAGTTAAGGCTTATGGTAGCAAGTATTCTATGGGTGCTGCTAATTATGGTACTGTAGCAGAAGTGGATACATTCTTCTTCAAAGAGAACAACCACTATGATGGCAAGCATTACTATGCGATCTTGGAGACAGCTTATGATAACACGAAGCATGCGGCATATATCGCTGATCTGAATAAAGAGACTTCTAAAGTTGGTATCGCTGATGACGGTATGAGTGCTGGTCTGAAAGTTCAGTTGCTGAATGAAACAAGAACTTCTGCTTTCACTGTTGAACCTTCTACAACTCCGTTGTATCGTCGTTTCAACAACGTTGCACTGAGTGAAAGCGCAACGGACGGTCGTGACAGCTTGAGATTCTTCGAAACTATCCGTAAGGAATACTTGATGGATGAAAACAATAGCAACTTGACTGATGCTAATGTTGACTATTTGGGTATGTGGACAGCTGACAAAGCAACAGGTTTGTCATTCCAGATCGATACTGCTTGGGTTAATCGTGGTGCTGGTTATATCAAACCGCAATACTTGATTTCGGTTGCACATAACGACTTTGCCGGAACTCCGGGTAAACCTTGTACGGAAGATGGTCCTCACGTAGACAAAGACGGTAATATTACAGACGCAGAACATTGTGTTCACGCTACTCCGGCTATCCCTGGCTTCGAAAGAGCTAAATATTTGGTAAGTTTCCAGGATTCTGTAGATGTTTACGGTCAGGACAAACCTTATGCAGATATCAAGGGTGGTTATACTCGCGTAGGTTTCGTTGAAGGTATCCGTGTTGCCGATACGTTGTGGATCCTGCCGGCAGAATTCGTAGCTTTGGCTAACGATAAGATTAGCTTCGATGCTTTGGAAGCTTATAATGATTCTGTGAAAAATCTTGCTTCTAAATCATATTGGATTAAGAATAGACTTGACGGTGACGACCATAAGAATTACACTTGGTCATTCCGTTATGTACATCCGGAAAATGCAGGTAATGTAACGGAAGAAGGCGTAGAAAATCAGTTCTTGTTCGAATCGAACAACTATGACAATAAGATTATTGCACCTGAAAATGCTGCATGGTTGAAGATTCAGAATGGTTGTGTGGTTTTGACAGACAAATCATCTACATTCTCACATGCTGCAACAGGTGGCGACGGAGCTTTGATCTTCAATGTTGAAAATAAGGTTGACGATCAGCTGGCAACAGACAACGAAGAAATTGCAACATCTGAAGTTACAGTAATCGCTTTGCAGGGTGCTGTACGTGTAGCTAACGCTGAAGGTAAGAAAGTTGTTATCACTAACATCTTGGGCCAGACAGTTGCTAACACAGTTATCACTTCAAGCGATGCAACAATTGCTGCTCCTCAGGGCGTAGTTGTAGTAGCTGTTGAAGGTGAAGAAGCTGTTAAAGCGATCGTTAAGTAATAATGATCTCCCGTAGAGACACTATGAAACAGTGTCTCTACTATATTGAAATAAAGATTTTATAATCAAATAATGACCATGTGTCCGGTCTTTCCGACCAGTCAATTACCCCGCGAGGGCGAACAAGTGGTACATTAATACTAAAGTAAAAAATAACAATGCTGCCTGTACTTCCGTGAGGAAAGAGAGCAGACACAAAACAAGCCCCGACAGAGTAATTCCGTCGGGGCTTCGTTGTTATTATGATAAAAGGATTCTGCCCCAATGGCTAAAGTGCCGCAAACCGTTCATCTCCTTTGGCTGTCACCGCTGTACATTCCATTTCGACCAGCCAGCCGGTTCGGCAAACCGGAGCACGTACGATGATATAAGGAAGGCTGGGATGATGTTCGTCTATATAGCGTTTGACCCGCGCATAATCCGCCGTATCGCGGATATAGATTACAGCTTGCATGATGTCATTCAAAGTGGCGTCCGCTTCTTTCAGCAGGGCTTCGATATTCTCAATCATGCGGGAAGTTTGTTTTATGACATCGCCAGCATGCACGATTTCTCCGTATCGATCGATGCTTGCCGTGCCGGAGATAAAGACATGGCGGCGGTCGCCGTATGTGACAGCTGTGCCCCGTTCGAACGTAACGCCGTATTCATATGTGCGGTTCAAGTGTTCTGGTGCATATAGATAGCGGATTTGTCCGGGGCAGATACCGGAAACAGCATATGTGTCCATTGTCACGAATACCATCGGGTCGAAATAGCGGCCCTCGATTCCCGTACTGGCGATGAAATGAGTTTCTTCTGTCAGGTTTTGTGTCGCGAACACTTCTTTGCGGGCTTTTACCACACCCGGATAATTCACGTCTACATTCTGTACGAAGATCCACGTGCGCAGGCAGTTGGCCGCCAGTGTACAATTGGCTTCCGTCAGTTGCAGGATATAATCGCGGAAGATCAGGCGGGTCTGGTATTCCGAATTGGCCGCCCTGTTGCACTGGTTGGCACCTAAAAGCTGGCCATATGCACCGTGACGCGCCTCAAACAACCCATTTGACAACACCTGTGTCTGTACACCAGTCTGCAGCCAAGCCCACAATGCAATCTTCGTGCCGTTCATCGGAGCCTGCTGTACGATTGATAGTGCGCAATAGGGGGAAAGCCGTTCCCGTTTCATCAGTTCATCTGTCTGGTTGGTTACGTCACTCAGAAAATAACGCCGGAAAATAGCGACCGGATTACCCGGCAGCTCTTCCACTGAACGGGCGTAAACATCTTGTATGTGCTGTAACTGAGTGTGAAAATCCTCCAGGCAGTTCGTCTGTTGGAAGAAGATATGGTATTCCGTTATGCCTTTGGTGGATTGAAAGGAGGTGATTTGCACCTCCGTCGTGTCGTATGTTTTCCTTATCAGGTTCATATTTATATTGTGTTTTTGTAGTATAGATCGTAAAAATAAGGCTATTTAATTGAAATCAGAAAATTGAGAGTTGAAAATTACTTAATAAAGTAAGGAACGGTACTGTTTGTTAGCCGTTCAAGTCCTTCAACTCTATCAATTTGTTTACGATGGCATAGACAGTCAAGCCGCTGGCACTGTGTACTTGCAATTTTCGGGCGATGTTCCGGCGGTGGGTAATAACGGTGTGGGTGGATAGGTATAACCTGTCTGCAATCTCTCGGTTTGTCATGCCTTTTACCACACAGACGACAATCTCTTTTTCCCTGCTACTCAGTGTCTGCTGGTCCTCGTTTTCCCCTTCTTCGGACGGAACTTCTTCGGTGTTGAGGCGTTCCAATTTATTTTTCAACTCATCGGCATTATCGTATATTGATATCTGATCGTCATAGGAGCGAAGCAGAAACGGGTCGCTTATATTATATTGAAGGGCAAAACATTTCATATCCGGGCAGCCGCATTCGTCTTTCAGATGTTGTAGGTTGAAGTTTCCCGGAATGGAAGGATTTACGATCAGGATGTCCGGCTTATAAATGCGTAAGCCCTCTGTCAGACAGTCTGCTGCTGTTATTTCAGATATCTGGATACGGAATCCAGGTAAGCGTTTCAGCAGTGTTTCCAGTCCGCACCGGATGATGGAGGACGATTCGGCTATCGTTATTTTAATGTTAGTGGACATGGCAAGTGGTTTTATTGTTTTTCTAAAGACAGAATAGCTGGTACGAAGATGTAGTCTTCTACCCGGTTATGAGAGGCAAGGTCTTGTTCTGTTGCGAAAATATCGAACAGGACGTTGTTGAGCAAGTTACTGTCCGGTCCCGGATAATACTTCAGGATCAGGTTCTTCAGTTCCGTGATTTTCATCTCGATCTGGTCATGCCGTTTGCGGAAGATGGTGATGTTATATTTCGGGTCTTTCTTTCCTTCCAGCAAATTGCGGACATACGGGAAGACGGTTTTCTCTTCGTACGACATATGTTTGTGTACCTCTTCGGCATATTCGTCGAAAAAGCGGCGGATCACGAAGGCCACATCTTTCGGGCAGCTCACGATCGCCTCTGTCAGTTTGTGGCGGATATGGGGAAGACGGAAGTTCAGGAAATAGTCGTGTGCATTATGCAGATAAGTGATAAGCGAAGAGATGGAGATATCTTTATGGACCTCCGCTGCCGGGATTGTCTCCGTTTCCGTCAGAAAGTTGACGACAGTCAGGAATGTATATGTGTCGATCTTATTCTGCCGGCATACTTCCCCGATGTTTTTCTCTCCGAACCCCAGGTCGATACCGAAGCGGCTCATCACAAGGACCATCGGATAATTCTCGCATATCAGGTCACTCATCTTGCTTGTTTCCCTGTATTTTCCGTTCTTCATGTTTTCCATATCTTTTATCATTTGTATAGTAGATTATTATAAGCATGCATATTGAGGTGCATCCGCCGGTATGACAGCTATGCATTCCGTTTCGATCAGCCAGCCCGGACGACATACGGGAGCATGTACGATCAGGTGGAGAAACGACGGATACCGGCTTTCGATATATTGCTTGACCACGACATAGTCGGCCGGGTCGCGCAAGTAGACGATTGCCTGCATGATGTCTTGCAATCCGCCTCCCGCCTCCTGTAGCAAGGTGTCGATGTTTTCCAGCATGCGTTCCGTCTGCTTCAGGATATCCCCCGGATACATGATCTCGCCTTGATTGTCGATACTCGCGGTTCCGGAAATGAAGATTTGTTTCCGGTCGCCATAGGTTACAGCTGTCCCCCGCTCGAAAGTCACTCCGTATTCGTATGTCGGATTCAGGTGGGTGGGAGCATAGAGGAACTGGATTTGTCCGGTCTGCAAGCCTTTTACGGCATAAGTATCCATCTGGACAAAAACGTTCGGATCGGCATGGCGTCCTTCTATTCCCGTACTGGAAATATAATGGGTCTTTTCCGTCAGGTCTTGCGTGATGAAAACCTCTTTGCGGGCCTTGACGACGCCGGCATAGTTGACATCCACGTTTTGAACGAAGAACCAGGTACGGATGCAATCGTTTGCCAACTTGCATCCCTGCTCGGTCAGTTGCAAGACGTAATCGTTCAGCAAAAGCCGTGTCTGGTACTCGGAGTTGGAAGCCCTATTACAAGAGCCCCCGGTCCAGTATTGTGTATAACGGTTGTGTTTGGCTTTCGACATTCCGTTTTTGGTCGTTTCGACAGTGATACCGGTCTGAAACCAAGTCCACATGGCTATTTTGCTCCCGTTTAGTGGAGCTTGCTCCACGATGGAAAGAGGGCAATAGGAATTTTCGCATTCCCAAACCATCACCAAGTCGGCCTGGTTGGCAGCGTCGCTCAGGAAATAGCGCCGGAAGACGGCAGTCGCATCGTCAGGTAACACCTCTTGGATAACTGCCACATAGGCCCGTTGGATGTTCTGAAGTTGTCCGGAAAACGGCAATGTCCGGTCTGTAATAGTGAGTAGAACGTGATATTCGGTAACCCCACCTTTCCCGGCAAAGGAAGAAATTTGAACTTCGATAGCTTTGTCTGTATATGTCTTTTTGATATAATCCATGTAATATGTGCTTTCTTATTCTTTAGCTCCGTTATTGATCCAATCGTCGAGCAACGTCAGAGTGCTGGATGTCGTGATGACGTTGGTATGATCGTACTTGACAATGTTCTCGTGCAAGATGACGTGCAGGAAACTTTCCTCCGCGCTTCCCGGCTTGACCAGTTTCAGCCCTTCCTCGCTTTTATCAGCTACGACATCGACTAAGGTCTTGTAACTTTTGCCTTCCGTGAGGTACAGTCCGGCAGCAGGTTCCGTACTTCCTCCATGGCAAGCCGTACAGGAACGATTGAAAATTTCGGTTTGGATACTGTTGAACATGCCGGCATCCAACTTTCCGGCATCCAGCCGTATGGTATCCGCCTGTTCCGTGTAGTCGGCGGTATAGAAACTGGCAATCCTTTTGCGTAGTTTGTTGATGACACAAACTTCGATCTGTGTGACTTCACTGGGAATACCGGCCAAGACCATGTTTATCGTCCCGTCGGCTGTCTGGCTAATCCCTTTTGCCGTTTGTGCGAAAGCATTGTCAGGGGTGAATCCGGCCAGTACGACGCTGTAACCGCCTGGCCAGGAATCTATCCCGTTGATTTGGGCGGTTAACTTCACTGTTCCTCCTTCCCTTTCCGTCTGATTGTTTTCATCATATATCTTGCCATCGTCGCAGGAGATGGCAAGACAGGAAAAGAGCAATAGCCCGGAGATGAATGAATAAACTTCTCTTTTCATGACGTTACGATTAGAAAGTGTACTGAAGTAAGACGGTTCCGGAATGCATGGCTAATCCTAAGTCGTCGTTGTCGCGGTCAAGCTGCGTGTCATGTCCGGTACGTCCGATGAACTGATACATGGCTTGCAGTTTCAAGTTGCAGCTGGTGAAGAAATAGTTAAATCCGACGGCCGGCATATTCAGAAAACCGTTTGTGTCCAATCCGTTGCGGTTGAAGAAGTCATAACGGGCTGTCGCTTGTAGTTTGTTGGTAACGAAATAACCGCCTTGCACGTACCCCCCTAAATAGTTATAGCTCTCGTCAATTTTCTGCCGTTTGGTAAACCCTACATTCATATAATAGATTTCAGCGCCGAGATACAGGCGATTCTTCAACATGGCGAATTCTGCTCCTGCCCGGAAATCGTTCGTACTTTCGCTTTCGCTCTCCACATTCAATGAAGTGGAAAGACCGAACAACATCTTGTCTTCCTTCAAACGGTTCGGGCTGCCCTGGTTGGACGGCATAACTCCTTTCGGCATGTAAGTGATGCGGCCGGCATACAACAATGACGGGATATGCCAGTCGTCGCTGAACGTTTTGGATGCCACGTTGACGGAGCTTCCCGTTCCGTTGAAAATCCCAACTTCGTAGCCGAACTTCTCCTTTACCAATCCGTGCACTTCCACTCCGAGGTCGAATCCCATGCCGATGTTCGGTGTCACGGCATTAAGAGAATAAGGCAGGATCACGGATGAGGTGAGCGATGTCGGCAGTGTCGGCATTAACGTCTCGCCCAGCGTAGTCAGGTAAGCGTGCGAGAACGGAGTCTTGAACTTGCCGACACGTATGGCAAAACTCTTTTTTATCTCTACGTCGAACCAAGCCTGTTGAAGGATGTTTCCTCCGTTTCCGGCAGCATTGATGGAGAGGTTGAATGTCACCCGGTCGAATGCCTTGCCCGTGAAACCGAGGATGGCATAGGGAATCGAGAAACCGCTGTTGTGTATATTATCTTGATTGTAGGCTGGGTCCAGTCCTTCATCGTCGTAGTAGTTGATGTTAGCACTGGTCTGTACCAACATATAAGGTTTGAAAACGAAATCCCCCTTCTTGGTAGCGATTGTAAAACCTTCTTTGCCGTTTAGTGATACGACACCGTTTTCCGTATCTTCCTCATATTGGGCCATGACGGCCAACGGCAATAGTAATAATGCTGCAATTGTGATTATCAGTTGTTTCATTTTAGTTTGTCTTATGGATAAATTATAAGGAGTTGAGGAATGCGATCACTGCCTCACGCTCTTCCTTGCTCATTTGTTTGAATAAATTTTTGGAGGCTTCCCCTTCGCCTCCATGCCACATGATGGCTTCGGTCAGGTTGCGGGCGCGTCCGTCATGAAGGAAATAGGTATGACCGTTGACTTTCTCCTGCAGCCCGATACCCCAAAGCGGCGTAGTACGCCATTCGTTTCCTCGTGCCAGGCCGCTGACATAATTGTCGTTCAACCCGACTCCCATGATCTCCGACCCCATGTCATGCAGTAGGAAATCAGAATAAGGATGTATGGTCTGTCCGCCGAGCCATGGCAAACGTGTGCCGTTGAGCAGTGTGGAACCGCCCGCTTGCGTGTGCAGCGTAGTGACGTGGCAGAGATGGCATTTCGCTTCGTAAAACTTTTGTTCTCCTAAGATGACCTGAGGGTCGTTTATGTTGCGCCGTGCCGGTACGCCGAGGCTTTGCATGTAAAGGTCCACATCTTCCATATCGGCGGTCGATATGTCGAGCTGGTCGTACGAGAGTCCCATCATGCTGCCTTGGTTGATCTGAGCCTGCCCTTCGCAAATCTCTTCCGGATAGCGGCTGTTTGTCACGCCCATATCGCTTGAAAAGCCCAGTTCGACGGTCAGGTCAAGATGCTGTGCCTTGTTTCCTGAAAGGCCGACACCGGTGACACCCTTCTCGGTGATATAGTTGCAACGTCCGCTGATACCATATTCCGGATAATTGCTTTTGGCAGCGAGCGCTTCGATTTCCCTGCGGTCGATTGCCATCATCTGTCCCATACCGACGTGGCGTAACGGGATGCGTACGGTGCAGAACAAATCTTCCGGGGCGATACTGTCTTTATACCATTCGGTTATCGTGTAATTGGGTTTGCATAGTTCGTAAGTCTCTCCGTCGGGGAAGGAAAAAGTCTGCTTGTCGTATGTGACGGACAACTTACCTTCCGGTTTGACGCCGTAGATGGCTTGGTCGTGCAATACACGTCCGTAGTCGCGGAAGAAAGCACCGTTGCGGCGGGAGATATAGACCAGCATGGAAGAGAAACCGTAGTTGCCCGATCCGCCATTTTCCCACAATGTCGGTTTGGTCCTTCCTGCGTTGCGATGGCAACTGCCGCAGGAATAGCCGGCATAAACAGGTCCGAGACCGCCTCCGTCGCCATTGTTGCTGGTGCGTACATCGTCGTAGAGACCGTCGCCGTTGTTGAAACGGATCGAGTTGGCTCCTGTTATCCAGTCGGCGTTCGTATCGTAGGCGACCGATGAGTTTAGGAAAATCGTTGAAGTCCCTGCTGACAGCGCATATCCGTTCGGGACATCTATTTTATCCATATCCATTTTATCGTCCTCTTCACAAGCTGCGCATGCAAAGAGCAGGAATAGCGAGGATGTTAACAGGTAAGATTGCTTCATATCATTTTATTGGTTTTCTGAATTTATTTCCGAATAACGCGAGTCGCATTGTGTAATAACTCTGAAACCCTGAAACAGCGGGCATTTGTCTGCTGTTTCAAGGTTTGTCATGATCTATTATCTAGTTTTATGTCTCAGAGGCATGTTTATTTTGCTCCATCGACAGTGCGGGGCTGCCCGTCTTTGAACAGGAGATATTCCAATGTATGGTAACCACGTACGCTCTGTGCGGCTCCGATGGCTTCATCTTCTTCGTCAAAGTTTCCGCTCCATTCCAGGTCATCCCAGTTCTGTGAGTTCAATACCTGTACAATGCCGTTCTGGTCCAAAGGCCAGCTGTCCATGTTGGGGTCCAAACCTAAGTTGGCAACCGGGCCGATAAGGAAAGCTTCGCTCTTTTCCCACGGTTCGCGTGCCGTGATCCATAAGTTGCAGGCCTTTTCGAAGTTGTCGTTGCTTGGGTTCTGTCTGAACTGGTTTACCGCATCCAGCAAAAGCTTGTTCTTTTCCTGCAAGTCTTTATAAGTAGGAAGAACGACCGCATCGACAAACTGTTCGGCTATTGCATCAAGGTCATCGTCGTATTCAGGATCGCCGAATGTTTGGTTTACATACGGTTTTACTTCATTTAACAACAGGTTGGCCAGTTCCATGCAAGTGTTCATTGCGGCAACGGACTCTTCGCTGTCGATGTTGTTGCGGAACGGTTGTGGAATAGCCTGAATCGCCTTTGCAGAAGCGAAAATCAGCGTTTTGATTTCTTCGTCGAGATCCGGGTTGGTTGAAGCGATCATTTTTGAAAGCGAGTGTTCTGCGATGTCTCCTTCATCGTCGAAATCTTTGTAAGAGTTGAAAGCGCTCAGGTTTCCGTCTACTTTGGACACGTCGTTGTCGTCGATACGGCCGTAATATGTGTTACGGATGGAGAAGATATTGTTCGTATAGTCGTCGCGCGAATGCCAGCTATACCATGATTCGACGGCATAAAGACCGCCTTCTTTGTCACCACTGGTATATTTGGTATACGGGTCTTTGATCTTGGCGTCGCCCACCTCGTTGGCGATGTTCCACATACCGCTTTCGATCATTTCCTCGATACACGAGAGCGGACTTTGGTAAGCCCCGGCAGTCTGGTCTTTGAAGATCGTGGCATATGGGCCGTGTGAACCCTGCTCATCGACGTAGTCGGTTACCCAAGAATTGTAGAGCATGGTTGCATCGTCGTTCAGCAACATTGCAACGTTATACATATAGTTACCCCATGCACTGGCGTTTTCAGAACTGTAATCCAGGTTGACCGGATCTTTTCCGCCACCATCCGGATTGGGGTCGTTGTTGTCGCTACATGCTCCCATCGAGAATGTCATGGCGAGCGATAAGGCTGCCAGATAGAAATAATTTTTCTTTTTCATTTTATTGATTAAGCTATTAAATTGTTTATGTTGTTTTTATTTGCTGAGGAACCAGCTGATGTAGGCGATGGCCAAGCTGAATTCGTTTTCGCTGTTATATTTGCCGCCTCCGATTTTGCGTGTTGTATAGTCTGCTTTCACGACAAGATTAGGTAAAGCATACCAATTGGCTCCGGCTGTCCACATGCTTACTTTGTTGCGTAAGTCCATCGTGTGCTTGCCTTCGCCTTTCTCCTGCGGGTTGTAGTATTCGTAGCGGACGAACGGATAGATGACGGGCACGTTCCTGTTGTCTTTACAAACCGCACGCAGGTTGAACCCCACTTCGCCACCATAGCTGACCGCACGTTTGGCGATCGGGGTTGTCTGTGTATAAGGAGAACCGCCGCTTTGGTGGTTGTTGACACTGCTGAGGTCGTCGGCTTTGCTCAGGTTGCCGTATATCATGTTTGCGCGTGCGGTGACATATTTGTTTTTGTATTGCAGGTCGGCCGTATAGATACGCAAAGGTATGTTTCCATATTTGACGTATGTTTCCGGTTTGTCGGAATTGGCTCCCGTATTGTGGCAATAGTAGAAGGAACCGCCTATTTTCAATCCCGATACTCCTAAATAGTTCAGGCGGGCCACATAGCCCGGTGAGGTGAAGTTATCTGTTTCGAATAGTCCCTGCTTGCCGCCGGCAACCCATGTATTGCGGTCGAACCCGTTGGCGTTCAATCCGGCAACGACCAAAGCCTGGTAGTTGAAACGTGTGTAGCCTCGGCCGAACGTACCGAACACTTCGATACCGTTTTCGTGCCAGGTAGAAGGAAGGATGGTCGTTTCGCCTTCCGGACGAGAAGTTCCGAAGAAGTTGATCGGCTCGTGATGCTCGTTGGTCAAACCGACCGGGACGATCAAATGACCGGCACGGACATTGAAGGCCGGATGGATAAGACGTGTGATGTGGAATTGTTCCAAAGCAACTTCACCGCCTTTTTCAACTTCCATTTCGTATTCTCCGTTTTCTGTGTTTTCTATCTCATAGGCACTTCCCGTACCTCCAGCCTCAAATTCTATTTCTGCTCCTAATACCCATTGGGAATTGAATTTGTAATCGAAAGCCAAGACAAAACGGGGTATGGAGATCGAATTGCGATGATCTTTCTTGCTTCCGTTGTCCGTACCCCGGAAACGGTTGATGCCGTAGTCCATAAAGTTTGCGAGGATCTCCCCATATCCGCCGAAGCGGAACTTGTTATATCCGTCGGCATAAATGTCTGCGGATTGTTCCACTGCGGATTTTTCTGTCGTTGTTTCTTCTTGTTCCTGTGCAAATGCCGTTACACAAGAGGTGAGTAGAGTGATTGCTAATAAATTAGTTAACCTTTTCATTGCGTTTTTTAATTTTTGGCAAAATTAGAGGGGCTGTCAACGGTGTGCAATCGCAATTAGTAGGTAAAAAGGTTCCGATGTTACCCATTTGTAGGTATTGCGCCTGAATATCACCTTGATTAGGTAGTAAAAGACGTTTTTTTACTCACATATAGGTATTGTAGGAGGTGGGAAGTACCCGTATCTTTGCAATGTCATTAAGAAAGTAACACTATTAGTATAATCGCTATATCAAAACCTTTTGTCAATTATGTAAGCATATAAGATGATTAACTATATCGAAAAGTTTTTATTGGTTATTTTCGGTATAAAAAAGAAGCCTCTCTGTGAAGAGAGGCTTCTTTTTTATGTTTCCGTTTCCCATTCGCTTCTGTCCGGAATCTGTTCGGCGTCGAGTCTTGGACTTGTTCCCGCAAGGGTCTGTTTGCTGCTCCGGCTGTGCCAAAACAATTACATCGGCTTGGCACAACTGTTTCCTGAGTAGGAAACGCCTGTTACATAAGCTTGGCACAACCGTTTCATGCCGAGGAAACGGTCGTTACATAGGTATGGCACAACCAATACGTAGGCAAGTTGCGTCATGTGAACTTACCAGTCGTATGCCTCGAAGTAGGCATCGAACTTTCCGGGATCGTTGATACCGCACTGTTTCAGTATGTTCAACATGCTTTTTTGTTCGTCCGGCGAGAGCGGGCGTTCGCCTTTTCGCACGCGGTAGTAAGTCCTGCGTCCGAACCGTCTCATCAGCTTGCAAATGGCTTCCTGCATCAGTTTGTAGGGCATCCGGTCCAGCATCCCGATGAAACCGAGCGCATAGGTCAGTTTATCGGCAGGGCGGAAATAAGCACATCGGTCGGTTTGCTTCTCTTGGTATTTAGGGCTGATGACGTGCCACAGTTTGACTTCGTCGCCGATCTGTTGTTCTGCGATTCTCCTCAAGCAAGTAGTGGCTTTGGGGCAATCTTGTTTCATGCAGAGCAGATAGGAGGTGGGGATGTCGGAAGAGTCGATTTTTTCTTTCATATATTGTATTAACGTATTATAGTTGTTTGATCCGTCTGTGACGGACGTTGATGTAAAGATACATAATAATGTAAGGTTTTGCAAGTCTTGAAGCTGTTATTGAGCTAAGCAACCAATACTCCGTATTTTGTATATCTTTAACAGAAGGGGGAGCTTTTCCAAGATGAAATTACGAAACCTGCTGTTTTTGCTGTTTTTCCCCTCCAATGTAAATAAAGGAAGTTAATCTTATAGGTGATTGATTATCTTTGTTTTGATGAAGATGTAAAGAAGTTTGGCGAGCGGTTGAAAACAGCTCTTTTTTTATATGGCTTTAGGCACTTTTTGCAATGTAAGTCATTGCTAATAAGAAGTATATGGGTATAAGAAGAAAAATAGCGAAAAAACGTACGTTTTCTTTCGCCATTTTCACTGCACAAAAATACAACTACTTTTTAAACCTGCAATCCTTTCTTCCAATTATTTTCCCTTTTCTATATTCTTTCTTATCAATCAGATAACTTAACAAGTACGAAAAACCGACTTTCCAACACAAACCCTCCAGAAAGCCCCTCAAAAATGACTAAAAAAAACGTACGTTTTCTCTCGTCAAAATACAGAAGTTTAGTTAAAAGACGAAAACACAGGGACGTACGTGATGCTGATCGAACTTTTAGTATATGTATTATTAATATTAATTCAAATGATTATGAACAAAAAGTTTTCTACTCTTGTAGGATGCCTGGCTTTCGGAACGGCATTCTCTGCGGTAGCACAGGTAAGTAATTTTCCCGTAAGCAATGCTTATGGCCAGGTTACTCCTTGTGCGACTGGGTTAACTTATCGTTCTTTCGGAACTAAGAGCAATGCAACTTTAGGTTCTGAAGTGAACAAAATTGAGGCTGATAAGTGGTATCAGTTACGTGTTGGTGAGGAAAAAAATCAGGTTTTGATCCAAGAACGCGATTTTAAAACCGGTGAAGTGACTCTTCGTATTGTGGATGCTAATAAAGCTCCTTTAAACTATTCTTTGTGGCAGATTTCTTATGATAAGAAAGACGGAGCAACTGGTGGCAAATTTACCTTTAAGAACAAGGAAACAGGGTTAGGAATTATCTTTGATCATAAAACAGCTTATGGCAAAGATAAAATCGCTACGACTGCTGCATCTGCAGATTTGAAAGCTTCTATTCTGGAAGGTTGCAATGTTGAGTGGAGTTGGTTCTCTTCTAACGTAGACAATACACAGAAGCTGGCAAATGAAATTCTGTATGCTAATTTCCACGATTCGGACAAATACATCGTATTGAAGAAGTCTTCTAGGACTGCTGCTAATCAGCATGGTCTGAATATTGCAGGAACTCAAGTAGTTGCCGCTGTTTATACGGCTGCCGAAGCAGGGAATAAGGCTACTTCTTGTGAGGCTTTGACATTGACTCCGGTTGTTGCAGAATCTGTTGTGTTAAACGCAAAAGACATCAATCGCATGATCGATGCTCAGAAAGATGGTGCTGCCGGTTTCAACTTTATGACTCCGACGGGTATTGGCAATAGAACGGCTATGTCTCCGGAAGACAACAGCACATTAGACACATATAAGTATATTGCGGAAGAGAAAAATCTGACTGCTGAGGCAGATGAAATAAAATTGGCAGCAGATAAGGCTATTATTGCTGCTGGTAACACTGTTTTATCTGAATATAATGCAGAAGATGGTTCCGAAGCAAAAGAATTGAACTTCATTTTTGCTGATTTTAATAAAGGTGAATCTCAAAATGCATTAGTACAAGCAGGATCTGTTTTCTATAATGACAAGACTGCTGAAAATGCAAAAGATCTAGATCGGAAGAGCGTCGTGTAGGGAAAGAGTGTAGATC
>OMGV01000788.1_pt1 | contig 16681 bp, 12 predicted proteins | sample 1646111 | NCBI WGS metagenome assembly OMGV01 (sample SAMN05578590, study PRJEB25193) | human gut metagenome | biome: Human Microbiome; feature: human-associated habitat; material: feces | host: Homo sapiens | place: USA:Birmingham | reverse complement strand
GATTTACGCCGCTTGATTTTCAAAAAGTGTGCAACTTCTAATTGCAATTTAGGATTTCTTAATTTTTTTAGCTGTGTAAATGCTTTTCTTGTGCTATAATATATATTATACAAAACGTTTGTTTTCTTATCGTTGAAGATAATTATATAAACAGAGAAAATTCTTAGTTGGTGGTGGACAGATGGAAAGGCTCGAAGCAGTAATAAATGATGTTGTTTTTCAAAGTGATGATAAGATGTTTTGCGTACTGCGGGCAGAAAATAAAAGCTTTGGTCATTTTTGCCTGGTTTATCATGGCCCTGCGCCGTATTTAGGCGAAAATGTTTCTGTGGACGGTAATTGGATTGAGCATCCTCGTTTCGGTAAGCAATTTGATGCGAAAGTATTAACTACAATTCAGCCCACATCTGTGGCAGGCATTGAACGCTTTTTAGCTAGTGGTGCGATAAAAGGCATGGGGGCGGCAACAGCGAAATTGATTGTGGAGCATTTCGGTGCTGATACTTTAAATATGCTGGATATGTATCCGGAGAGATTGACAGAGATTAAAGGGATAGGACCGAAAAAGGCTACTGCAATTATCGAAGGTTATCGTGAGCTGTCAGGCTTGCGTGAGCTGATGTTGTTTTTGGAATCTCATGGTGTCAGTGGCGGTTATGCGGCACGTATGCAGGCTAAGTATGGCAATACTGCTTTAACACGAATCAAGGAAAATCCTTATTGCTTGGCACGCGATATTACAGGTATCGGGTTTAAGACTGCTGATCGTATTGCTATGGCTATGGGAATTGCACCTGATAGTGAAGAGCGTCTGCGTGCAGGTTTAAGCTATGCTTTGACAAGTGCTTCTAATGCTGGGCATACTTGTGTGCCGGAGGCGCTGCTAGTTAAGGAAACGGCACGTGTTTTAATGTTAGATACTATGCAGGTGCAGAATGTTTGCTCTGAATTAATTGAAAAGGATTTACTGCGTATTGAAGAGGTGAGCGGAACACGTTTCATTTATCCCGAATATCTTTATCAGGCGGAAGTACAGACTGCACAGCGTTTAGTATATTTAAGAGACCAGGCAGGTACGCTTAAACGTGTGGATGCAGATAAGGTTATTGCTGAATGGGAACGTAATGCAGGGATTGTTTTAGCTGACAAGCAACGTGAAGCTGTTTATGCCAGCTTACAGCATGGTGTCTTTGTGCTGACAGGTGGACCCGGTACTGGTAAAACTACTGTTGTTAAGGGTATCTTAAACGTTTTAGAAAAAGCTGGCTGTCGTATTCTTTTAGCAGCACCGACTGGGCGTGCGGCACGTCGCTTAGCCGAATCGGCAGGACATCCTGCACTAACAGTTCATCGTCTGTTAGAATATCAACCGACAGGTGACGGTTTATGTTTTGGTAAGGATGACGAAGATCCGCTGGATGCAGAGGCTATTATCGTTGATGAGGCTTCTATGCTGGATATTAATCTTACGTATCATTTGCTTAAGGCTGTTCCTGGTGGCTGTCGCTTAATTTTTGTCGGTGATGTGGATCAGTTGTCGTCCGTCGGAGCAGGTAGTGTTTTACAAGATATTATCCGCTCAGGGAAAATGCCTGTGGTACGTTTGGAAAATGTTTTCCGCCAGGCAGAGGTCAGCCCTATTGTTGTGAATGCACATAAAATCAACCGCGGGCAGATGCCGGATTTTATTGAAGGTGAAAATAGTGATTTTTCGCTAATAGAATTTGCTGATGAAAATGCTGCGGCCGAATTTGTAGCCCGTACCTATGGCGAAATGACCATGGATGGTGATTGGAGGAAAGTGCAGGTATTGTCGCCAATGCATAAAAATCCCTGCGGTGTACAGAATTTAAATAAATTATTGCAGCAATATATTAATCCTCCCTCACCGATGAAAAAAGAATTTAATATCCCTAATAATGTATTGCGTGTCGGTGATAAAGTTATGCAGATTCGCAATAATTATGAAAAAAATGTATTTAATGGCGATTTAGGACGTGTTAAAAGTATTGAGGGTGCAACCTTAACGGTAATGTTCCCTGATCGTCCTGAAGGTGATTTTGTGACCTATAGCAAGGCCGAAGCAGAGGAATTGCAACTTGCTTATGCTATGAGCGTGCATAAATCTCAGGGTAGTGAATATCCCTGTGTTATTTTGCTGATGGTACGCAGTCATTATATTATGCTGCAACGTAATTTGCTTTATACAGCTGTAACACGTGCTAAGGAGCAAGTTATGGTTGTAGGTAGTAAAAATGCTGTTTATACTGCTGTCAGCAACGATAAGACACGTAAACGTTACAGTCTTTTAGCTGAGCGTTTGCAACAGGATGACGAGGTGTTCCATGGCTAGTTTAAAACAGGAATGGTTATATTATGCGAGAGTGGTAAAAGAGTTGCTGTTTCCGCGTCACTGTGCCGTGTGCCATAATACCATAGACCATGGATATGTGTGCGAAATTTGTCGTAAGCATTATCTTTTGTCGAAAACTATTCAATGTGAGCCGAGGGAGGAGTATTTGGCAGGACAGGCCGAAGCAAGACCAGAGGATGTTTTAGATAGCATTTTTCTTTTATATAAATATGATGGCGTGTTTGAAAATGCTTTGCATGAAGTAAAATTTAATCATCAGGCCTCCATATTACCCTTTTTGCGTGAAGAAGCAGAAGTGGCGTTACCGTCTGCTAAAATGCGTTGGCTAGGGCAATTCGATTTTGCTACCTGCATTCCTACATCTCCGGAACGTTATCGTCAGCGTGGTTATGATGTACCACAGGAAATTTTTGCTCCATTATTAAATGAACGTGATACGTGTATTTATAGCGATAATATTTTACAGCGTGTCCGCACTACTGCGCCTTTGTTTGCTTTAGATGCCGAAAATAGACGTACTGAATTGCAAGGGTGCTTTGCTGTTTTTCCGCAGTTCAATTTGCAAGGTAAACGTATTCTTTTATGTGATGATATTTTTACTACTGGTAGTACCTTGGCAGAAGCAGCTAGTGTTTTGCGTAAAGCAGGTGCAAAAGAAGTACATGCCTTGACGCTGGCGGCAGCAAGGGCTAATTGGGAGTAGGCATAAGCAAAGTATATTGTTTTGTAGATAGTTGAGATAAAAGTATTTATGGATATCAATGGAGTAAAATAAGATGAAAAAAACTAGTAGTGAACCAGCTTTTGATTTATTTGCTGATATTGAAGAACCAACACCAGAAGTAGGAAGTACAGAAAATCAAGGGGAATTAGACATAATAACGTTCCAGGCTACAGGTAAGACGAAGATTAATAATTTTATGCAGCTTTTTGAAGGATACACTGTGTTAAAGGTCATCACTTATTCGTCTAGTGAAGCAATGATTCGTACGGTTATTAAAAATTTTGATTCTGTAGAAATTATTTTTGGTAATGAATCTGTTTTGGGTAGCATTAAAGAAAAATTAACAGAACAGTATGCTTTGTTGAAAAATATTCAGGAGGAAAATAATAAATCTAAGGATTTGATTTTTACTAAAATAGCTTCCGGAGCATTGTCACTATTTGTAACAAAATTAAATGAGCATACTAGTCATCAAAAAATCTATTTGTTATCCAATGATGCAGAGAATAAATATAGAGTGATTACCGGTAGTGCTAACTTTTCTTTAAAGGCTTTTTCCGGCAATCAGTTGGAAACTATTTGTGTAGCAGATGATTTTGCTACATATGAAATTTATCGGGACATTTATGAAAATACTAAAGGATTTAGCACGCAAAAAAATTACAGCGGAATCAATCAAAGAAATCAGCTTTAATGAATTGGAAAAATTACCTGCGATCCAAGAAATAAAAGACGTCAAAATGCTTGTGGTAGAAGAAGCACCTGATATAGAAACTGTAGACCAATATGTAATGCGCAAAGAAGAGTTCAATAAATTTATTAAAGATAAAAATATTGATTTAGGGAAAATTGAAAGCAATAAAGATGGTGCTCGTATTTTATTATATGAAAATGTAAAAAAAGTATTTAACGATGTTAAGCTAGCTTTTAAAGAAAAACAAGAGGTTTACAAGTCCTATCCGCAATTTTATATTGACGTTAATAAATTAATGCCTGTTTTCAATGACGAGCCGATGAATATTAACGATATAGATGAGCAGAAAGTTATCAACGATGTTGCCTTATTTAAAAAGTTTTTTGCGGGGTATTTTGACCCTGATGTTCGCTTTTCCGGGGATATTATTACTAATGTAAGAAAATATTATGCAACGATTAATTTTGCTTTTTGTTCTCCTTTTATTAGTGTGACACGTTTTAGAACGCCGCCTAATATAGAAAAAATAAATTATCCGTTATACTTGTTGCTGCGAGGTACTACTAATGCCGGCAAAACGTTTTTAATGAAATTTATTTTGCATACGATGTTTAATCAATATAAATTAAATATTCATGGAAAAAACAGCTTAATCCAAACGGCTAATAGTGAGGACAACAGTCCGGCAAAATTGCAGAAGAAAATGCCTTTTTGTATGGGTATGCCGCTGATGGTCGACGAGGTCAATAATAAAAGATGGACTGAATATGGTGAACGATTTATCAAGACAGATCATATTGTAGATGAACATTTATCGGCAATTATTTTTGCCACTAATGATGTTGGACATATTGACGAAGCACTTAATAAGCGTTCTATAGCTTTTGATATTAGTATTACGACACCTCGTGAAACTAATTTAAGAAATAATCCTCAAGTTGCGTCATTAGAAAATATGACAGGAGAATTATATAAATTATATTTACAAAAAATGCTTGCTGCGTATCCAACATTTTTAGAAGCGTTTAACGATAGCAAGAGAAAATTTGCTCCGGATATTTTTAAACTTTCCTCTATGATTTTAAAAGATATTTTAAATCAATATGGTTATAATGATGAAAAAATAGTAGATGTTTATACTACTACTTATTATTTAACTACAGCTAATGAAGAAGAAAAGAAACAAGATTTTATTGATTTATACAATAAATGCCATGATGAGTGGATTATCAATAAAAACATAATTTCATTAGAATAAATTTTGAAGGCCAATATGATGCGAGGGATTTTCAACGCAAATACGGAACAGAACTTGTTGAATGGACTAAAGGCCGTTTTGTAACTATGCCTTTGGATAAAACACAAGAGTACTTTGGTATTAAAATTCAAGAAAAAAGTTTTTTCTCTAAAATTTTTAATAAATAAGTAATTGTATAGGCGTTAGGCAAGCAGAGTTTTATACTTAATAAAATGTTTAGGGGAGTTTATTAGTGTTAGAACGAGTAAAGAATTTTTTTAAACAGGAAACGGTTTTATGTGCCGCAATAATTTTAGCGGTGGGAAGCAGCTTTTTTGCTGTGCCACAATTAGCCTATGTTGATTTTTCTGTTTTGAGTATTTTATTTTCTTTAATGCTGGTGGTTGCAGGCTTAAAAAGTATTCGATTTCTTGATTGGGTGGCTGTGGAGCTGGTCAACCGCTGTCAAAGTATGCGGCAGATTGTTTATGCTTTAGTGGGGATTACTTACGTTTCTTCAATGTTTGTTACAAATGATGTAGCTTTGCTCACTTTTGTACCATTGGCGTTAGTTGTGGGACGCAAACTGGAGCAGGACTTCGGTCGTGTGATTATTTTACAGACATTGGCTGCTAATTTGGGCAGTATGCTGACACCTCCTGGTAATCCGCAGAATTTATTTTTATATGCATATTTTGATTACACAACGGCACATTTCTTTTATGTGATGTTGTTGCCAGGTATTTTATCCGTTATTTATATTTACCTTCTGATTATCCGCCGCCCTGATTATACCTTGAATATTTCCTTGCCGTCCCTGCCTGAGCCGCCACGTAAATTGACGCTGTTGTTTTTAGGCTTGCTCTTTTTGAACATCGGGGCGGTATTGCAGTATTTTGATAAATTTATGGTTCTAGCAGTAACGGCAGTAGTGATTTGTATTTATCGTCATCGTTTATTATGTGATGTAGATTATACGCTTTTAGTGACTTTTATCGGTTTCTTTGTTTTTATCGGTAATATCAGCCACACAGCGCTAGCGGCTTATGTGCAGCAGTCCTTTTTGGGTACGGCAGCAGGTACTTATCTGACTGGCTTAATCGCCAGCCAGTTTATTAGTAATGTGCCGGCGGCGATGCTTTTGGCAGGTATGACTAATGAGGCTGATGCTTTGCTTTTAGGGGTAAATATCGGTGGTTTAGGTACTTTGATTGCGTCCATGGCCAGTGTAATTTCCTATAAGCTGTTTATTGCCGAGCATCCTTATCAGGCAGGAACATATCTGCGGACTTTTTTATTTTATAATTTTGCCGGGTTAATTATCTTAGGTGGTATTACTTACGGCGTATATATGTGGTTGTAGAAAAAGTTTAGGCAGGTGGAGGATGAATCAACGTAATATTTTTGATTTCGAAACAAATCAAGGAATTAAAAGGTTGGAAATTCAACATGGTGATATTCTGCAATGCCAAGAGCAATTTGATGTTTTAGTTGTTTCTGCATTTCAGGATGATTATCAGCCTATAGCAGGAACGTTGATTGGCGGTTTGAAAAATATAGGTATAGATGTAGCTCGTTTAGCCGAAAATCCGGAATATGATTTGCGTAGTAATCAGCATATCTGGCTTAGTCGGCAGCTGCCTGAGCAGTTGCCTTTTAGGAGAATTGCTTGTATTGAGTTAAGTCCTAAAGAAAATGTTTCTTTACAATTAAAGACGATAAGAAAACGCTTGGCTTCTTTGTTTGGCTTATTGGTTGGTGCTAATTATATTAATTGTGCTGTGACGAAAATAATGCTGCCGATTATAGGCGCAAATATGCAAAATTATTCGGCAGCAGAGATGGTGCGCTTATTATTTCAAGAGGGTGGTGCAGCACTGCATAATATCGGCGATTTACTGGAGCTGCGTATTATGGAACATGATTTACATCGCTTTCAAGAGCTAAACAAAGCCTTTAATGAGTTGTTGGGACGCAATCAATACGATATTGATGTGCCCGTGCTTTATGAGGCAACACAAGAAAATCTGAAGCTTATGCGTCAGGAGTTACGTTGTATGCAGCCACATAAGCAGGGTAATTTTTGGATAGAGCAGCATTTAGCAGAACTGATTACAGCTTTTGATAGTATTGAGCAGGAGCCACGTTATTTGATAGCATTTAAATGTCGCCGTCTGGCCGAGCTGATTGCCAAGGATTTGTTAGGTGATTATGCCGAGGGGGATTTGGTGCATATGATTAATAAGGTAGGCGAGCGTTATGCGTTGCCGAGCTGGGAGATTTGCTATTGGCATACTATTCGTACTTTGGGTAATGAGGGTGTGCATATTAAGGATATTGTAGAGGAGCATACGGAGCTTATTTATAAGCATCCTACGCAAGAGGATATTAACATTTTGCTTTTATGCATGGCGCAGATAGTGAAAATGTGGAAGGAATTAAGAAAATAGGTACAGTTTTGAGACTGTTTGCAGATACAGGAAAAGAGGGGAAAGTAGAAGATGAATGATGTGGAGCAACGCAAGGCGGCTAAGGAATTTGCTGATTTTTGGTTGGATAAGGGCTACGAAAAAGGCGAAAGCCAAGAGTTTTGGTTACAGTTATTGAGCGTTTTATAAATGTAAACACCAAATAATGTAATTGAGAAGTTATTGTGGGAGGTTTGAAAATATGGCTGACAATATTAAGGAACAGGAACGTGATGAATTGCACCGTACAATTTGGAAAATTGCCAATGAATTGCGTGGTAGTGTAGACGGATGGGATTTTAAGCAATATGTACTTGGTATGTTGTTTTACAGGTACATTTCTGAAAATCTAGCATCTTACATAGACAATATACAACATGAGGCTGGTGACAATGATTTTGCCTATGCGGATATGGCTGATTCAGAAGCAGAATATGGCAGAGAAGAAATGGTCTGGGTTAAAGGTTTCTTTATTTTGCCTAGCGAGCTATTCTGTAATGTGTTGAAAAAAGCACCTACAGACGAGAATCTTAATGAAACATTGGAACGTGTTTTCCGTAATATTGAAGAATCAGCACAGGGTACTGAGAGTGAAGATGATTTTAAAGGTTTGTTTGCGGATATTGATGTAAATAGCAATAAGCTTGGCGGTTCTGTAGCTAAACGTAACGAAAAGCTTGTTGCGCTGATGAATGGTATCGCTGAAATGAAGCTTGGTAATTATCAGGATAATACTATTGATGCTTTTGGCGATGCTTATGAATTCTTAATGGGTATGTATGCTTCCAATGCCGGTAAAAGCGGTGGCGAGTATTTTACGCCGCAGGAAGTATCAGAGCTTTTAACACGTATTGCCGTTGTTGGTAAGACTGAGATTAATAAAATTTACGACCCTGCGTGTGGTTCAGGGTCTCTGCTTTTAAAAGCTGCTAAGGTTTTAGGTAGGGATGCGGTTCGTCAAGGCTACTATGGTCAGGAAATTAATATTACTACTTATAACCTGTGCCGTATTAATATGTTCCTTCATGATGTGGGTTATGAAAAATTCGACATCGCTCATGGTGATACTCTTATAGAGCCACAGCATTGGGATGATGAGCCGTTTGAAGTTATTGTTTCCAATCCTCCGTACTCTATAAAATGGGAAGGTAGCGACAATGCTTTACTGATTAATGATCCGCGTTTTGCACCAGCTGGTGTACTGGCTCCTAAGTCTAAGGCAGATTTAGCGTTTATCATGCACTCTTTAAGCTGGTTAGCAACAGATGGTACAGCTTCCATTGTCTGCTTCCCGGGTATTATGTACAGAGGTGGCGCAGAGAAAAAAATCCGTAAATATCTTATTGACAATAACTATATAGATTGCATTATTCAACTGCCGAGCAACCTTTTCTACGGTACGTCTATAGCAACTTGCATCATGGTACTGAAAAAATCTAAGAAGGATAATAGTACACTCTTTATTGATGCTTCTAAGGAATTTGTTAAGGTAACTAATAATAATAAGCTGACTGATGAAAATATCAGGAATATTCTTAGTTTGTACACTGAGCGTAAGGACAAAGAATATGTGTGCAGGTTAGTACCAAACAGCGAAATTGAAGAACAGGATTATAATTTGAGTGCCAGCACTTACGTTGAGCAGGAAAATACAAGAGAAGTGATTGATATTAAAGCTCTTAATGCTGAAATTAAAGAAATTGTTGCTAAAGAAGTTGCATTACGTGCAGAGATAGACAAAATTATTGCCGAAATAGAGGTGGAGTAATGGATAAACAAAATGATAAAGCTTTAGCCAGTATTCGCTCCTCTGCGGCTGAATATCTTACATTTATTGCAGCCACAGGTGAAGATGAGCAAAGCGTAGAAATGCGTTATGAAGATGAAAATATCTGGCTGACGCAAAAAATGATGGCAGTGCTTTATGATGTTGGCTTATCAACAATCAATGAGCATATTAAGAAAGTATATTTTGACGGAGAATTATCGGCGGAGTCAACTATTCGGAAATTCCGAATAGTTCAAAATGAAGGTGAAAGACAAGTTAATAGAAGTGTAAACCATTATAACTTACAGGTTATCATAGCTGTTGGCTTTAAGGTTAATAATGAGCGTGCCGTACAGTTTCGTAAATGGGCAAACAAAATTGTTAAGGATTACACTATTCAGGGTTGGGTGATGGACGAAGAGCGCCTGAAAAACGGTGGCACATTGCTCACCAAAGATTATTTCGAAAAGCAACTGGAAAAAATCCGTGAAATTCGTATATCCGAGCGTAAATTCTATCAGAAGATAACGGATATTTATGCTACTGCTTTAGACTACGATCCTTCTGCGAAGGCTACACGTAGATTTTTTGCCGCGGTTCAAAATAAGCTTCATTATAGTGTTCATGGACAAACTGCGTCTGAAGTTATCTATAATAGAGCCAATGCGGATAAAGAGCACATGGGACTTCAAACATGGGATGGTGCTCCTAACGGAAAAATTCATAGATATGATGTAACAGTAGCGAAAAATTACCTTGACGAAAATGAAATTCATCAGCTGGAAAGGATTGTGTCTTCCTATTTAGATTTGGCAGAAGTTCAAGCAGAACGTCATATTCCCATGACTATGTCAGATTGGGAAAAGAAATTAAACAGTTTCTTGACTGTGTGGGATAGGGAAATTTTACAGGATGCCGGCAAAGTATCTGCCGAATTAGCAAAAATGCACGCACTGACGGAATTTGAAAAGTACAGAGTAGTACAGGATAGATTGTATAAAAGCGATTTTGACAGAATGTTTTTAGAAGAAGTAGATAGTGAGTTGCTGAGTACTGAAAAAGGTGGTACTGGCGATGAGTAAGTTGAATGATTTGATAAAAGAGCTTTGTCCTGATGGGGTTCCTAAAATGAAATTGGGAGCTATTGGTAAAGTTTCTATGTGTAAGCGTATTTTAAAAGCTGATACTGCTACTACTGGGGATGTTCCTTTTTATAAAATTGGTACTTTTGGTAAGGATGCAGATGCTTTTATTAGTTATGAAAAGTACGAAGAATTTAGCAGCAAATATTCTTATCCCAAAAAAGGAGACATATTAATTTCTGCAGCAGGAACGATTGGAAGAACTGTTATTTATGATGGTAGTCCTGCATATTATCAGGATTCCAATATTGTTTGGTTAGCTCATGATGAGAGCATAGTATTGAATAAATATTTATATTATTGTTATGAACTTCAACCTTGGATGGTATCTTCAGGGGGGACAATTTCAAGATTATATAATGATAATATTATGCAGGCAGAAATTTATGTTCCACCTTTACCAGTTCAATGTGAAATTGTCCGGATACTGGACAATTTCACCGCGCTTACATCCGCGCTTACATCCGCGCTTACAGCAGAGCTTACAGCTCAACGAAAACGGTACTCAGGCCTCCTAAATTCGCTTCTGAGCTTTGAAGGACGTAGTACGCAGGACGGGGTACTTTGGGGAAAATTAGGCGATATAGCAACCGAAATTTATAGGGGAGCTGGAATTAAGCGTGACGAAGTTACCGAGAAAGGTATACAGTGCGTACGTTATGGTGAAATCTACACTTCCTATAACATATGGTTTGATACCTGTATTTCTCATACCATCGAAAATAAAATTGCATCGAAAAAATATTTTGAAAAAGGTGACATCTTATTTGCTATCACTGGTGAAAGTGTAGAAGAAATCGCAAAATCATGTGCTTACGTTGGCGATGAAAAATGTCTTGCTGGCGGTGATATTGTAGTTATGAAGCATAAACAAAATCCTAAGTATCTTGCTTATGCTCTTGCTACCACAAACGCTCAAATGCAAAAAAGTAAAGGAAAGGTAAAGAGTAAGGTCGTTCATTCTAGTGTTCCTGCTATAAAAGAAATAGTAATCCCCATACCCTCTCTTGAAGAACAACAACGCATAGTTGACATCCTTGACCGTTTTGATAAGCTATGCAATGACCTTTCAGAGGGATTGCCGGCAGAAATTGCTGCTCGTCAAAAGCAGTACGAATACTATAGGGACAAGTTGCTTACATTTAAGGAGAAGAAAGCATAATTTAAGGGAAGTGATACTATGAGCATCTACAATATTATAGCGGAGATGCCGGAAAGTACGGTTGTTGCCGACTTTATGGAAGAATACGGCAAGCGGAAAAAGTCGGATGCATATCAAAGTGAAGCGGCGCTGGAGAAAGAGTTTATACGCCTGCTGACGACACAGGGCTATGAGTATTTGAGCATACATAATGAAGCTACCTTGGTAAGTAATTTACGCCTACAACTGGAAAAACTAAACAATTACCATTTTTCTGACAAGGAATGGAAGAGCTTTTTTAGTAACTGTATTGCTAATGCCAATGAAGGCATTGTAGAAAAAACACGCAAAATACAGACTGATCATGTTCAGGTGCTTACTTGTGATGACGGCAGTAGCAAAAACATTACCCTCATTGACAAGAAGAATATCCATAACAACAGCCTTCAGGTAATCAACCAATATGAAGAAGAGCAGGGAGCTTATAATACTCGCTATGATGTTACTATTCTCGTAAATGGCTTACCTTTAGTACATATTGAGCTTAAACGACGTGGTGTGGCCATTCGTGAAGCATTTAATCAGATTAAGCGTTATCAAAGGACAAGTTTTTGGGCTGCCAGCGGACTTTATGAATATGTGCAACTTTTCATCATCAGTAATGGCACTAACACTAAATACTATTCTAATACTACACGCACCAGTCATATAAAGGAAATGAGTGGTAGTGGTAAGGATAAAAGTAAAAAGACAAGTAATAGCTTCGAATTTACAAGTTACTGGGCAGATGGGAACAATAATATTATTGCTGACCTTGTAGATTTTACCCGTACTTTTCTAGCTAAGCATACTCTCCTGAATGTGTTGACGAAATACTGCGTTTTCACTGCTGAGGATTTGCTTTTGGTTATGAGACCTTATCAGATTGCGGCTACAGAGCGGATTTTAAGTCGTATCATAACCTCTACCAACTATAATAAGGTCGGGACTATTGCGGCTGGTGGCTATATTTGGCATACAACAGGTAGCGGCAAAACATTGACTTCTTTTAAAACAGCGTTACTAGCTTCTAAGCTAGCCGACGTTGACAAGGTTTTATTTGTTGTTGACCGTAAAGACCTGGACTATCAGACCATGAAAGAGTATGACCGCTTTGAAAAGGGTGCTGCTAATAGTAATGCCAATACTAGTGTGCTTAAAAAGCAGTTGGAAGATGAAAAAACTAAAATTATCATCACCACTATTCAAAAACTGGACATCTTCATTTCCAAACATAAGACACATCCTGTATATAACAAGCACGTAGTAATTATTTTTGACGAATGCCATCGTAGTCAATTCGGCTTGATGCATACAAGCATAACTAAACATTTCAAAAAATACCATCTGTTTGGTTTTACCGGAACACCGATATTTGCAGCCAATGCATCTGCAGGTGGCAATCCGCACCTGAAAACTACGCAACAAGCTTTTGGTGACAAACTGCATACATACACCATCGTAAATGCCATTAATGATGGTAACGTTCTGCCGTTCCGTATTGACTATGTAAATACTATCAAAATGAAGGATGGAGTTGACGATAAGGACGTTAGTGCTATCGATAAAGAGAAAGCTCTTTGTGCTCCTGAACGTATTGCTGAAATTGTAAGTTACACATTAGAGCACTTTGAACAAAAAACCATGCGTAATAAATTTTATTCACTCAAAGGACAACGTGTTGCAGGTTTTAACTCAATCTTTGCTGTAAGCTCCATTCCTGCCGCCAAGAAATACTACTTAGAATTTAAAAAGCAGATAGCAGAACGAAAGAAGAACCTAGTAATAGCCACCATTTTTAGCTACGCTCCTAATGAGTCGGATAGTGAAGATGGTCTGTTAGAAGAAGGCTTTGATACTGATGGGCTAGATAAAAACTCACGTGACTTCTTAGAATATGCAATAGGTGAATACAATAAGGAATTTGGCACTCAGTACGATACTTCTGCAGACAAATTTCAAAATTATTATAAAAATCTGTCTCAAAGGGTGAAGGATAGAGAAGTAGATATTCTTATCGTAGTAGATATGTTTTTGACTGGTTTTGATGCCACCACCCTTAATACCTTGTGGGTTGATAAAAACTTGCGTCAGCATGGACTGATACAAGCATTTTCGCGTACTAACCGCATCTTGAATTCTGTAAAAACATATGGCAACATCGTCTGCTTTCGCAACCTTGAAGAGGCAACTAACAAAGCTATAGGCCTCTTTGGTGATAAGGATGCCGAAGGAATAGTTTTAATGAAGAAATTCGAGGACTATTACAACGGTTATGAAGAAAACGGTAAACATGTTCAGGGATATACTGAAATAGTACAGGAGCTGGAAGCTGAGTACCCATTGGGTCTGCCTATTATCGGCGAACAGGCAAAGCGTGAGTTTATTAAGCTTTTCGGTAAGCTCCTTAGGATAAAAAACATTTTATCTGCATTTGATCAATTTGCAGATGTTCAAAAATTATCTGATCGTGATATGCAGGATTATCAAAGTATTTATATTGATACCTATGATGAGTTGAGACCTACGGTTGATGGCAATACTGAGAACATAAATGACGACCTCGTCTTTGAGCTAGAGCTGATTAAACAGGTAGAAATTAACATTGATTATATCCTTATGCTTATTGAAAAATACCATAAAGACAACTGTAATAATAAAGAAATTCGTGCAGATATTGAAAAGGCTATTGGTTCTAGTCCATCCTTACGTAGTAAGAAAGACCTGATCATGAATTTCGTGGATACTGTTAATGTTGGTGCGACAATTACCGATGAGTGGAAGGTTTATGTTAACCGCCACAAGGAAGAAGAGCTTAATCGGATTATAGTCGAAGAAAAGCTCAAACCTGAGGAAACCATTAAATTCATCAACAATGCTTTTCAGGATGGTGTTGTTAAGACTACTGGCACCGATATTGATAAAATTCTGCCGCCTATGCCTATTTTTGGTGGTGGTGGAAAGAGAAGTGCCAAGAAGAAGAGTGTTATTGAAAAACTAAAAGAGTACTTTGAACGCTTTTTCGGGCTTATATAATCTTCAAAAAGTTACACTTTATTATTCAAATACGTAAACCAAAAATCTTTCAGGGAGGTGGTAACAATGCTGCGTTGGATTATGCATGTGGATATGGATGCGTTTTTTGCGTCAGTGGAGATGCTAGATAATCCGGAACTGCGCGGTCTACCTGTTATCGTGGGTGGTCAGAGTATGCGCAGTGTTGTTTCTACCTGCTCTTATGAAGCACGTAAATTTGGCGTACATTCTGCCATGCCTATTGTGCAAGCGAAAAAATTATGTCCACAAGGAGTTTATGTGCCGGTGCGCATGGCACGTTATCAAGAAGTATCACACAAAATAATGCAGATTTTTAGCGAACTTTCGCCGAAAGTAGAACAGCTTTCCATAGATGAAGCTTTTTTAGATATTTCTGGTATGGAGCGTTTGCATGGCAGTGCTTTGGCTGTAGCCCGATTAGCCAAACAGCGGATTAAGGAAGAAATCGGTATTACAGCTTCTGTGGGATTGGCACCTAACAAATTTTTAGCTAAAATGGCCTCGGATATGCAAAAGCCCGATGGACTTACTGTTATCAAGCACGAGGAAGCAAAGGCTTTTATTGCACCGCTACCGGTAACAAAAATTTTCGGTATCGGCGAAGCAGCACGCAAGGCCTTATTGCAATTCGGCATAGTTACTATCGGTCAATTAGCAGAAATGGACGAAATGCTTTTGAAACGTGTTTTCGGCAAAAATGCAGCCCAAGTACATTTGTTAGCTTGCGGTATAGATCAGCGAGAGGTCATGAATGCTACTAAGGCAAAATCAATTGGTAGGGAAGTAACTTTTGAAAATGATTTACACGGACAGGAAGAGTGCAAAAAGCATTTTTTAACTCTTAGCGGTATGGTTGGCTATCGTTTGCGTAAAAGCGGTTATTATGGTCGTACACTAAGCATTAAAATTAAATATGCTGATTTTAAAACTATTACTCGTAGCATTACCAGTGAAAGCGATATCAGCTGTGACGAGGAAATTTATCAATTGGCTGTGCGTTTGTTAAATGGTGTAAATTTGCTGCAGGGCGTGCGCCTTTTAGGTATTACGGTATCAGGTCTGAGCAGGGGTACGTCTTTGGGACTAGCCTTTGCTGATGATGAAAAACGCCAAAAACGCAATGCAGCGACAGACGCACTAAAAGCACGCTTCGGTGAAAAAATCATCTTTCGCGGTAGTAACGTTAACTGATATTGATATAAGGTTGACTAATATGGCGACATTGTTTATAATAAGCTATGTAAAATCACTACTATGAATATAGATTTTGCGAAAAACTTTATGTTGGGTTGGTGCTGATTATGAATAATAATAAAACTGCGGAAATGACGAAAATGGCCTTGATGGTGGCGATGAACTGCATTTCTGCCTATATTATCATTCCGCTTCCTTTTTCTATGTCTCCGTTAGCATTGCAAACATTGATTGTAAACTTAACAGGTTATGTATTAAATGCGAAACAAGCATTTATGACCATGTTAGTATATATTTTGGTAGGTCTGGCCGGTGTGCCGGTATTTACAGGTGGTACTGCAGGACCTGGCAAACTGTTCGGTCCTACAGGCGGTTACTTTTTCGGCTTTTTGTTTACCGCTGTATTCTTAGCATGGGCTCGTGGCAAAGAATACAATTTTAAACGCTATGTACTTTTAGGCTGCGTTATTGGTATTCCTTTGATTTATTTGCCAGGTGTTATGCAATTAAAACTCTTAACCGGTATGCCTTGGGATAAAGCTTTTTATATCGGTGCTTTGCCCTTTATTCCTTTAGATATTGTAAAATGTGCCGCTGCTGCTTATTTGGCAGGTCCTATTCATAGAATTTTTAATAGTAACAAATAAGCTTAAATGGCTGAAATAAGCGGTTTGTCACGATTGTTATAAAAAATCAGCTTTTTGTAAAATTTTTTGCAAAAAACACTTGCCAAGCTAATACTTTTATGGTAATATATATAACTGTCAGGCACACTGATAAATGACGAATGGCCCGGTGGTTCAGTTGGTTAGAATGCCGCCCTGTCACGGCGGAGGTCGTGGG
>OMGV01000774.1_pt1 | contig 17010 bp, 15 predicted proteins | sample 1646111 | NCBI WGS metagenome assembly OMGV01 (sample SAMN05578590, study PRJEB25193) | human gut metagenome | biome: Human Microbiome; feature: human-associated habitat; material: feces | host: Homo sapiens | place: USA:Birmingham | reverse complement strand
CGACCACCGAGATCTACACTCTTTCCCTACACGACGCTCTTCCGATCTAAAAGAAAGATGAACTACATGCGGTTGATTATTTTACCGGCGATTATGACAAAGCGTCCTACGGTATCAATATGATTGGAGATCAGTTTAGCTTAATGGTTATCCATTATCTGTACTATGGCACAAAACTTGGCAACGAGTTCTGCAAGAAGCAGCTGATTGCACTGCACAGAATATTTCACAAAAAGGAATATAACAGCATCAAGCGTTTTTCAAAACTAACTGGCTATGATATATTTGATGTACTGGGTGATGACATGTCCGATGGCTCGGCAGCAAGAATTATTATCATATCAAGACTTCTTGGAATTGAAGTGGAAAAAGACCGTAATTTTGAAGTAATATGCAAGCTGACAAACAAGCATTTGCGGGAAAGTATTCCAAAAGAGAAATATTCTAAAATATATGACGGTGACTACCATGATGAGGACTGTGAGTCATTTGACCATAATCTTTTCATTGCAAAGGATATTGTTAACGGGTATCTGGCTGCATACAAAAAGGACATTGCAACCATTAAGTCCTGCATAAGAAATACTGCTTACAGATACTTCTCTGTTAACGAAAAACTTTATAACATGAGCATTATTGAAAACTGGCTCAGGAATGGCAGTATTTTTGTCACAAATACTGTGGAAGCAGTGGCAAATGCGTTAAGTGATTCGGATTACGAGTATGATTATACTGATCCACAGGTCGTAAAGGACGCGTCTGATGATGAGCGCTTCCAAATGCTCAATGAACTTATGATGGCCTCATTTATTAATTTCATGATGCAGATAGTTTTTGCTGGCAATCTGAGTGCGATATCGGATAACTGGTTTTTGTTCAATGATGATAATCACAGCAAGCTTTATAAGTCAATGGTTACAGATAAGAGTGTTGATGAAGCTGAACCGGATGACTACAAACAGGATGAGTCTGATGACAGAGCGGATCTGATTGCGCAGATAAATGAACTCAAGTCGCAGGTTAAGATGCAGGAGAGCGAGATTAACTCATTAAGAGGAGAGAATAAAAAGACTAAGTCGCTTCAGAGAGAACTGGACAAGCTTAAGTATGAGAGTGCTGATGATAAGAAGGAACTTGCAGCATTACGTTCGTTTGTGTATGAACTGGATAAGGAAAGTGAAACAGAAGCGGCTGAAAATAACATTGAAAACATGAAGAAAGCACTTAAAAACAAGAGGCTTACAATAATTGGCGGACACCAGAATCTTGTTAATTATTTAAAGCAGGAATTTCCTGACTGGACATATACTGCAACAGAAGTAAGGTCAGACATTCCGCTGTCAAAGCTTGTTAATCAGGACTTGACGGTATTCTGCGCAGAACATATATGTCATGCTTTTTATTATAAATATTTACACATGGCAAGAAAGAATAATTTAAAAATAGGATACATGCAGGGAAGCAATATCAACCAGATAATCACACAGCTGTACAATCAGCTTTAATAAAAAAGGAACGGCCGAAATGGTCGCTCCTTTTTAGTTTACTCAATGCCTACAGCCTTAAACAGTGCGTCCTTATCGTTTGCACACTCATCATTTAAGACGAGCTCAAGCATCTGATTGAGAGCAGCACCGATTTCCTTGCTCGGCTTCATGCCTGCTGCAATAAGGTCTCCTCCGTTAACAGCCAAATCCTTAAGTGAAAAACACGCCTGCTGGTTAATTACATCATCAAGAACTGTAAATAATTCACTTACTTCTTTGAGACGCTCAGCTCTGTTTTTCACTACTTGACCGCTTATATCAGAGTATTTGAGCATGAAAAGACATCTTAACAGATGTTCACTGTCAAGTTTGTTGAGCCATCTCTTAACATATTTTGCTTCCGGCTTAATGTCGGCATCATGATATTTGACAAGAGTGACTACCTGCTCCCTGATGCTGTTGTTGAAACGCATGCGGCGCATAATGTTGTCAGTCATTTCAACAGACTTTGCTGCATGTCCGTAGAAATGTCTTATACCATCAGGGCCATCCTGATAGCTATGAGGCTTTCCAATATCATGGAAAAACGCTGCAAGGACTAGTGCCAGATTGTTTGGATCCATGAAGAGAGCTGCTCTTGTGAGTACTTCAATTGTGTGGTCCCAAACATTGAGCATATGATATGGATTATTCTGCTCAAAATCGAACATGTCCTTGATTTCAGGAATGAATACGGCAATAATTTCTCTGTAATAATCAATTATCTGGCGGCCCATTGTCTGAGTAAGTATCTTACAGAATTCACTGTTAATACGTTCAGCAGATACCTTGGTCAAAGTATCGCTCATTTGGAATGCTGCAATTTTTGTTTTCATTTCAAGGTCAAATTCAAGCTGTGCAGCAAACCGCAGTGCACGCATGATACGAAGTGCGTCTTCTTTGAACCTGTCCTCGGGATTGCCTACGCAGCGGATAACATGATCCATAAGATCAAGCCTGCCACCGAATAAATCAATGAGCCCCTCTTTGTCATTATACGCCATCGCATTAATTGTGAAGTCTCTGCGTTTTAAGTCTTCAGCAAGTGATTTGGTAAAGCGTACTATGTCAGGATGACGTCCATCAGAATATGCACCGTCAATACGGTACGTTGTGCACTCATAAAATCCGTCAACAGACAGAATAGTGAGAGTACCGTGCTTGATACCAGTTTCAATGATTTTAGTGTCAGAGAACACTTTTTTCATCTCATCAGGTGTTGCCGATGTAGTGATGTCCCAGTCATGAATCGGACGCTTCAAGATGCTGTCACGAACGCATCCGCCGACAAGATAAGCTTCAAACCCGTTACTTTGGAGTGTGTCAATAATAGCAACAGCTCCTTTTGGTATGTTAATTGTAATATTGTTCATAATGATTCCTCCTTTATTATTTATTTGTATGAACTAAGATAAAGATGGTTTTTGCTTACGGATAAGCAATAAAAAAAGACTAGCGTTTTCGCACCAGTCTTTTTTTTTGTTTAGAACATCCTGTCAAGGTCACTGTTAACAACCTTTTCCAGAAAATCAGGAATCACAAATTCCTCAACATCTGCCTGACGAAAAGCATAGTCTTGGAACAGAATGTCGTCACAGTTCTTACTGATGACAACTTTCTTAAGCTTTGTTATCCCAAAGGCGTTTAATCCGACTATAACGTTTTTAGCATCAAAGGTGATCTCCTTGATAGCAGTGTGATAGAAACAGTTGTCATCAAACTCCTTTATCTGCTCCTTTGGCAGGCTGACTTTGCTAAGACTTTCGCACTCAAAGAACAGGTGTGAATTTAGTTTGGCAGCAGCAATGCCTGACAAATCAGCTTCCTTGAGGTTTTCACACTGAGCAAATACCCATGAACCGATCTTTCTGGCAGTAAGAGTTATTTTCTCAAGTGCTGTTTTTGCAAAGGCGTTGTTGCCAAGTATCTGTATCTTGCCAAGATTAATGTTCTTCAATGATGTACACTCGCTGAATGCATAAGAATCAATAACGTTTACACTGTCTGGAAGCTTGACTGTCTCAAGATTTTGGCAGCCAAAGAATGCTTCCCAAAGAATTGCTGTAAATGCATTATTCTCTGGGAGTTTGACACTTTTGATGCCTGAACAGGCAAAACATCCAGAACCAATGTGTTTTACACTGTCAGGAATGCTGATTTCAGACAGGTTTTCTGTCCGCTTGAAAGCAGATTCTGCGATAGTTTTAAGACCATCATTAAAGACAGCTTCCTTAAGCTGCTTACACTCCCTAAAGGCATCAATTCTGACTACAATTACCGTTGATGGAAGAATAATCTTCTTGACAGCAGTTTTAAAAAAAGCCGCGCCTCCAACAGCAGTAATGCCTTCACCAATAGTTACATTCTTGAGATTTTCACATCCTGAGAACAATTCATTAGGAATTGCTCTGTCACCGTTAATTGTTACTGACTCAAGGTTTTCACAATTTTGATAAACACCGTCATCAAGCTTTGAAATGTCTCTGATGTCAAGATTTCTAACAGCGGTACCCTCGAATGCATGCGCATCAATTTTTGCTGACAAGCTTCCTGCATCCAGATTACTGCATCCGGAAAAAGCGCCCATACCGATAACCTTTACGTGAGAGAGATCAATTTTTTCAAGGCGCTGGCATCTGCGGCAGAAGCTATCAGGGATTTCAGTGATGGTCTCCGAAAGAATGATTTCTTTCAGATTGAAGCAGTCAAAAAAGATGGATTCTTCCAAAGATGTAATCCCTGAAAGGTCAATTCTTTCAAGTTTTGTGCCTTCAAAGCAGCCAGTTCTTAAGGCTGTCACCTGTTCCGGAACTTCAAAGACAGTAAGGTTTGTTCCTCTAAAACACCTCTCAGGAATATAGGTCAGATACTTTGAGTATGTAACTTCTCTAAGCTCTGAAAACTCAAATACGCTATCACCCATTTTCTCAACGTTTGTAAGATCAATCTTTCTGAGTGTTGATTTTTTGAACGCTTCATTTTCGATAGTTTTGACGCTTGCTGGCAGAATTACCTCTTTTACACAGACATCTTCAAATGCCTGTTCACCGATAACTTTTACATCATCTGGAACTGTAAGCACGTCAACGCTTGCATTGCTATACCCAACGTCAACGAGTGTGTCATCAATAATGGTCAAGAAGAAACCGTCAACGCCTCTTCTTCCTGAATTTAATTCAGGTACCTCCTGTATAGGCTTATTTGTTTTGTAAGTTGTAATCTTCATAAATTTGTCCTCCTTTATTATTTTTTTAATATGAAAATTAGTTACAGGATAAATATGGGTTTTACTGATGGATAAGTAAAAATAGGAGAGTAGTATCTTCGCTGTATAACAAAACTGATAAAAAGCTTGAAGGCTTGAAGATTTCAATGCTCATATGAACGAAATAATGAAAGATAAAATCACAATAAAAAAAAGACTGGCATTTTTGTACCAGTCTCTTTTTGTGTTTACATAATTTTGCCAAGCATTACATTAAAGTTCTTTGACAGAAAGTCGGGAACTACAAACTCCTCAACTTCTGCCTGATGGAATGCATAATCATGCATCTGAATGTTGTCGCAGGTTTTTCTGATAACAGCTTTCTTCAGGTTTGCAAATCCGAAAGCATGTTGTCTAACAGTTACTTCCTTAGCATCAAAGACAATCTCTTCAAGTACTGTATGGTAAAAACAGCTGTTGTCAAAGACTCTTATCTGTTCCTTTGGCAGACTTACCTTGGCAAGACTTGTACATTCAAAGAACAGATGACTGTTTATCTGCCTGTCAGTAATACCTGATAAATCAGCTTCTTTGAGATTCTTACACTGAGCAAATACCCATGAACCGATTTTTCTAGCAGTAAGAGTTATTTTCTCAAGTGCTGTTCCCTCAAAAGCTTTGTCGCAAAGCAGTTTTATCTTGTCGAGATTGATGCGCTGCAATGACTTACAGCAGGCAAATGCACCGCTGCCCATCTGACGGATACTATCAGGAAGTACGACTTCTTTAAGGTTGACACATTCAAAGAATGTCTTGTTGTAAATAACAGTAAAGTTGTCATTTTTTGGAAGTTTGATATTCTTTATGCCTGAATACCTGAAACACTCTGGCCCAATGTATTCAACTTTATCAGGAATACTGATTTGGGATAGTGAGATTGTATTCATGAATGCCTGACATCCAATGAAATCAAGCTTCTCATTTAAAAGCGCTTCCTCAAGCCATCTGCAATCAGCAAATGCGTTATCGTTAACAATAATTACTGTTGATGGCAGAACCAGTTTTTTAATGGCAGTGTTCCTGAAAGCAGACTCGCCAATACCAGTAATTCCTTCTTTAATGATTACATTCTTAAGCCTGTTACATCCTGCAAATAATCCGGAAGGAATAATTCCGTTACTAACTGTTACCGATTCGAGCTTGTCACATCCACAATATGTACATTCATCAACCTTTGAAATATCTTCAATTTCAAGGTGGCGGATAGCGGTGTTCTCGAATGCATACTTGTCAATTTCTGCTGATAGGTTTCCAGTATCCAGATTACTACATCCGGAAAAAGCACTTCTGCCAATAAATTTTACGTGAGAGAGGTCAATCTTCTCAAGACACTGGCATTTGCGACAGAAATCAACAGGAATTTCAGTGATAGTTTCTGGAAGAATAATCTCCCTTAAGCTGAAGCAGTCAAAGAAAATGCCATCTCCTAAATCAGTAATTCCTGAAAGGTCAATCGTTTTGAGGTTTGTACTCTCAAAACAGCAGTCTTTTAAAACTGTTACCTGTTTTGGAATTTTGAACTCTGCAAGCTTTGAGTCCTTGAAACACATCTCTGGAACATAGTCCAGATACTTTGAGTATGTAACTTCTCTAAGCTCTGAAAACTCAAACACCCTGTTGCCCATTGCCTTTACATTTGTAAGGTCAATCTTTACAATTGTTGAGTTTTTAAATGCCTCATCCTCAATACTTTCAAGACCTGCTGGTAGGATTACCTCTTGTACATAGGCATCTTCAAACGCCTGTTTGCCAATAATTTTTACATCATCAGGAATAGTTAACACGTCAGCGCTTGTATTACTATACTCGACATCAATGAGCACGCCGTCAATGATTGTTAAGAAAAAACCGTCAATAACTCTTCTTTCTGTACTTGGTTTAAGTACTTCTTGAACTTTTTTGTTTGTTTTGTAAGTTGTAATCTTCATAAATTTGTCCTCCTTTATTTTTTTTGTTTAATATGAAAATTAGTTACAGGATAAATATGAGTTTTACTGGCGGATAAGGAAAAATTCACACCCTTCTATATAAGTTTTCAACAAATATTTATAAGTTATTAAGCATATTTTTATATATATTGCTTTATTTATAATAGTTTTTATGGTATAATCCTATTATGATAAATGATAAAAATAATAACTATAATACAAGTGCGCATCTTACATATTTATGCAGATACCATGTGGTTTTCTGTCCGAAATACAGGCGCAAAATACTTACTGACGGCAAGGATGTAAGACTTAAGGAAGTTTTTACGGAAACAGCTAAGGCTCATAACTTCGAGATTCTTGAAATGGAAGTGATGCCTGATCATGTACATCTTCTCATAAGCTGCAATCCGCGGTATGGCATCATGGAATGTGTCAAAAACTTAAAATACGAGTCAGCGCATGTCTTATTAAGGGAGTTTCCTGACATAAAGCGCAGGCTTCCAGCTATGTGGACAAGAAGCGCGTTTATTGCAACGGTGGGCAGCGTGTCTCTCGACGTTGTAAAACAATACATCAAAGATCAGAAAGGAAAATAATCATGTCAGATAGTTATGTGCTCGAATTAAAACTGAATACGAAAAAGCAGTCAGACTGTAACTATCTTGACAATTATTTTCATGAGGCATGGTGTTACAGTAATACTCTTACACGTATTGTTAAAAAGAAACTTAATCTCTTAAAACGTGATCCGGTGTATATTTCCCTCATAAAGGAATACAGGACAGCATCTGGTGATGCCAAAAAGCGTGTCGGAAAAGAATTACATGCCATTATCGAGTCATACGGACTGACAAAATATGCGCTTCAGAAAGTCCTTCTGGATAAGCGCAGACGATGCAGATATTTGCATTCCGATGTCGCACAGAAACTTTCGGATGCCGTATATAGTGGTGTTGAAAAATGCCTTTATAAAAACGGCAGAGACATACATTTCAACAAATATGCCGATTTTAAGTCTTTTGAAAATAAGAAAAACACTACAAGCATTGTTTATGACAATGGAAAAGTGTATATAAACTGCACACCGAAAAAGCCAAAAGGCGGTGTCATACTTGATGTCATTCTTCCAAAAAATAAAGAGTCAGCGCATTATATATATGAGACTACATGCCTCTGTGACAGGACAAAATACTGCCGCATTGTAAGAAAGCAGTTTTCAGGCGGATGGAAATATTATGTGCAGCTCATACAGGAAGGCACTGCTCCACGCAAATATGCTATCGGAACCGGACGTGTCGGCATAGACATTGGTACATCAAGTATTGCCACTGTATCAGATACAGCATGTCACCTTGATACCATCGGAGATAATGTTGCCTCAATTGAAAAAGAGATAAAGCGTTTAAACCGTAAGCTGGATAGAAGCCGCAGAAAATCAAATTCAAAGAATTACAATGCAGACGGTACTGTTAAAAAGGGGCGCAAGACATGGACTTACAGTGAAAACTATAAACGCATTAGGCGTAAGTCAGCATCCCTTCAGCGGAAACGTGCATCTTCTCTAAAACAGGCTCAGGAAAGCTATGCGAACAGTCTTCTGTCAGAAGGGAATGAATTTTATATAGAAAAAATGAATTTTAAGGCTCTGCAGAAGCGCAAAAAGAAAAAAGGCAATGCAAAAGATGCAAATGCAAACGGCCGTGAGAAATCTAAAAAGAGATTTGGAAAATCCATCGGACTGCGCGCCCCGGCACAGCTTGTTGCCATATTAAAGCGCAAGGCTGAAGCTTCTGGCTGTATATTCGTCAAGGTAAACACCCAGACGTTTAAAGCCAGCCAGTACAATCATGTGACTGATACTTTTATAAAGAAAAAGCTGTCCCGGCGCCATAATACAATCAATGGCATGTGGGTGCAACGTGACATTTATTCCGCATTCCTTTTGAAAAACTCCGAACCTGACTATAAACATACTGACAGAAATCTCTGTATACAGAACTATGATGAATTTAAAACCCTGCACGACGAGTGCATTGAGAATATAAAAATAACTTATAAACAGCAGAACCGCACTATGCCAAAAAGCTTTGGCATAGCTGCATAGCAAATAAAATAGGGTATCCAGCTGAACGCCCGGACTGCCGGTACTGCCGGTGAAACGTACAATGTACGGATGTCCAAAAGTTCCAGACAGTATTCTGGCTATATCGGAAAGCTTTTTAAGACAAAAAGAAATACAGCCCGTCAGAGACCGACTGTATTTTAGTTTTAAAAACCTCAAGTGATGCCATTATGCTCTGGAAACCTGCCACCGTAAGGTGTGCAGATCAGTTAGTCCGTATAAGGTTGATTTCTTGAGAAAGGATATTACTAATTTTACCATTTGCAGAATATTGATGCATATATTAATAAGTGTGGCAGATTTCAGAACTGCTGGTGAAGATGAGCAGAAAGAAATCATTGCAAAACTTGCTAAGCTGTATCTGCCATCAGGAAATAAGCGCTATGTTGTGGATTGGAATGCACTGATGGATAAGTCGCCAGCATTATTTACGAAGATGACGGAACATTATCTGGAAATTGTCAGGAAGTTCGATGAGGCATTAAGTCTTTTTGACCATAATGATGTATTCTGCAAGCAGTGCCGCATCAGACGTATTTCAAATGCCATTTATAAAGGAAAGATTACAGTTTTCGTTGGTAAACATAATGATGCATGCATGAAGTTTGTGGACAATGATAAAGAATACACTGCATCTCTTGTACTTGGAAACTACAGCTGGATGAAGCAGAAAGACAAGGAAGACAAATCTCTTGAGGAGAAAAGCCTTTTTGGTTTAAATATGACACCACGGGATCCATTTGAAGATACAACAGAAGAAGCGCTTGCAAACTTTTCTCTGGAAGTACTTGCTGATCGCATTGATTTGATTTTCTCTCACTGGCGCGATGCTAATCTGGATAAAAATATCATTATTCCATTCTACAGAATGCTTAACATGATTCTTGAAGATGAAAATCTCTGTATCCAGTCAGACAAATGTCCGGAAATTAAAAAATGCAGAAATATAATGGTCAAAATCAATGGTCCGCGCTGTAATCCGTTTATGTCCAGTGGAATGCACTGGTAGGAGAGCATTATGTTGATAATGATAATCAGTGTAATTATTCTTGGCAGCGGGTTTGCGTTGTCAGGACTGGGCATGTTTATTTTTGCCAGATATCTGCTTGCAGAAGATACGGCTGCCATAATACTTGCGCCGGATGTATACAGTGTCGATGGAGATATCGTAAAAGATACAGCATGGAATATTGTTCATCTACATAAGTCTGCAAAGACGGGTGACGTGGTTCATATACGTATAAACAGGAAAAGCAGAAGAGTGGTATCAAATATGGCATCAATATTAATTCTGATACTTTGCGGTGGCGGACTGTCATTTATCGGATATGTCTGTATAGTATTAACAAGTAATATTATCATGCTTATATAATTGTTTTTTTTACACTTTACTTCACTAAATAACTGAGTGCATACAAAAATACCAGCAACAAAATGCTGGTATTTTTTGAGTTTACAGCGTAATCTCGCCGACACTGTCCATATCAATTGCCATTATAGTGACAATATGGTTGTCAGAATATGTCACATTTGCGACATACTTGCCAGCAGAAAATTCCTCGACATACTTTGCTGACGAAGTATACTGTACAGGTTCTTCATTCTCTTTGAGCATTGCTGTGATATCGTCATCAACAATACCGCACATGAGTTCTTTAAGCTCCTTTGTGGTGCCATTAAAACGAACTACGTCACAGTTGTCTTCATATTTTGAGTCCTGTTTTGTAATAAAAAATTCTTTTGGCAGGTCCTCTGCTGACTTTGACAAGAGCTCAAAATAACTTTCATCGTCAAGAGACGGGCCAACTGGTGTTCCGGCAGGTGTATCATCTTCAAGACTGATGTCACCAGTTGACTCAATGCAGAATTCATATGTATCTGTCAACCAGTTAAAGATTAAATCCAAGAGCTCAGTTTCATCGTCCTCTGAATCAATGCGGATTCTCTTCTCATCATTGCCTGTAATTGTTACATTGACAGGAAGATTTGCTAAAGCTTCCTTCTCATCCTCATCAATGATCCATTTAATGTCCTCAATTCTAATCATAATAATTTCCTCCTTTATTAATTTGATTATGATGTACAATGAATATGGCGTTTGCATAAAAAGAAAAAGAGCAGCAGTAATGCCGCTCTTTATTTGTTTACTCCATTTTGTTCCAGATCTCTTTGTATTTGTCATACATGTAATCCGGGACAATCAGTTCATGTACCTTTGTTTTAGCAAGTTCATAGCCTGTGTACAGACATGTCTGCGTACAGTTTTCATCCTCAGCTGGCAGAAATTCAAGCGTCTGGATTTCTGCACCGCACAGTGCATACCCTATGAGATATGAACCCGGATAAATAATGAGGTGGTCCAGCTTAAGTCCGTGCAGACAGCGTCTTTCAAAAGTAAGCGCTTTGGCTGGAAGTCTTAGGTCCAGCTTATTGTCAATATCATTGAAACATTCTTCAGGGATTTTCCCCAGATCCATACATCTGCTTAAGTCTACTCGCTTCAAGTTGATACATCCAGCGAACGCCTGCTTTCCGAGATTCATGAGTCTGGAAGAACATTCAATCTTTTCCAGACCTGAGCATTCAAAAGCACTTTTCCCAATGGAATTGATGTTTGAAAAATCAAATTCCTTAAGACTACGACATCTTGCAAATGCACGGCAGTTTATGGCTCTGACATTTTCAATGCCGGTTATTTCGCAAAGTTCTTTGCACTCTGTAAAACAGCTTGTCTGGATTGTTGTCAGGCGTTTTGACAGATGCGCTTTTTTGAGTTTTACACAGCCGTTAAAAACTCCTTGGTCCAGAAATTCAACTGAGTCAGGAATATTAATCTCCTCAAAGTCTGTATACGAGAAAGCGCCTTCGTTAATACTTTTAAGGCTTTCAGGAAATGTAATGCTGCTTAGTCCAGTGTACTGGAACGCAAATGAAGCTATGCGTTTCAAATTCTTTGGCAGCTTTATTCCTGTAAGTTTTTCACAGCCATAAAAAGCATATTCACTGATACTGACGATGTTTGTGTCTGCTTCGTCAGTGAAAGTAACCGTCTCAAGATTTGAGCATCCTTCAAATATGCCCATATTTATTAATGAATCTGCCTTTGGAGCATTAATTGTAACCTCCTTTAACAGATTGCACTTTTTGAAGACGCCTGTACCCAGTCCATCTACATTCTCAATGTGGACTTTCTCAAATGAACATTCTACAAATACGTCGGAACGAACATGCTGGTAAGGGTAGAGAGTAAGCTCTTTTGTTTTTAAAGATTTGCATCTCTTAAATGCGCCATCTCCAAACCAGCCTATTGAGTCAAGGCTAATATTCTCAAGATTTTCGCAGCCAGCAAAACAGTTTTTTGACACAGATTTGCCGCAGCTAAGCTTAACTGATTTGAGCTGATGACAGTCTGCAAACATTCCTGTCTCCAAAGAGAAATTCTTTGGAATATTCACAGTCTTCAATGCAGTTTCAGCAAAGATATTCTCGCCATTTTTGTCATGGTGGATCATTTTTTCCGGTAGAGTTACATGCTTGAGGCCTGAATTCTCAAAAGCAGACGACTCAATGTAAAGCATTTCTTTTGGAAAATCTACTGACTCAAGGGCAATACAGCTTTTGAAAGCAGAATGCTTTATTCTCTCCAGTTTTTCCGGAAAGTTAATTTTCTTAAGACTGCTGCACTGGTAGAAAGCTGCTTCACCGATGGTCTTTAAACTATTTGGCAGAATAACCTCCTCCACATCACTGCGATAAAAGGCATAATCGCCGATAACAGTTACTTTTGCTGGGATTTTAATCACCTTGCACCCATTTGTCTTGCAATTTTTGAGAGTAGCACCTTCTATGGTAAACTCCGGCTCAAGAGATTTCTTGTCAGCAGAATCCTCCGCTTTGGCAAACTTGAACAAATTTGTCTCTTTAATTGTAATTTTCATAGTATTTTCCTCCTTTATTATCTGTTTTTATGAATAAATTACAGGATAAATATGAGTTTTGCTGGCGAATGAGCAAAAACTTATGCTGACAATTAACATCAAGTGCCACTTGACGTAAGAAACTCAGTAAAATCAATGATTTCAAGGCTTTTAATAAAAACAGATGCCGCAAAACCCTTATATTTGCGTTATTTTGTTTAAAGTGTCACTTAATGCTGAAAATTTTCTGCCAGTATTTTTTGGACAAATGAACGAAAGTAAATATTATATATACAAAGGCGCAAAGGAGACTATTATGGATGAGCGACATGATTAAGCTAAGACAGCGGTTTTGCAAGGACTGCGATATTCCTGTTAACATATTCAATGAACCATACTTTTCAGACAGGCTCAAACTGTTTGATTTTCTATATAATTCTGTAAGCAAGTGGGATTTATTTAAGAGTGAACTTACAAAGTATGACAGTGCTATGGATTATTTTGCTGACTATAGCCGCATAAAGGATGAAGCAATTGAAACTGTAAGGAGTACAGAAGGTTTTCAGCTTTTCACAGCTTATGGCATCAATGATTTTTCAATAAAAAATAAAGGGCTCCCGGTAAGCAAGATATACAATCCCGAGAATAACGGCAGAGTATTCTTAAGTATTGACATGAAAAAGGCTAATTTTTCAGCTCTGCGGGAATACCACGATGATATATTTAGCGGAGCGCATACATGGGAAGAGTTTATCAGCAGATTTACTGATAACAAGCACATCATAAACAGCAAGTACATTCGTCAGGTTATTATGGGTAATCTTAATCCGAAGAGACAGACTGCTTACGAAAAAATGCTTATGGATAAACTGCTGACAGATATTTTGCATGCAAAGATTATTAGCAAAGAGAATGTGGCGGCATTTCTTGCTGATGAAATTATCTTTGACATAACTGATCTGGAGAACAGGCGTGAAGTAATAGCTGACATATACAAAATATCCGGTCAGGCGCCATATATGAACACTGAGGTCTTTTCCCTGCACAAGATTTATGGGTATGGTGTTGACGGTTACATCAAGAATGTCTATTCGAATGTCTATTTAATGGACAATGCAGCCCGCAGCATAAAGGTTAAGTGTGTTGACAAAGACATGATGACATTTGTTGCGAGATACTTGTTAAAGGAGCCTGTTACGGATTCAGACAGGACGTTCTATTGCAATGGACTGCTTGCGAAGTTTGAACAGGTGCCGGAGATTACAACCGACCTGAAGTTTGATAATAAAATTGATGGAAATTAATAAGGACGGCTGTATCTTATGACTAAAGTCACAAGTCTTTATTCTAGCACCAAGATAATGATTATTGCGGAAAGCGAATATTTTTTGGGACAAAATTGATTTTAGGCACTATATATAACGATAAAATTATCAAGTCTTGTTTGTGTCTTGATAGAATGAAAGGAATATTGAAAACTATGAAAAGCATAAAAAGAATGTATGTCGGAAGGAGTGGCAGCGGTAAGTCATATGAATGTATAGAGCTGGCTAAAAATCATTGTAATGGAATTACCATAATTTTTGCCGGTATACCCATTTTCAAAAAAGAAAAAGATGAATTAAGAAGCTGTGGGTTTACTTTTTGTGGTACAAAGGATTTGTATGAACTTGACCCGAAAAAAGGAAACAAGTATTACATATATAATGCTTATCCTTCAGCTCTTAAGTTTCACATGTTTGATGATATTTGGGACTTTCTAATCAATAATATAAAGAGACTAAACAAAAAAGATGTTTTGATTATATTTGACGAGGGGGTTATTTCTGATTTTAAAATTCCGCAAGGGTTCATGCTTAGTACGGATAATAGACAAATGAAAATGAAGTTTTTGTCAAAAATAGTGCGTTATTTTTTAAAATCTGGCATTGTGTTCACAATTCAGGAAGAAGACCCAACGGTTTTAGGAGAAATAAAGAAATTCAATGTCCTTAGCATTTTGGGAACGGATTATGAAGTTGTAGTAAAAGATTATGCAAAATAGATGTGAATACTGTTCGCCAACAAAAAGATGTCGTATTAAGATAATCAAAGGAGAAAAATATGGGAGTGACAATAGAAAGTCCAAATTATTCAATAGATCTTGGCCCTGCAGGATTTAACAGATTGAGGCAGAAAGTTGCAGACCTTACAGCAACGGACATTGCAGAACATTACAGCAAACTGACGGATGGAATGTTTCTTGTTGGAGATGAACGACAAAAGTTCATGGCTTGCTATAACAAGAAGATTGCAGAATTAAACGCAAAATATAATGAGAAATATAGTAATATTCTTGATTTTCTATATGAAAGTGACTGTAGTGGAAAAATGGATACTGAACATTGCAAATCAATTTGGGAAATCATAAAAGACTATAATGATGATATCTGTTATGGATATGCCGGACGTTCAGATTGTGCAAAGTTTTCTGATTTCAAGGACATTGTAAAGGATTGTATTGATAAATGCGTTGAGATGGAATGGTGGTAAAGACATTGTAACTCAAAAACAAAAAGCACCGCATGAATTTCACGTATGAACATACAAAACAAAGGAGAATGAATTATGCTGAAAAAATACTTACAATTTTTAATTGACTCATTTGAAAAACTTACTTCCCTTGGTGGAAGCAACAGTACATGGAACGACTATTTCCTTACTGTTGGCAACGAGTTTTTGGTCATTCTTATCGGACTGGCTTATATTGTAGCCATATTCCTCATTGTTTATATTCCGATTTTCGGAAATAAGAAGCTGATACGAAGAATAAGAAAGAACGATAAGTGGTACAAATTTTACAGTCTGTATGAAAAATATACCGTAGCGGTATTAAAGATCAGGTCTATTGTGTCCAACATTGAACAAAATGAAGATGTGCGTATACTTAATGAATATGCGTACAATGATCATCTTGTTAAAGAGTTAATTGAAACACTTAATAAATTTGGAATTCAGATTCCAGGGATAAACTTCAAGAAAGGTGACAAGTTCGATAAAGACTTGTTAAATAATACTCTTAAAGAGTTTAATCTCCAAAGTCGCCTGCCAATGGAAGAGATTTCAAAGCATAAATGGGACAACTGCGGAGATTTCACTGAGTTTAATATCTTTGGAGAGAGCTGGAATAAAGAGGCACGTTACAACGTTAAGTGCATTGCATCATGTTCCGGACTGCTACTTATTTATGCAATCTTTGTTATTCCGCTTATTCTTATGCTGTTTAAGTAGAATATTCATTAGATTTATTGCCATCCGCAGGTTTTATCCTGCGGGTGCGGTGTAAAAAGTGATTGTAGGAGAAAAAGTATGCAGATACGAAAGAAATTCAAATATTCAAGAGATAATGATGGTCAGATTAATATAATATACAACATTCCTGATGAGGTATATACCAATGCAAGAATTAAAGGTGAGCCATTTGCAAAACTGAAGCTTGATCATCCAAGACTGTTCAAAATAGTAAAGGAACTATACGATTATGATATTCTTATTACAGCTATTGCCATATTGATTGCTATTGGATTTACTGCAATTTTCATAGAGCTTCTTGTTTTTTGTGTTAGGCCTATCAGTATGTTGGCAATAGTTGGGACCATTGCGATTTTTCTGATTATTGTATTGTTGGCATATGTTCAGTGTCGAATTCAGAAAATGCTTGAACAATCAGAGCCGTATCATATCAGGGCGGAGCTGTTTAAGGCTATTGTTTATGATGAAACAAGAATATATCCCAGCTACAGCAATAAAAAGAAGAAAATCACAGATATAGAAATTGATTGTGAAGAGAATCCTTATTCTTGCAGTGATTATATCTATTGTCAGTTTTCACCGCCCTTAAAAAATGGAAAATCGTGTACTGTTGAGTTTTGGTTTGAAGATGACTTGAAGTACGAAACGATTGTCAAGAGAAAGTAGCTATGGAAATCACGAAAAAGTCTACTAATTTTAGGACAAAACTGTGATTTCAGGTACTATATATGTAATAATAAATAATATCAACCCGACCGCTTTAGAGGAGACAAAGATGTATAATATATATTCTATTTTTAGAGACTTATTCATTTTGACGCTTATTGTATTTTTGCTATCATTTGTACTTTTATGTATAGACAAAAAACGGTTAAGAACAAAAAAATATATAAATTCATAGATAAGTGTCAAACGACAGATCGGAAGAGCGTCGTGTAGGGAAAGAGTGTAGATCTCG
>OMGV01000763.1_pt1 | contig 17171 bp, 8 predicted proteins | sample 1646111 | NCBI WGS metagenome assembly OMGV01 (sample SAMN05578590, study PRJEB25193) | human gut metagenome | biome: Human Microbiome; feature: human-associated habitat; material: feces | host: Homo sapiens | place: USA:Birmingham | reverse complement strand
GAGATCGTTTCACGTGACTGGAGTTCAGACGTGTGCTCTTCCGATCTTATTAAATTCCATTGATTACCCGGAGGATTTGCGCAAGTTGTCCCCCGATAAATTGGGAGAGGTATGTGCAGAGTTGCGTCAATATATAATAGATGTACTATCGGAGAATCCGGGACATCTTGGGGCAAGTCTCGGTACGGTAGAGCTGACGGTTGCACTACACTATGTTTTTAATACTCCCTATGATCGTATTGTATGGGATGTGGGGCATCAGGCGTATGGTCATAAAATACTGACTGGACGTCGAGAGGCTTTTCATACGCTCCGAAAATTTAAAGGAATCAGTGGATTTCCTAATCCTCTGGAAAGCCCTTATGACGCATTTGTTGCCGGACATGCTTCAAATTCCATTTCGGCGGCTATGGGTATGTCGGTCGCTTCTGCGTTGAAAGGGGAAAAAGACAGGCATGTAATAGCTGTGATCGGTGATGGAGCCATGACGGGTGGGTTGGCGTTCGAAGGTCTGAATAATGCGTCGGCTAATCCAAACAACCTACTTATCATTCTCAATGATAATGATATGGCAATAGATCATGCGGTCGGTGGGTTGAGTCAGTATTTGGTGGATATCACAACCAGTCAGGCATATAATAAAATGCGTTATGATGTGTACCGCGGATTGCGGAAGATGAAACTGATCAATAATGACCGTCGGGGAAATATCCTTCGTTTTAACAATAGTCTGAAAGCATTGCTTACTCAACAACATAATCTGTTTGAGGGATTCAGCATCCGTTACTTTGGTCCGATCGACGGGCATGATGTCGGTTATATGATCAAGGTTCTGAATGATATAAAGGATATGGAAGGTCCGAAACTATTACATATCAAAACTAAAAAAGGCAAAGGATTCAAGCCTGCTGAAAAGTCGGCAACGGAATGGCATGCACCAGGGCTGTTCAATAAAGAAACAGGAGAACGGATCATTGTCCATAAGTTGAACGAACCCCAACTTTATCAGGATGTTTTCGGACATACCCTTGTCGAGCTGGCTGAACAGGACGAACGGATCGTGGGGGTCACTCCTGCTATGCCGACAGGTTGTTCTATGACTTATATGATGAAAGCGTTTCCGAAACGGGCGTTTGATGTCGGGATTGCCGAAGGGCATTCGGTAACTTTCTCTGCCGGACTTGCCAAAGAGGGAATGATCCCATTCTGCAATGTCTACTCTTCTTTCATGCAGCGGGCATACGATATGGTGATACACGATGTTGCACTTCAGAATCTTCATATGGTAATCTGTCTGGACCGTGCCGGTCTAGTAGGCGAAGACGGGGCGACCCATCACGGGGTGTTCGACCTCGCTTATCTGCGTCCAGTCCCGAACTTGGTTATTTCATCTCCTTTGAACGAACTGGATTTAAGGAATTTGATGTATACCGGGTATAAGGAATGTAACGGCCCTTTTGTGATCCGTTATCCACGCGGTAAGGGAGAGATGGCAGATTGGAGGAATGAGATGCATATCCTTCCGATCGGGAAAGGCAAGAAACTTCGTGATGGGGATGATATTGCGATCTTGTCACTTGGACCTATTGGCAACGAAGTGATAAAGGCCATAAAGGAGGTTGAAAGTGATGGTATATCGATTGCCCATTATGATATGATTTTTTTAAAACCGATGGATGAAGAACTGCTGCATGAAGTCGGTAAGAGGTTCAGTCGTGTCATCACTGTTGAAAACGGCGTAATCAAAGGTGGACTGGGCAGTGCTGTTTTGGAATTTATGGCTGATAACGGATATGCTCCTCAGGTAAAACGGATTGGTGTGCTGGATGAGTTTGTCGAACATGGATCGATTCCCGAACTGTATAAACTGTGTGGTATGGATGCCAAAAGTATTGCAGGAGAAATAAAAAAGATGGTTATCGGAGGATATATATCCTTATAATTAATCTATTATATAAAATGAAAATTATTATAGCCGGAGCCGGTGAAGTAGGAACCCACCTGGCAAAAATGTTATCACAGGAGAAGCAGGATATTATCCTGATGGATCCGAATGAGGAACGTTTGAATTTCACGAATTCAAGCATGGAGATCCTTCCTATGGTGGGTAATCCGACATCCATTCGGGACCTGGAAGAAGCCGGTATCAGAAAGGCCGACCTGTTTGTCAGTGTCACGCCGGAAGAAACGACCAATGTGGCAGCCAGCATTCTGGCTTCTAAATTAGGAGCACATAAGACGTTGGCGCGTATCAACAATTACGAATATTTGCTCCCTAAAAACAAGGAACTGTTTGAAAAAATGGGGATCGATTCCATGATTTACCCGGAAATGCTGGCAGCCAAAGAAATTGTTACGGCTGTCAGACGCCCGTGGACTCGGCAATACTGGGAGTTGTTCGGAGGCGCTCTGATTCTGATCGGTGTAAAGGTGCGCGATAATTCCCGACTTGTGAACAAACATCTGTCCGAATTACTGAACGAACAGAAACTCTATCATATCGTTGCCATCAAACGGCAGAACGAGACCATTATTCCCCGTGGTACGGATCGTATAGAATCGGGAGATATCGTTTTTTTTACAACGACTAAAAGCCATATCGAAGACGTCCGGTTGCATGCGGGCAAGCGAGACCCCGAAGTAAAGAAAGTCATTATTATGGGTGGAAGCCGTATTGCGATCCGTACCTGCCAGTACCTTCCGAACAATATTCGTGTAAAAGTAATCGAGACTAACAAAGAAAAGAGTCACCGTATAGCTGAGGTTGTCCCTGGAAATGTCTTGATCATCAATGGAGACGGACGCGATACCGATCTGTTGATGCAGGAAGGGATCAAAGATGCACAGGCATTTATCGCACTGACGGATAATTCGAGTACGAACATCTTGGCTTGTCTGGCTGCTAAACGCGCCGGAGTATTCAAGACTATCGCTAAGATCGAAAATATCGACTACATACCTTTAGCGGAGAGCATGGATATCGGCTCGGTTATCAATAAGAAACTGATTGCTGCCAGCCATATCTACCAATTCCTGTTGGATGCAGACGTGTCGAACGTGAAGTGTTTAACTTTTGCCAATGCAGATGTGGCGGAACTTGTTGCCCGTCCCGATTCGAAAATTACCCGTAAGCAGGTAAAAGATCTGAATCTTCCGAAAGATTTGACGTTGGGCGGATTGATTCGTGACGGTGAGCCTATGATGATCAAGGGTGATACACATATCCAAGCTTATGACCACGTTGTGGTGTTCTGTTTGGATACGGCTATGCGTAAATTGGAGGACTACTTTAATTAATTGTCAATGGACAACTCTGGGTTGTCTCTTTTCTCTGTTCAATGTGTCAATTGTTAATAGCATATTATGCTGAACATTCGTTTTATAATTAAGATGTTAGGGATGATGTTCATCCTTGAGACGTTGTTTATGCTGGCTGCAACGGCAGTCGCTTTCTTATATGAAGGAAATGACTTCTATCCGCTTCTTCAGTCGAGTGGTATCATGTTCGGAACGGGAGTCCTTTTTATGCTGATCGGACTACGAGCCAATGAACATACGGCCGGGCGCAGGGAAGGGATGCTGACTGTTACATTAACTTGGGCTCTTTTCTCCCTTTTGGGGATGTTACCATTCTATTTAGGTGGCTATATAGATAATGTGACGGATGCTTATTTCGAAACGATGTCTGGTTTTACGACGACAGGCTCTACCATATTGACCGATATCGAAGCTCTTCCGCACGGGATATTGTTTTGGCGGAGCCTTACGCAATGGCAGGGCGGTATTGGAATGATCGTGTTTACCGTAGCGCTGATGCCTATTATCGGAGGTGGGGCTACCCAGATGTTCAATGCCGAGACTCCGGGTATCACGCACGAACGTTTCCGTCCGCGTGTTACCCAGGTGGCCAAGCGCCTGTGGGGAGTTTATTTGTTCCTGACCATTATCCTTATTGGTCTTTTATGGGCGGGTCCAATGGACTTGTATGACGCTGTCAATCATGCGCTCACTTGTATTTCTACAGGTGGCTATTCCACGAAAAATGCCAGTATCGCTTACTGGGACTCTGCCTATATCGAATATATAATTACGATTTTTATGTTTATCGGTGCGACCAATATTACTTTGATATATTTCTTTTTTAACGGTAGGCCCAAGAAGTTATTTGCGGATGAAGAAACACGCTGGTTTTTCTGGTTCGTACTGATTATTACGGCAATATCGACAGTCTGGATCATGTATAAAGGAATTGTGGACGATTTTGGTACAGCTTTTAGGCAAACGGTATTCCAGGTCGTGACATTGGTGTCTACATGTGGGTTTGCAACGGTCGATTATATTCCGTGGGGACCGTTTTTCTGGCTGTTAGCGCTAGTTCTGATGGTGGTATGTGGTTGTGCTGGCTCTACTTGTGGAGGTTTGAAAATGGGCCGTTTTGTGATTTTGACCAAGAACCTCTTTAATGAGTTTAAGAAGCAGACGCATCCACATGCCATTATTCCGGTACGAATGAACGGGCATGCTGTTTCTGGTGATATCGTCCACCGGGTATTGGCGTTCGCTTTTGCCTATATTGCTTTAATATTTGTCAGCTGTATGGTGCTGATGATCGATGGGGTAGGATTTGAGGAGACGATCGGGGCTACTATCTCTTCGATCAGTAACGTTGGACCGGGACTTGGTAGTCTGGGACCGGTTGGCAACTATGCTGATGTTCCGGTGGTATCGAAATGGTTCTTGTCTTTTCTGATGATGGTCGGACGTTTGGAGATCTTTACGGTGTTGACAATCTTGTTGCCGGGGTTTTGGAAACAATAATACCAAAAAAGATAGTTCGGATATACGCTTTTGTCTAATTTTGCGTTATAATAGGTGCGAATCATAAAGACGTAAGATACATGATAGAATATATCAAGGGAGAGATAGTAGAACTGACACCGGCCAGGATGATCTTGGAATGTGCCGGAATCGGTTATGAACTGAATATCTCCTTGAATACATATACTTTTTATAATGGGAAACCGACCGGGAAGATTTACGTGTACGAAGTAATACGTGAAGATGCCCATTTGCTTTTTGGCTTTGCAGGAAAAGATGAGCGCGAACTGTTTCTGATGTTGACTTCCGTGTCGGGAGTCGGTCCCAATACTGCCCGGATGATCCTTTCTTCCCTGTCACCATCCGAATTGATCCGGGTGATTGCAGATAAGAACGAAACAGCTCTGACGTCAGTCAAAGGAATCGGATTGAAAACAGCTCAACGTATTCTAGTTGATCTCAAAAACAAGGTAAAGCCGATAGAGGGAATGACAGTGACAGGTGGCTCCTCTTCTGTCGCAGCCAGTGGTGCTGTCACAGAAGAAGCTGTGGCGGCATTGGTTATGCTTGGATTCCAGAAGGCCGCTTCGCAAAAGGCGGTTAACTCGATATTGAAAGGTTCGCCTGCACTGGCTGTCGAGCAGGTCATTAAAACAGCCCTAAGAATGCTTTAAGCAATGGATAATTGGCAATTTAGGAGAATTTGGAATTGTCGGTTGTCATTGTCTGTTGTCAATTGTCAATTAACATGAGAAGGACACTGAAATTTATACTCTGGATAACAATTCTACTGTTTGGTGCAGGTCTGTATTCTATGAATACGGATTTTCTGGCCTATGAGATGTCGTTGCCGGATACTGAACAGCCGGTCGTTCCGGATGATACGGTGCCGAAGGTGCGCACTCGCTTTCCGGTAGCTAAGACGGTCCCTGAAGAATATCAGGATCTTACCAAGCAGTCACCTGCTGACTTGAAGACGCCGGATAACGTGAAATCAGTGGTCGAATATGATATCAGAACCGGGACATATGTAGTCCGTACCAAGTTAGGTGATGCCGATCTGACTACTCCTATTTCGTTGACCCCTGAGGAATACCAGGATTATAGTTTCCAAAAATCCGTTCAATCCTACTATCGCCAGAAAAACGAGGAAGAATTTCAAAAGGCGGCTAATAAGCAGTTCAACTTAGCTGATATGCAGTTCAATATCGGTGCGGCGGAACGTATCTTTGGGCCGGGCGGTGTCCGGGTGAAAACGCAAGGTTCGGCCGAAGTGGAGTTAGGCTTGAAGCAGAATAAAACCAAAAATCCCTCTTTGCCGGAACGTGCTCGTAACCGTACCTTCTTTAATTTCGATGAGAATGTTCAATTGAATGTACAGGCATCGGTTGGTAGCAAAGTGAATTTCGATATGAACTATAATACCGAAACCTCTTTTGATTTCGACTCCAAAAAACTGAAATTAGCTTATACCGGGGAGGAAGATGAAATTATCAAGTCGCTGGAAGCCGGAAATGTAAGTATGACAACCAGTAACTCCCTAATCAACGGAGGAGCAGCCCTGTTCGGTATGAAAGCGGATCTCCAGTTCGGGAAGCTGCGAGTCAATGCGTTGTTTGCACAGCAGGAGTCGGAATCGAAAACGGTCAGTTCTAAAGGGGGCGTGCAGACAAAACCTTTCGAATTGACGATTGACCAGTATGACGAGAATCGTCACTTTTTCCTGTCACACTATTTTCGCGACCGCTATGATGAGGCGGTGAAGAACCTGAATACGATTTCCTCTCCCGTCACGATCAGCAAGGTGGAAGTTTGGGTGACAAACAAACGGGCTACTTATGACCAGGCGCGTAACGTGGTCGCTTTTGCTGATCTGGCCGAGCATGATAATATTTCGAATACGACGGTCGTTTCTCCTTCGGGGGCGCTGTCTATCCCCTATAATAATACGAATACATTATATAATACCCTTAACCAGCAATTTACCGGTGCTCGTGATATCAGCACGGTAAATCAGGCGTTGGGAGGAACTTTTGTTAACGGTACGGAGTATGAAGAAGTGGAAAGCGCTCGTTTGCTGGATGCGTCCGAATATACGGTCAATACGAAGTTGGGGTATATCTCGCTGAAAACACAGTTGCAGGCAGATGAGGTATTGGCTGTCGCTTACAATTATACTTATTCGGATGGAAAGACTTATCAGGTTGGTGAGTTCTCGACTGACAATCCTTCATCGGCCGCCTCTTGCCTGTATGTGAAGTTGTTGAAAGGAATTACCATGTCGCCTGATATGCCTTTTTGGGACCTGATGATGAAAAATATCTATTCATTAGGAGCTTACTCTGTCCAAAAAGAGAAGTTCAAGTTGAATATCATGTATCAAAGCGATACAACCGGTACGTATGTCAACTATTTGCCGGAAGGGGCGATTGCCAACCAAATCTTGTTACGAGTGCTGAACCTGGATAGCTATGATTCCAACAATCAGCCGCATCCGGATGGTATATACGACTTTATTGAAGGTGTGACCGTCCTTGCCGATAATGGGAAAATTATTTTTCCAAGTGTGGAACCATTCGGTTCCTATCTGCGTAAAAAGATTAACAATGATGCGATTGCTGACAAATATGTGTTCCAGGAACTCTACGACTCGACATTGACCGTCGCCCGGCAGATTGCTGAAAAGAACAAGTTCAAACTGGAAGGGGAATACAAAGCCTCTTCGGGTGCCGAGATACAGTTGGGGGCTTCCAACGTAGCGCGAGGTTCAGTGAAAGTAACGGCTGGTGGGGCGATATTAACCGAGAATGTGGATTATACCGTCGACTATACTTCCGGCGTGGTAACGATCCTGAACGAAAGTATTATTTCCGCAGGTACGCCGGTCAGCGTCTCGCTGGAAAACCAGACAGCCTATAACATGCAGCGTAAGACCATGATGGGATTGGACTTGAACTATCAGTTCAACCCGAATCTGATGGTAGGCGCTACCATCATGCACATGTCCGAAATGCCGTTGACCACCAAGACGACGATGGGCGACGAAGCGATAAAGAATACGCTCTGGGGTGTCAATATGGCTTATAAGGGCGAGAGTCAGTGGCTTACCAATATGTTCGACAAGCTGCCGTTGCTGAACCTAAGCAAACCCAGTCAGATATCTTTCAATGCGGAGTTCGCTCATTTGATTGCCGGGCATTACGAAAACAAGAACACGGGTGGATATTCGTATCTGGATGACTTCGAGTCGACACAGAGCAATTTCGACCTCTCCGACCCTTATCCCTGGCAGTTGTCCAGTGTGCCTTATGACGATGGTACGCCCCAATTGTTCCCGGAAGCTGGACTGACCAATAATATCGATTACGGGAAAAGTCGTGCTTTGCTTGCTTGGTACACGATCGACGGATTGTTCACGCGTAAAAATTCTTCTTTGCGTCCGAAATATATTACGACAAAAGATTTGTCCAACCATTATGTCCGTGCTATCGAGACGAGAGAGTTGTTCCCGCAACGGCAGCAAAGCATGAGTGAAAGTAATACGTTGACAGTTCTGAACATGGCTTACTATCCGCAGGAACGCGGACCGTATAACTTGGATGCCGATAATATTAATCCTGACGGAACATTGCAAAACCCGGAAAAGCGTTTCGGTGGAATGATGCGAAAGATAGACCAGAGTGACTTTGAGACGGCGAATGTCGAATATATCGAATTTTGGATGCTTGATCCGTTCATTTATGATCGTCAGACAACAGGGGGGGATCTGTATTTTAATTTGGGTGAGATATCGGAAGACATATTGAAGGATGAAAAGAAGTTCTTCGAAAACGGATTGCCAATCGATGGCGATACGTCTAAGGTCGATTATACTGTTTGGGGTAAGGTTCCAAAACAGCAGAGTACAGTTTATGCCTTCGACAATACGGCAGGTGCACGTCTGTTGCAGGATGTCGGCCTGAACGGTTTATCCTCGGATGAAGAAAAGGAATATCCGGCTTACCAGGATTATCTGAATAAATTACGCCAGAAATTGAATGCGGTAACCCTAACCGAGATGGAGAACGATCCGTTACAGCTGTCCCCTTTCTTTGATCCGGCCGGTGACAAGTTCCACTATTTTCGTGGTTCGGACTATGATTCTCAGGAGGTGGATATCTTAACACGTTACAAACGCTATAATGGAACGGAAGGAAACTCGAAAGATATCAACGATTCGGGCGAGCGCTACAGCACTTCTTCCAAGACCGTGCCTGATGTAGAAGACATCAATCAGGACAATACTCTGAATAAAAATGAAAAATATTTCGAATACAAAGTCAGGATAACTCCGCAGGATACGGTTGTCGGTGAAAACTTCATTGCGGATAAACGTACTTCATCAGTAAGATTGGCGGATGGTACGACAGAATCCGTTACCTGGTATCAATTTAAGATTCCGGTAAAACAATACCAGCGTCGTGTGGGGGCAATCAATGATTTCAAGACGATTCGTTTCATGCGTATGTATATGACAGGATTTAAGGAATCGGTCGTGTTGCGCTTCGGTACTCTGCAATTGGTACGCGGAGAATGGCGATCCTACGAGCAGGATTTGTCCGATCCGAAGATGCCGCCCGCAGTGAAGGGTAAATTGGAAGTCTCGACTGTCAATATCGAGGAAAACAGTGACAGGGATCCGGTCAGCTATACATTGCCCCCGGGCGTCAGCCGTGTACTGGATCCAAGCCAGCCTCAGATCCGTCAGGAGAACGAACAGGCGCTTTCTTTAAAGATAACGGACCTTGCCGCTCAAGATGCACGTGCCGTGTATAAGAATACGAATTATGATTTGCGGCAGTATAAGCGCTTGCAACTGTTTACCCATGCCGAGGCTCCGAAATTGGATGTAAACGATCTTGCAGATGGCGATTTCGCTGTTTTTATCCGCCTGGGATCGGACTATAAGAATAACTATTACGAATATGAAGTACCGTTGAAATTGACTCCGCACGGGGAGTATAACTATAACAATTCGGAACACCAGAAAATCGTTTGGCCGGCAGAAAACATGTTGAATTTCCGTTTGGAGATTCTGACGGACCTGAAACTGGAGCGTAACCGGGAAAAACGGTCCGGTACGAATGGAGTGTCTTTCCAGACTGTCTATTCTGGTAGGGATCCGGACAACGATGGTAATACGATCCGTGTCAAAGGTAATCCGAGTCTTTCCGAAGTGAAGACAGTCATGATCGGTGTGCGTAATGTGCGTAATAAGTTGAAGAGCGGGGAAGTTTGGGTGAACGAATTGCGCCTGACCGACTTCAATGAAGAAGGTGGGTGGGCTGCTAATGCGAATTTGAATGTTGCGCTTTCCGACTTGGGAACGGTGAATGTGGGTGGACGTATCGAAACGGCCGGCTTTGGTGCTCTTGACCAGTCTTTGAATGAACGCCGGATGGAGGACTTCAAACAGTATAACGTGGCGACCTCTATCGAATTGGGTAAACTGTTTCCGGAAAAGGCGCAAGTCAGCATCCCGTTCTATTATGCCTATTCGAAAGAAACATATGATCCGAAATACAATCCGCTGGATCAGGATGTCAAACTGAAGGATGCTATCGATAAGGCGGAAACGAAAGCCGAGAAGGATTCGATCCGTGATTATTCTCAAGATAGGACGGTTATCAAGAGTGTTTCGTTTAATAACGTGCGTGTGAATATCAAGAGTAAGAACCCGATGCCTTACGATCCGGCAAACTTCACGCTCGGGTATTCGTACAGCATTAATGATAAGAAAAACCCGGAGACTGAATATGAAACGACAAAGGATTACCGTGCTAATTTTGCCTATAGCTATGTGCCTTATGTCAAGCCGATCAAGCCATTCGATAAGTTATTGAAGAAAAACAACGGCTATACGCGCTATGCCAAACAACTGGCGTTTAATGTGGCCCCGTCTATCAACTTCCAGACGGCCATGATGCGGAATTATTACGAAATAAAATTACGCGACCTGACAGGAGCAGCAACAGGTGTCACTAACGATATTCCGGTGACATTCAGCCAGAACTTCTATTGGGACCGTGCTTTCAGTTTGAACTGGGCTTTTACGAATAACCTGAACATAACGTTCAGTTCCGGTACGAATGCCCGTATCGAAGAACCGTATGTGCAGGTGAATAAGGAACTGAACCCGGACGGTTACCAGTTATGGAAAGATTCCGTGAAGAAGAGCATCGCTGACCTGGGAACCCCGATGAAGTATGACCAACAGTTTATGGCGACCTGGCAGTTGCCGTTGCAGCTGATCCCGGTCCTGGATTGGACCAATGCTTCTTTGAGCTACAATGCTACTTACAACTGGGATCGTGGAGCGACGGTAAGCGAAGATATCGAGATGGGTAATACGATCAAGAACCAGCGTCAGTTCGATTTGCAGGCGAACTTGAACCTGTTATCTCTCTACAACAAAAACAAATATTTGAAGAAGATCAACCAGAAGTTTAACAATACCCGGACTACGGCTAAAAAAACGGAGAAGAAGAAAAAGCCGAAATTGGAAAAAGAAATTGTCTTGAGTCCGGACAGCGCTACGGTTGTCGAGCATGGAATGTTTACGAAAAAGGTGCAAATCACGGCCAGAAGAACGGACGGGCGTGTCTACAAAGTAAAGTTCAAGCCGATCAACTTCGCACAAGTTAAGATTTTGAACCAAGACACGGTGCGCTTGAAGTTGACGATCATACCGGGACCGGCCCCTACTGAGGATTTTCTTTACAAGGCGGTTGAACACAGTGCCCGCTTTTTGATGATGGTGCGCCGTTTCAATATTCAGTTTACGAACTCTGCCGGTATGATGCTGCCCGGTTTCCGTCCGGAGATCGGTGATATTTTTGGCCAGGGACGGTCTTCATTCGGACTTTCCCCGGGGATCGGTTTTGCGTTCGGTGACGTGCGTCGTAGCTATATAGACGAGGCATATGAAAAAGGCTGGTTGATTACGGATACCGAGAGAGACGTGAATGCCGCAGTCATGACCAGTACGAAAAATCTGAATATACGGGCGAACCTCGAACCGATCACTGGATTGAAGATCGACTTGACGGCTCTTCGCAACGATACGCGTAATACGGAAATACAATTTATGTATGAAGGTATGCCGGAGATTATGGGGGGAAACTTTACCATGACGACAATCGCGTTGGGAAGCGCATTCGGAGGCAGTGGCAATGCTATGAATAACTATTCTTCGAAAGCTTTTGACAAGTTGTTGGCAAACCGCGAGATCATTGCCCAACGTATCGAAAGCAAGTATTCCGGCTTGAAATATCCGGATGTGGGCTTTATCCATGATAAAGGCTTGGGAGGAATGCCTTATAATCCGGGAACAGATAATGTGAACGGCGTCAACCGGAATTCGGCGGATGTCCTGATTCCTGCATTTCTGGCCGCTTATACCGGTAAGGACCCGAAGAAGGTAGGCTTGACGGCTTTCCCTTCGTTGAAGAGCATGTTGCCTAATTGGCGCGTTACTTACGACGGCTTGATCAAGATTCCGGCTGTCAAGAAATATTTCAAGAGCTTGACGTTGAGTCACCAGTACCGTTGTTCTTATTCGGTAGGTGCTTTCACATCCTTCTTGAATTGGGTGGATGCCGGGCAGGACGGACTGGGATATATCCAGTCGATTCTGAACGATAACCCGACACCATCGTCTCCTTATTCGATTTCGTCTGTCAGCCTTACCGAAGCGTTTAGTCCTTTGTTGGGTGCAGATGCGACGCTGTTGAATAACGTGACGGTTCGGGCGGACTATTCGACTACCCGCAATTTAAGCCTGAACACGACATCCTACCAATTGGTCGAAGCACTTTCCAAGAAAGTGACGATCGGTTTGGGTTACAAATATGCCGAGTTCAACAAGGTTTTGAAGATGAAGAAAACGCGTGATTTCAGCAATGACCTCACCGTTCGCCTCGATTTCTCGTTCAACAAGATGCAGTCGTTGATTCGTAAAATCGACACTCAACTGACGCAGGCTACTAGCGGTAACATCGCAAAGACAATCTCCTTCTCGGCTGATTACGGTTTGAGCCGTGCGTTGACGGTCCGTGCATTCTATGATATTCAGATCAATGAACCGTTGATATCGAGTGCATCCTATCCGACTTCAAACTCAAACTACGGTATCAGTTTGCGGTTCTCTCTTGCACAATAATCCAGTTTCTCTATCACTCTATCACACTTTGTTTTGCAAGCATTGACAAACATGGTGTGCAAGGAGTGATACATACCGGATTCCTGTATTACACTTGTATCACTACCTGCCGTTGAAACGGGTAGCCGGTATTGTTTACAAAAACGCAGGGAACCGTGCCGATATACATCTGTGTGGAGATAGTTCCCTCAACATAAAGGTCCTTTTTTACTAAAACAAGTAGGAAAAGAACGAAAAGCAAGCAGAAAAGTTTGGTAACATGCCCATCTTCCGCCTTTCTACACCCGGATGTTACCGCTCTCCACACCCGGATGTCCGGAATGGCTACACCCGGATGTCCGGAATGGCTACACCCGGATGTCCGGAACTCGTACTTCTTACCAGTCAATCTTTTGAATACCTTTGCTTTGGAGGAAAGTATTCGCCTTGCTGAAGTGTTTACAGCCGAAGAAACCATGGTCAGCAGAGCGTGGAGACGGATGCACGGTTGTCAGCACCAAGTGTTTATGGGTGTCGATAAGGGCGATCTTCTCTTTTGCATAACTTCCCCACAGCATGAATACCAGATTCTCACGTCCATCGCTCAATTTCTTTATCACTGCATCTGTAAAAGTTTCCCATCCCATATTCCGATGTGAGCCGGTTTCGTGAGCCCGTACAGTCAGGACCGAGTTCATAGGAAACACGCCTTGCTCTACCCAACGGTCCAGATTGCCGGATGTGGGGATCGGTTTGCCTAAGTCTTGGTGTATTTCTTTGAATATGTTGGCCAGTGATCCAGGAATGGGAACTCCTTGCGGGACGGAGAAGCAGACTCCGTAATATTGCCCCGGATTGGGATAAGGGTCTTGTCCAAGTATAACAACCTTCACTTTCTCGAATGGACAGGCATTAAAAATATGGAAGATCTGGTGTCCGGGAGGAAGCACATGTGCGCTTCTGTATTCGTTCTTGACAAATGTGACCAACTGCTCAAAGTATGGCTTATCAAATTCTTCCTGAAGGCGTTTTCGCCAGCTTTCTTCTATTTTGACATTCATGGCATAGCATGTTAATTGGGACAATGCAAAAGTATATAATTTACAAGAGATTATCAAGAAGACAACAAAGATACGACGGATATCTTATCCGGATATTGACTTAATTCTACAATAAGTGTGTATAGTCACAAACTCCCTGAAAATATTTCAGAATAAACACAAACTTATCTTTCAAAGAGATTCAAATTGTATCTTCTTTTTGAAATAAACAAATAAAAAACTGACAGCCACCGATAAGTTAACTATATTTGTCAGCAGATAAGAAGTTACATGCAAAAAAATGACAAAATAAAACTTAATTCCTACCTGGCTCCCCTTTCCTTTTTATATGGAATTGGGATATGGTTGCGAAATCGACTTTTTGATTGGGGTATTTTACATTCCGAACAATATTCTATTCCTGTGATCTGCATAGGAAACTTATCTGTAGGAGGAACGGGTAAAACTCCCCATACAGAATATATCATACGTTTACTGAAAGATAAATATCGCATTGCAGTATTAAGCCGAGGGTACAAAAGAAAAACATCGGGGTTTATTCTTGCTGATTCTGAAAGTTCCAGTTTGGAGATCGGAGATGAACCTTTTCAAATGAAAAATAAATTTCCGGATATACTTGTCGCTGTCGACGCTAATCGCCGCCGGGGGATTCAAAATCTTTTATCCCTCCCTGAAAAAGACAGACCTGAAGTAATTCTGTTAGATGATGCATATCAACATAGATATGTGCACCCTTCCCTTTCGATCGTGTTGAGTGACTACCATCGTTTATTTTATAATGATAAACTAATGCCTACCGGACACCTGAGAGAACCGATAAGTAATATAAACCGAACAGATATCGTGGTTGTTACTAAATGCGACGAAGATATGAAGCCGATCGATTTTCGTATTATTGAAGAAAATATGAAGTTGCGGGCTCACCAGTTACTTTTTTTTACCAGCATCGTTTATGGAGAAGTCAAACCTGTATTCCCCTCGGAAGCTCGTTTCTTAAACCATAAAAATATTGGAAAAGAAGATGATATATTGTTGATATCAGGTATTGCAGTTCCCACTCCATTTATTCGTGAGGCAGAAAAGTATTCAAATAAAGTGTTGCCGGTCGTTTTTCCTGATCATCATACGTTTAGCAAGTCAGATTTCAAGAAATTGGATGTGATATTCGAAAAGATGACTTCACCGGGAAAATTGATCTTAGTAACAGAAAAAGATGCAGCACGTTTAAAAAACAGTCCTCTTGTTCCGGAAAGTTGGAAGAAATATTTATATTATCTACCGATTGTAATCAGGTTTTACAATGAGCAGAGTTTTAATGAGACAATAAAAAAACATATTATCACATTTCCCAAAAATAATATATTACAAAACAAATATGAGTAACAGGACAGAAATATCAACATTAGGCGAATTCGGTTTGATTCGCCACCTAACTGACAGGATTGAAATAAAGAATAATAGTACGATAAAGGGCGTAGGCGATGATGCGGCAATCCTCTCCTATGAGGATAGACAAGTGCTTGTCACCACCGATCTATTATTGGAAGGTATTCATTTCGACTTGACTTATGTACCTTTAAAACATCTCGGATATAAATCGGCTGTTGTAAATTTCTCCGATATTTATGCCATGAACGGCCAGCCTAAGCAGATCACTGTATCACTTGGTATTTCCAAACGTTTTTCTGTTGAGGATGTAGAAGATTTTTATGCTGGGCTAAAGTTGGCCTGTGATGTATATGGAGTCGATATTGTCGGAGGAGACACTTCTGCTTCTTTAACAGGGCTTTGCATCAGTATCACTTGTATTGGGGAAGGAGAAAGAGACAAAATTGTTCTTCGCAGTGGAGCCCAAGAAACGGATTTGATATGTGTTTCCGGGGATTTAGGAGCTGCTTATATGGGATTGCAATTATTAGAACGCGAAAAAAGGATATTTAAAGGTGAAAAAGATTTCACACCGGATTTTACAGGCAAAGAATATCTGTTGGAACGTCAATTGAAGCCGGAAGCTCGTAAAGATATTATAGAGATGCTTCGTCATGCGGGGATTATCCCTACAGCAATGATGGACATATCAGACGGTCTGTCTTCCGAACTTTTGCATATTTCAAAAGAAAGTAATGTCGGATGTCGCGTATATGAAGATAGAATTCCTATCGATTATCAAACGGCTGCAATGGCTGAACAATTTAATATGAATTTGGTAACTGCAGCTTTAAATGGTGGTGAAGACTATGAATTACTTTTCACTGTTCCTCTCACTGATCATGATAAAGTATCTGAAATGAAAGGTGTTAAAGTAATCGGTCATATTACAAAACCCGATCTCGGTAACTACTTGGTAGGTCGTGATGGAGGCGAAGTCGAACTAAAAGCACAAGGCTGGAATTCTTTGGAAGAATAAAAATCAGTAAAAAGTAGCTCTGCCTATTGCAAGACTCAAAAAAGATTCATATCTTTGCACCCGTTAAACAAAACAACGGTGCCATAGCTCAGTTGGTAGAGCAAAGGACTGAAAATCCTTGTGTCCCCGGTTCGATTCCTGGTGGCACCACTTTTAGAGAAAGCAAAAAGAAGTAAACTCCTGATATTCAATGAATATCGGGAGTTTTTTATTTTTACCCGCTACGCAAAAAACAGCAAATTTCAACCTACTTCGGTGGAGCAAAAGGTGGAGCAAATCAGGAGATAATACATCTCCACCTTTTGTCTTTGTTTGACTCTGTTTGTCAGCATGTTACATAACGAAACTCTCTCCACTTTTCCATAATTTTGTATCACTTAAAACAAGTAGAAAAATGATGGAAAGAAATTCATTTAGTGTTTTATTTTTCCTAAAGAAAACAAAACTATTGAAGAATGGTGAAGCCTCTGTGTGTATGCGGATTACGGTTAATAATGTTCGTTCTGAAACGAATATCCGTAAAAGTATTACCCCTTCCCTATGGAATCAGGCGAAAGAATGTTCTCGTGGTAAAGACCGCAAATCAAACGACCTAAACAAGTTTATCGAAGAAGCCCGAATTAAATTGTATAATATCCATGCTGATTTGAAGCAGGAAGAGATCGGAAGAGCGTCGTGTAGGGAAAGAGTGTAGATCTCGGTGGTC
>OMGV01000725.1_pt1 | contig 17829 bp, 24 predicted proteins | sample 1646111 | NCBI WGS metagenome assembly OMGV01 (sample SAMN05578590, study PRJEB25193) | human gut metagenome | biome: Human Microbiome; feature: human-associated habitat; material: feces | host: Homo sapiens | place: USA:Birmingham | reverse complement strand
CGAGATCGTTTCACGTGACTGGAGTTCAGACGTGTGCTCTTCCGATCTATATTTTAAGAGGATTTACAATATGACTCAAAAAATGCTGGAAGTTTTTGATAATAAGTCGTGTATTCAGATGGAATGCTGGACCAAAACCGATGATAATTTTGAATGCTGTTATTTCGACAAAAATGGTATCATGCAGAAAGCAAGTATCCCATATGAGAAAAGATATATACATAATCATGATTATTATAAAATTGTAGGAAATTTCAATGCGGAAGAAAATAACTACATTTTTTACCTGTATGAGCCGTACAAAAAAGGAGAATCACTATGATACACCTATCAGCATTAATTGCTGCCACTACCCTTCTGCTTGTGCTTATTTTGTTTGCAGTATTCAGACTCAGACAAAACAGCATCAGAGGACAGACAGTAATTATTAAGGCAGAATGTATTTCGGCTGAAAAAATGGGACCGTTTACATATGCCGTAACCTATAAATATGAAGTAAATGAACTTATCTGTCGTAAAACCTGCAAACAGATATTCTTTGCACCAAAACCCGGCGGGATGCACAGACTAATTGTAGACAGACGCGCGCTATTAATTGCTGTGCCACTTGCGGAAATGGTAAAGTGGATAATAATAATCATGCTGCTTATTGCGCTTACAATTACTGTAGACGTGGCAGGTATGCACGAAAGACATATATACAAATTGGCACATCAGAGATGGCCATAAGAAAGGAAAAACATATGATTACAGACGAACAGTTAATTTTACTTGAAAAATACATAAAAGAAAGCAACAATATTGTGTTCTTTGGCGGCGCTGGGGTTTCCACAGAAAGCGGCATACCGGATTTCAGAAGCAAAGACGGATTATATAACAATATGGGCGTGGACTTCTCAAAATACAAACCGGAATACTTATTGAGTTTTGCCTGCTTATATCATGAGCCGGAAGTGTTCTTTGAATTTTACAAGCAGAAAATGGATACAAGAAAATTCAAGCCAAATATTACACATGAAGTGCTGGCAAAACTGGAGAGAATGGGAAAACTGTCAGCAGTTGTTACCCAGAATATTGACGGCCTACATCAAAAAGCGGGAAGCAAAACTGTGTATGAAATCCACGGCACTACTGCCCGCTGCCACTGCAGGAACTGCGGCAGGGAATATGATGGCAGTTACATTTTTGACAGCAATGAAAGCGTGCCTCACTGTCAGTACTGCGAAGATAAAGGTATTGTAAGACCTGATGTCGTATTATACGGTGAAAACCTGCCGGATCATACTGTTGCAAAAGCAATATCAGCTATTGAAAAGGCAGACTGTTTAATTGTTGGCGGGACATCACTTACTGTATGGCCAGCAAATACATTTCTTAATTACTTCAAGGGCGACCATCTGATAATTGTTAACAACGAACCGCTTGACATTCCAGTTAACGAGAAAACAGACCTTATTATCACTGACACACTGGGAAATGTGTTTACAAAGATTGATGATATGATTAAGGAGTAAAAGCATGAATATAAGCAACATTCCAAATGAATTTCATAAGGAAATCATTGACAAAGACGGACAGAAAATAATCTTCGATTTTACAGACTTGGATAAATCCAAAAAAGAATATATCAGACTTACTCGGGATGAGTATGGTAAACTGAAAGAATATGCAACGAAAAGGAAAAAGATCAATAAGATTGATGGTATCCTTGGAATCATATTACTCGTCCTTGGTATTAGAGCTTTATTTTATACTCATTCATGGTGGTCATTATTAATTTTAGCCATAAGCCTTGTGTTCATAGCTCGAAGTACTACTGACTACAGTACGTCTCTCAGTATTTATGGATATACCTACGGTGTTGCCAAATATACGGACGTGGGTATGAGTACTTCAGATATTATCAACATTCTGGTATTAGAGAAAGAATTTTGGATAATATCAGAAATTACCGATATAGATACCAAGTCTCCTTCAAAACTTAAAGTCAATAAGGACCATATTGATTTTTTGTATGTCGATTCCTCAAAAATACCGCATACAATATCATTCAATATAAAAGGCACAACAAAAATATACTATAAAAATATAGATTATATTCTGATACGCAATCTGATACGCGATGAAACCACTGGATTAAGAATTACTCTTCCACTTAAATATTCCGACAGATACAAAAAGCTGGTGGACTGACAAAGGAGATAAACCATGACAGATATTCAGAAAACTTAACGAAACAGAGAAAATAAATGTGTTTACAAAAATTAATATTTTTTTGGACAGATTTTAAAAACGAAATATTATATATATGTAAAAATGTTTAAAAAATAAGAATATGGATATAGCCGTATTGATTTTGAAAAATGTCTACTAAAATAGATAGTATTATTCTTCCGCTTAAATATTCAAACAGACACAAAACGCTGGCGGACTGACAAAGGAGACAAAACTATGACAGATATTCAGAAAGAACTTAACAAAGCAGAGGAAATGCTTAAGGATGCTATTAATGAAAAAATGGAACTACTGACACTGGTACGAAGTTTAAACACTGCAAAACCCGTAAATGAAAAGACTTGGCACAAGATCACACTGACACCACTGCGTACATCGAAAGCCGTCATGAGTGCACTAACTAAATCCATATTCCCGGATGCTGAGAATATTGTTGTTGGCTGCAATGCCGTGCAGTTTCATTTATACGGTTTTGTGGTTCAGATACCAACAAGTGTTGAAACCTGCATATATATCGACACATCATGGTATGAGAAAACGGAAATCAAATCTTTTGAATGCTGGTCACATAATCAGTATAACTGCTTACAGAATTTCCTCGATGACAAAAGTCCGTCAATAAGCGCAAAAGTCAGATATGCTGTTGGTAACTGGTATTCAAAGCCAAGGGAACTGATGATATATCTCATGCGCCGAAAAGAAATTGAGGAAAAGTGTGATAGAAATAAGCTTGAAGCCAAGCTCGCTGACGTAAAAGAGGCTTATGACAAATACTGCAAAACACAGGCAGAAAAAGCCCAGTTTAACCATGAGCAGACAGAGAAAATGGCCAATGTACTGCTGCCGGAATTAAGAAAGTTTTCAAACAGATTTCTCAATGTGCGTAGCGGATGCAGCAACTCATTGGATGTTAACGAGATACTTGAAAAAGAAGGATTTACCCTATAAATAGAGCTTATCAGAAGGGACATTATTAATATGGATAACAACACCGCAAAAGAGATTATAACTGAATATATTTTTGCTGATTATAATATGAACGTATTAAATAGGTATCTTAATGCTAATGATCAAGATCAGTTGCATAGAGAAGCTCTATTGACTGAAGCTCTTAGAAAAGCTATTATCGCTTTAAACAAATAGAAGTCGAAGCCGTATTAAAAAGGACGCATGAAAAAACGAGAAATTTTATACGTCCTTTTCTTTTACTACTCTGCTACTATTCTGATTTTTTCATCGCCATCAAATATATAAAACAGTCCTGTCGTCTCATTAACAATTATCTGCTCATACTGCCTAATTGTACAGTCAGCATAAATTATTGTTCCGTCTTCAGTCTTTCCTGCTGCAAAAGTGTTTCTTGACCTGTTAATAAGGTCTTTGCTTTTTGCTGACTTCTTCTCGCATATGATACATCTTACACCTCTTATGCGGTCTGCACTGAATTCCATGATTCTGCGAATTTCCTGCATCATCTTAATTTCCACCAAAACAAATATAAGTGCAAATCCCGCAAGCATAATCCTGTCAGAAAAGTTTGAGAATTTAATATCCGGTATAGTCTGTTGATGTAATATGTACATACCCATCCTTTGCATTGTAGACATCAAGATTAATTGCATTAGCCGCTTCAACTACAGTCGGGCTCCACCTCCCCCCCCCCCGAAAATCAGAAGGGTACTTAATGCTCCGCACAAAAACTTTTTCCACATATTAGATGCCTTGAATGTTTTCATGTTTTTCATCCTTTCTATCATAATCATCAATAATAGTATGATTTTTATTTCTTTCATATAAATATGAAATCTGAAGAAAAAATAATAATATGTCCAAAATCCATATTTATTTTGTAACTTTCATAACAACAAAATAAATAAAGGAGGAAAATATTATGAAGGTAATATTAACAAATAATCAGGAGCAGAAAACAATAGATTATTCAAGTCTCGTTAAGGAAGAAAGAAAGACGATGGAGGTAAATGGCTTCGTCTTCTTGCTGTCCGAAGATAAGACAACAATTGTCAGAGTTAAAAGAGAAAGTACTGAATATGTCGATAGCCTGATAATTCCAGAAGGGATTAAAACTATTGGAAAATCTGCATTCTTCTACTGCAACAACTTTGGAGAAGTCGTTTTGCCAAAAAGCTGCACAAGTATTGATGATTGCGCCTTTTCATCATCATCATTAAGCTCAATTGACCTTTCCAATGTATTAACTATTGGAAGAGCTGCTTTTTCAAACTGCAAAAGATTGGAACAGGTTGTTTTTTCAAAACATCTGTCAACAATTCCAATAAAGTGTTTTAGTTATTCTGCTCTTGAATATTTTAAAATTCCGGAAAGTGTCAGAGTTATTGAGCAGGAAGCATTTAATTCCTGTCAGCTGAAATATATCTGCATTCCAAAAAACACTAAAATAAAAAAGAAAGCATTTTGTGGCTGTAATCTTTTAGAGTCAGTTCTCTTTGATGGAAAAACAATCGTCCCAGATGAATGCTTTTGTCGTTGTCAGACATTATCACGTGTTAATTTTAACAATGTGACAAGCATAGGTCATGACGGTTTTAGCTTCACCGAAGTAGACCCAAAAATCATAAGCAAAGATATGTTCGTTGACAAGAGGGCTTTCGCAGACTGTCCCAATATTAAGTATCTTGATATTGGAAATTTAAGTAATATCTGTGAACATGCTTTTGAGAATTGCACACAGTTGGAAGAAGTAACCATTGTTACAGATGGTGCAAAATACGTTCCGGCATATCTGTTTAGCGGATGCGTTAATTTACTCAAAGTAGATATTATTGATAACACTGAAACTCTTGTCTCAATAGGTGATGAAGCATTTAGGAAGACTAACATAATTGACATAATAATCCCAGATAATGTCAAGCGTATTGGATCAAATGCATTTGCTGACAGTCGATTACAATACATAAAACTTCCTGAGAACTCAATAAAAATTGATACCGGTTGTTTTAGAAATTGCCGTCTGGAACAGATTTCGCTATCCAAAGTAAAAATTGGAATGAACGCTTTTAGAGACTGCAAACAATTAACCACCGTTTCTGTGGATAACTGCAGTCTTAGCACCGGAGTATTTCAGAACTGTAAAGACCTTAGATGTGTAAGTCTTTGCGACACAAATATAATTCCAATGGACACTTTTAATGGCTGCAAAGAGTTGAAAAATATAGATCTTTCAGGGGTAAAAGTCATCTGTTCTTACGCATTTGCAAATACCGGACTAACAAGTATCACAATTCCAAAATCCGTGGAAGCCATTCATGATCATGCTTTTTTAAAATGTAATGATGTTAGAAAAATCAATTTATCGGGCTGCAATCCCGACATTGATATTGAGGATAGTGGATTTAAGTATATGAACATGTGCTGTGAAGAATTTATCTGCCCGGAAAACTTTGCGAAAAAACTGCATTACTTTTTTGCTTAAACAAAAAAAAGAGTCTCTGTTATAGGGACTCTTCTTTTATAAAAAACGCTTTTTTTAGAAAGCCTTTTTGTTTAACTTGTTAAACTGTTTCCATTTTCATGTTAACAGTTCTTATTGCAGCAGGCAGTTTCCCATAACCAAAGAGTTTACCGCCCTTGCCAAGGTCTGATAAGACAACACTGTCCGCAGTTGAATACTCGTCAAACTCTGTAATGGGTTCATTAAGCTCATATTCAGTAATGACATCATCAACGCTGTCAGACAACCACAGGACATATTTAATGTCCTTTCCGGTCTTCTCTCTCACTGCATCAAGGATTTCCCTGACGAAAGCTTTTGCTTTCTCTTCTGCTGTATCTGTATCTTCTTCCTCGAGAATATCAGCAAAGTATACAGCTCTGGGAGCACCAATATCGTATGACAGGTGTTTCAGATTTTCTGCAATATCCATATCTTTTAAAACACCATCAGCGAGGGCGTCAAGAATATCTGCATTCTGCAGCTCAAATATCTCATGAGCCATAACGTCAACAGCATCCCTGTAACCATCGCCGAAGATGTTATCAGACCTGTAGCCAACTGGTTCCTTTACTTTAACAGTGACAACATAATTAACATCGTCATATTCAAGCTCCCAGTCGCCTGTATACTCATATTTCGGATCAGTATACGCTTTCTGAAAACCGTTCTTGTCAAAAAGAACAGCCTCTGTATAAGGTTCCTCGTCACAGATAACAAGCTTAATATCGGCCTGCATTCCATCCGGAAAAACAGCAGCATAGACAATAGTTTCATCTCGTTTGAGACCATATTTGTCATAGATTTCATCTCCGGTCATTGATAACAGTTGGTTAATAAAATTCAGTTTCTCCTGCTCCAGAACAATTTCTGTCCTTAAAGTATATGCTTCTGTCATGTCGCCAACAAAACAGCCATTACAAGCCTTTTCTTCGCAGCATTTGCAGACATCTGTTTTAAGCTCCTCCTGCACACTTCTAACTTTCATTGCAAGCTCCTTATTAAACGTCTTTGTCATAATATTTTCCTCCTTTATCTGTATATGACAATTAATTGGTAACACTATGAATATGAGTTTTACAGCATAAAAAGAAGTCCTGATAAAATCAGAACCTCTTTTCTTTGTTTACTCAATATCATACCCACATATCAACAATCTGTTCATCAAAGTGCACTGGTTCAAGACAATTATATTTTGTCTTATCCTTGCTGATACCGTATTTTTTGCAGATACTATTTGGTACATAAGTATCAAAGTCACCATAATTAAAATGCTTACAGTTATCTTCATATACTTTTCTACCCTCTGGTGTAGAACAATATTCAACACAGGCTTGTTTAATTGCTTCCAAGACATCATCTGGTGTCATACCATCTTTTGCATTAATAAAGAAGCAGAAACCTCTCATATGTAAACCGTCCTGTTCACAAGCTGGAATTGCGTATTTTGTCATAATATTTCCTCCTTTTATTCATATGACAATTGTTTAGTAACACAATAAATATGAGTTTTAGAAATTCAAATAGGAATCCTCGGTAATTCAATCACCGAATGATTCGCAACATAAAAAAGACTCCGGAAACCCAGAGTCTTTATTTTGTTTACAACACTTTTGCCATCTTACGGTAATTGCCATTAACACCTTTCGGCACAGCAAAGACAACCTTTTTGAAGCTATATGCTCGCTGATTCAAGTGTTTCATAAACAACCGGGCAACCTCTTCAGCATCCTGACCAAATACACCAGAGCCCCATGCACCAAGAATAAGAGTATCAACCTTATTGTCCTCAGCGACATCAAGCACGAACTGGCAGCGGTCATCCAGTATGCTGGAGTTTTCTGCAGCAGAAACGTTCATGTACTTCTTTGCTGCTGCAAAATTTGGTGCCGCACAGGTAATCACATCGCACACAAAGTCCTTACTGCCATCCTTTTGTGTAAAAATGACGTTCGGCGAATATAATGCGCGATTGGTATACATTGCGCGGTTTTTATTCTTATTATTCCACGCGTAGTAATTCGTCTGCTGCCCCAAAACATTGTACAGAAATGACTCATGGCAGAGAGCTTCCTCTTGCGCAATGGATCCTTCGATAAACATTCCGCCGGGAAGTTTATAAGATGCAAAGTTAAGTACAGCAGTCTTCCCTTCTGCATTATTTCTTGCTGCCGAAACAGTGTCAGTATCAAGCAGTACAATCTCACATTTTGTATTTGTCTGTGAATGATGCACCGACACAGTATCTGAATAGATTTTTGTGTTGACAGAACATGTATCAATCTCCGGCGAATACAGTTTATCCATTAACTGTGTATGTGCTGCTGCCTGATGTTTGCGAGCTTCTTTTTGTGCCCAAGGGTTTATATCGTATGCCATATTTTTGTCCTCCTTTTTTTAATATCCAATATGGTTACTGAATAAAGATGGATTTTATAGTTTATGTTAGTATTCTTATCGGCTAATGCTTAACATATGAAAGCAAATAAGCTAAAATTATAAAATCTAACTAAGACTAAGACTTTAGTATTCACAAAAAGGCTCTGAAACCATCACTTTCAGAGCCTTTTTACATATATAAAAATTATTCTTTATTCATTAAATCGAACCAAAACTTTCCTCGTTTGCCTGTAATCAGCATAAAATCATAGGTTTTGTAAATATTTTCATGAAATGCAAACCAGAATATGTACACACCTAGTCCATCATATGCATAATATCTTTCCGGAAGCTTTTCATCAGGATCAGAGCCTTTTATGTATTTAATTTCCACAACATCTTTATTTGAATTTCTGAAGCCAAGAACAATGTTTTCATTTAGCAGGTCTTTTAATGCTTCTTATGCCAAATAATATCCATAATTAAAAAACCGATGCTCAAAATATGAAATAATGCCAAAATATAATATAGTACTGCCCAATATAATTGCTATAAGCAGTGCCATGTTCATAATTTTATGAAAATGAACAATTGCTGCCAGAGTTACAACAAAACTAAAAAGAAACCATATGGAAAGAACCAGTTCAAAGTCATCGCCATAATTCATAATATGATAGGCCTTTTCATATATCTTTTTCATGAGTTCACCGGTTTTTTTATATTTTCTTGATTTTCTTTGGATTTTCTCAAATTGAATATCATTAACATGAATATTCAGTATCGTGTCTTCAATTCTTCTTGTGATTATCATATTTTATTTCCTTTCAAACAGGCCCACACTGAAAGCATGAGCCTGTGATATTGTTATTTGAAAAGCATAAGTACAAGTGGAATGACAAAGATCGCATACACAATCATGATGGCTGAGCAGGCGGCAATGCATTTAGCAAAAAACTTTCTGCAAAGTTTATCATAATTATCAATCTTACCTAATTCATTAAAATCGCCACATGATGTCCAGTCACCCTTATTCTCATTCCAGCTCAACCAATCCAGATGCTGCTCTTTCACCATTTCGTTAATAGCTTTTTTGTCAAATTTCTTTTTCTTATCATTAGTCTCATTTTTAATGAATGATGTGTATTTTGTGATATTGTACTCATTAAGCACCTTTTTAAGCTCAGTATCAAGGTCAGCATCATATTTGTATCCACTAAATTCACTATCAACATCAGGACCAGAGGTATATTTATATCCACTTATCTCTATATTTCCAACAATATCTCTGACTTTCTTCCTGAACTCATACCATTTTGTTCCCAGTTTCTGTGCCTTTTTGTAAGCATCGTTCTTTGCAATCTTCTGCACAACCTTCCTGTTTCCGAATATCGGAATGAAAATAATCGCAAGAATTGCAACAATGTACACAATTCCAAGTAGCAGTACAAGAAACTCGGTGCCGACAGTGGTGAAATAGTCAGACCATGTACTATTGCTTCCTCCCAATGATGTTAATTTTTCAAATGCCCTTTCAAAGAGCTGTAAATATTTTTGCAGCATATGTTGTTCTCCTTTTCACGCTTTATTTTAAATTAATGATGCCCCTGAGACGCTTGTCATCAGCAACAAAGATTATCTTTTTGTTCATTGCTTCTGCCTTTTCCATTGCAGAATCATATGTATCACCCACTGCTGCCACAACTTCCGATGCTGGCTGGTTTATTTTACATAAGGCAATCTCGTCAGCAGCTTTTGCTCCATTGGAAACAGCATATCTGATTGTCTCATCGGTGCAGAAAGCAATGATATTCTTATTTTCATCAACTATCGGCACAGCAGGAAGCTTGTTGAGTACCACAGCGATCGCGCTGACTGTACTATGCAGCGTGTAAAACTTTCTCACAACTGACATTTCATCCTTACAGGTCTTGATGTCTCCTGATATTTTTGTTTTTACATCATCAAGAAAATCGGCCATCGCGTCTGATATGTCAATGAAGAACCCGCCATCCGGATTGTGCGACATATAATTACGCAATACCCTGCACACATACATTTTCTGCGACATCTGGTCCTCACCGTTATCTTTCATCTTATCTTCAAACCATTTGAAATTTTTATCATCGCCATAAGTCTGGCGAATAAGCTGCTCGCATTCCTTGAATTTCTCAAGAAATGCCGCATTGTTATCTGTTTTCTTTGCCATTTTTTAATCCTCACTTTCCTCTGTGTAAACAACTTTATCATTGATAGAATATTTTATAATACCAGTGTCATCACCGTCATCGCTGAAAAACAATATAACGCCAGTTTTATCACCGTCATTGCTGAAAAACAATTTTGAAACAACGCCGCCTGTGCTTAAAATATTATTATTATTTTCATCAAGCCAGTAGCTTTCATTTAGATTTATATATATATCTGCTTCATTTCCATTATCATCAATACAATGCAGCCTAATTTTTCTTGCAACAGGATCATTCTCATTTTTAACATCTTCAATTGCTTGTATTCGGTATAAATGTTCCGTAACTTTATTGGCTGCAATATTTGAAAGACTAATTTTATATTTTCTCAAAAGTCTTTTTGATTTCGTCCTCATCGACAAAGTAATTGCAGATAAATATACTTCAAACGTAGCCAGTACCACTGCTATTATTGTCAAAATCAAGCCTGCTCCAACATCACATTTACTAATTGTGCTGAAGTATAAAAAGCCTGTAACAATTACAAACGATGATAACATCATTAAAATGCCTGTCTGAAAACTAAATTCATTCCACGCACTATTGTAAGCAGCTTCACATATTTGATAAACTTCTTTATATTTACAGTTCTCATCGCAATCAGCGATATTACTTTTTACTGCCATAATTAATCCTCGCTTTCGTTCATTTCTTCTATATAGGCTGTTTTGTCATTAACAGTATATTTTATGACACCAGTTTCAGAGGTTTCACCGTCATCACTAAAAAGCAATTCTGAAACAATACCATCTGTGCTTAAAATATTGTTATCATTTTCATCAAACCAACAGCTTTTATTTGGATCAATATACACATCCATTGTGTTTCCACTGTCATCAATACAATGCAATATGCTTTCTCTTTTATTAAGACGTCCTTCGTCTTTGACATCCTCCCACGGCTAAAGCCATGGGATTCCTTAGATTCCTGTCAGGATCACCCTGCCATGTAGACAGGGATATAGCTGCCGGTATTCAGGATTTACGACCAATGATTTCATACGAAGTGTATTACTTTCTTAGGGACGAGGGAGTGATGCCGGACCCCTTTTTATTTAAAATTTAGCTGTTATGCAGCTGATTTTTTGTTGTTAAAAACCAAAACACTGTTTCATTGATATTTTTGACTCTTTCATATAGTTGATTGTTTCATTATGAACTGCTACAAAGCTTTCAAATTCATATATGCATTTATCCCTGTCGGGATGCTCAAAGGTACTGTCTGCATTCTTTATAAGGAATGCTGAATACAGGTCACGCTGTACGCTGTCATTTTCTATAAGCTTAAATCTCTGTGAGAGAGGTACTTTTACACATTCATCTGTCACATGATTGTACTGGCTTGCCTTAAATGTCTGAGTGTTGACTTCTGCATAAACGCCGCCGGAGCTTTCAGCCTTGCGTTTTAATTCACTTAAAAACCGTGACGGCGACCTGCGGTTTATGGACCTGCCAAAACGCTTTTTACGCTTGAATTTATTGACAGTCTTCACAGTGCCGTCTTTCTGGATGACGCCTGTCGGCTTGTTCCGACGCTCTGTTTTGGAGGAGCGCTTTGCCAGTGCCGCGTAGTCCATCTTTTCAACTATGAATGAGTCAGCATTTTCAAGCAGCCTGTTGCATAAATTCCTGTGCGAATGCAGTATATAGGCACTTTTCTTTCTGTAGAGTGTTTTACGCTTCCTACGGGTTGCTTTGTAACTGTTTGAAAACACCCACGGCTTGCAGTCCTTACGCTTTTTGACAGTTCCATCAGAATTGAAGTTGTCTGGATTACTGATACGCTTTGATATATCCATATGCTGTTCAAGCTTGTGTATCTGTTTTTCGTAAACATCCGCATCAGGTGCCAGTTCTTCAAGGACACAGGCTGTGTCTGACACCGCAGCCATTGTTGAAACCCCGGGGTCTATGCCCATGACGCCTGTTTTCATTTTACGTTCCCGGCGAGGAGCATCCCCGTCAAGTGTGATTACAAGATAATACCTCCAACCATTTGAAAACATCATTCTCTTTATAGTGCAGTAGGATATTTTATGATCAAGCGCTTCAAGGATATAATCCCTGTCCGATGCTTTCTTTGGTAGATAGCATTTAAGCTCAAGGCCAAGCCAAGAAACAATCATTGTATCAGTATTAAACTTTGCACCATTTAAGTTTGACTTTCCACCAATAGTATCAAAGTCCATAAATTCTTTGAAATGAATATCTTTTCCCTTACTGAATAAGCATTTTTCAACACCAGCCCATACATTTGCGGCTTCCGCCTGTACCTGCTGCGATGAAATAAGCTTGCTGTATCTTTTACCACAGACTTTTATGTATGACTGGAGTGCCCATTTTGAAAGACCGATTTCCTGACGGCGGGTCGATATTTGTTTTGACAGTTCAAGTTTGCGTGTACGGTCTACCTTTGACAAGTCCTTCTGTTTTGAAAGCGCACAATATTCCCTGTGCCATGACTGGTACTCATTATCGTGGTCAAGCTGCATAAGCAGTTTCTTCGCATGTTTTACACATACGTTATGAATATGCGATACTGCATGAAAACGCTTATTGATGACAACTTTCTCATATTCAGTTGGCCTTAAGATTAACTGTACTGTATGCATCTGACACCTCATTTCATATATAAAGAGTATGATAGATTTGAACTTTACGAATGCCTTTCCATATAAGATAAAAATCTGCGTTCTTTCACCCCACGGCTGAAGCGGTAGGCTTTCGGAACACTATATTTTTTGTAATCATCTTTATCTCTCTTATTGCTGCCATTCATAATATTTAACAATCATGTCATCAGAAACAGGAACATCTTCGCATTCCTCGCAGCCGTTTTCGTACGTATAATAATCAGGAATATCTTCCCTGTTATAATACCTTCTGCTGAGTTTCTGACATTTCGGGCATTTGACAAAATACACTGCTACGCATTTTCCATCACGCGCCTGCTTTTCGCACATTTCTATGGCAGCTTGTCTTGTAATCCTAAAATATCGCTGTACGGCAGACGGAAAGACTATGTCACCTCTGCGATACATGCCCCAAAAATCCGGGTCCTCTGCTTTTACATCATCTTTCTTTTCTGCTTTCAAATCGTTCTCGATAATACTTTTAACACGTCTGAGAGTTTCACACTTGAGACTTTTAAGTGATGTATCATTCTCGAAAGTCACGAAATTTGTAAGCCATGCTGCAAGTTGTTTCTTCTCTACATAGTCCAAAGCATCTTGTTTTTCCGCAAAAAGATACCTTGACCAGCCACAATTAGTCTGTTCTTTCAGATAATTTTCTTCATGCTCTAACTCAGTAAATTTTACATTATTTGTAATTGTTACATATTTGCGGCCAACGGATATGATATCAACTTCACTAATATTCTCGTATTCAGGTATAAGTCCATTTCTTGTTAACAAATATGCTGTTTTGTGATTTTTGAATTTATCAAGCGTACTCATAACAGAACCTCCATTTCTTATATTCCTACATATATAATATTTACAAATTGATTTTTGTCCAAAAAAAAACTGGCAAAAATGCCAGTCTTTCCAGTGTTTACAAGTTTTTTATTGATTCGCAAAACGTCTGTTTTCTCGCAGCATCGCCGCCAATAAGAAACTCCGCCGAGTCAATCTCGTCAAGAATACTCACATAATACGAATACTCAAGCGCATATCTTTTTGGCGTAGATGAAACCTCGTAAACAGAAATTCCATCAGCAAAAAATTTCTTATGCCAAGGAATTTGGCTGTTTTTGATGAGAGACTCAATATACTTATCTGAGTCAATATCATCAAAAGATGTCAGACTTACCTTCTTTTCACTGACAGAAATGTAAATAATACTGTTACGTTTAGTTTCGTTAACAGTCATTACATATAAATCTGCTGCTGACGGATGAAGCTTGACAAAAGCTTCAATCCTACTGCAAAAGACCGAAACGGTGTCGCCAAACTCTGCTCCCGTTTTTATGCCAACTGCCCTTGTGTTAAACAGATTTTCCTCAATTACTGCAAGATTTCTTTCCGTAAAGCAAAGATCACCTGCAAAATTTACAACATAGTCACCATGTCCTGCAGCCTCAACTTTTTGAAGCGTCATCCATAAGTTCGATAAAATCATAGTCAATTCCTCCTTTTATAAATATGATTCATTTAGTTACAGGACAAAGGTGGATTTTACTGCAAAAAAAACAGGTGAAAGAATAATTCTTCCACCCATTTTCGTTTAACAGCCCCAGCCTCCAGTATCACTATCTAAAATACTGGAATAATTAGACACCAGCCAGCTGTACATCCATTTAGTATCTTCTGTAGCATAAGGTTTTCGATGAAGATGTTCATACAGACGCGCATTACCATCAAAATTAGCATAATCCACATCACAGAGCGTATAAGCTCCACAATTTTCGGCTAAATAAACCAGTTCATTTTGCAATTTCTTAGGCGTAATTTCTGTAAAATCAGCAAGAGACAACACTCTTCTGGTTGTTGAGGCACAGGTTTTTGCATCTTCATAGCCTTCCAGATAATACTTGTTTTCCGGATCCGATGTCAGCCTTGCAATAAGTTCGCAAATTCTGCTGACACTATTTATTATTGACAGCTTAAACTCCTGCCGACTGTTTACATCAAGATTTCCCAGAGACAGGTTAATCCCATTCGCTATTGAAACAGCTTCTTTAGGAATCAGCTCGTCGTATATCTTCTCTCTGTAAAGATGATAATTTCTTTCCTGAATTCTATCTTCACAAAGATATGATGTATCAATTTTCAGCAAAGCACCGGGCCTATCCAACAGTAAATTCCAATATGGCAGATATTTCCTTTCGCACATATGACTGGCAGGCACCATATCATCAACAAGCTTTGAATTGTCACCTATGATTGGTTTAAGCCCCTCTGACAGAATCTGGTCAAGATATTCAGGTTTTGTTAGATGATATAAATATCTCATAATGCACCCTCCTATCTTCTTATTGGCTGGATATGATCTACCCTGATTGCCTGATAGTCAATATGATAATTGTCATATGTACTATAAGCAGAAAAAAGCCAGCCACATCCATCACTTGAATCAATAACATCGTCAACAGATTTACAGCCATGTTCGTAACAGTGTTCATCATTTTTACGATCTGATGCTGCAAACGCAACAAGAGTTTGTTTCACATCATCAATGCTTCCATGCAAATTGTAGACAGCAGTTCCATTGGCTTCTGACGATGCAGCTGTAATAATCCAGTCGGCCTTATAATTCTCATCATATTTCTTCATAATTTTCCTCCTTTATTAAATATGATTTAATTAGCTACAGGATAAAGATGGATTTTTATCAGCAAATACACACAAAAAAAAAAAAGACGCATGATACAAATCATACGTCTCACGTTGCTTAAAGCATAAGCTCTTCGGCAGCAAAATCGTTGTTTTCAAATTCGCCAAACAATTTCAGTATTTCCAAATCATTACTAATGGCTTTGTCTGTTACATATCTTTTTGCTGTGAACTACCCATTGTCTAAAGTCAATGGGCTTCCTGCTTCGCAGACCTCGTAACCTACTATCTCCACAGGCGTTAATTCGGGCAGTCCCTGCCCTATATTGTTATTTTTATGCTATTTGTCTTAATCCTTCTTCCAATATATTTTTTGCTGCGTTGATATCCCTGTCATGATTTGTTCCACAAACAGGACATATCCATTCCCTTACTGATAAATTTTTCGTCTCTGTATTTTGGTATCCACAGACGGAACACAGCTGACTACTGGCATAGAATGTATCTATTTTGATATATTCCCTGCCATTCCACTTTGCCTTATATTCTAATTGTCTTGTCAGCTCATACCATGATACATCACTTATGGACTTTGCCAAATGGTGATTTTTTACCATGTTTTTTATCTGTAAATTTTCCGAAACTATCACTTGGTTTTCGCTGATAATCTCATGGGATATCTTGTGCAGATAATCTTTTCTGGTATTTTTTATTTTTTCATAGCATAATGCTATCTTTTTCTTTATTTTGTAGTAGTTTTGGCTTCTTTTTTCTTTATGTGCTAACTGTCTTTGCAGTTTTATCAGTTTCTTTTCGTATTTTCTGATAATTTTGGGATTCTCGTATTTCTTTCCATCAGAAGTAATGCATAAATCCTTAATACCCAAATCTATTCCTGTATTTTGATTTGTATGTGCCAGTTCCATGTGTTCTGTTTCCACTAAAATTGATACATAGTATTTTCCACTCGGAACTTGTGATATCGTTGCCGATTTTATCTGTCCGCTAAAATTTCTATGCAGTTTTGCTTTTATATTTTTTAATTTAGGCAGTTTTACTCTATTGTTCTCGAAATCTACGGTTATATTGCCATTCGTAAAATTTGTTGTATATGACTTATGATTATTGTGTTTACTCTTAAACTTTGGATAACCTACATGTTCCTTGAAAAACTTCTGGTATGCAGCATCCATGTTGTAAATCGCATTTGTCAGAGCAAATTTATCCACTTCTTTCAGCCATTCATATTCTTTCTTTAATTGTCTGTTGCAGTAATTGTTACAGTCAGTTTTACTAACTGATTTTTTCTCTTTCTCATATACTTCTTTCCGGTATGCCAGTGTCTGATTATATACAAAACGGCAACAGCCAAATGTTTTTGCAATCTGTATTTTCTGCTCATTATTCGGGTATATTCTGTATTTATATGCCTTTAACATTCTCTGTCACCCTCTTTCTCAACCTTGATTTTCTATATATCTTTTCAGCATTTCTTCCTATATTTACAAACGAAAATAATGTGAATTTCTGATTTTTGGTTGCCTTATCCCACCGGCTAAAGCCAGTGGGATTGCGGTAGTCTTATTTCAAGACATCCGGCTCATTTGTAAAATAGCCTTTCTTCTTAGAAACAGTGCCTACATAGCCTGTCTCGCCGCTGTACTTATTTGTCCACTTGAGAACTTTTCTGTTCTTCATTATTATCATCTCCTTTCATGTTCTGTGAAAACTTATATTCTAAAGTCATATTAAATATAAATCCGCATTCCAACACTATTGTAAATACAAGCAGAAGTTCAAATCTCATTGACATTACCATCTGAAAAAACACAAAAAGCATTGTTATAGTTGTGAATATCAGATTATATTTCATATAATCATTAGACAGCTTGTCAGCAAGCCCATCAACAGAGCAAGATTTAAGTTTTTCCTGAGCCTTATCCAAAAGTTCTTGAAAATCCTTATCTCCGACACTTGGCATAGATATGCCTATCCTGTTAAGTTCACTGTTATAATACTTATTCATAAGTCTGCGTCCTTTTACAGTAAAGGTTACAAAAACAATGACATTAATAAGACCAGCCGTACTGACAATGGTCTTCAATTCATCAGTCTTTATAAAATTACTTAAGTTGTTGATCATTGCAACCAGTCCAAAACATAAATTTGCAATTAAGTCATAGATCGGAAGAGCACACGTCTGAACTCCAGTCACGTGAAACGAT
>OMGV01000724.1_pt1 | contig 17846 bp, 22 predicted proteins | sample 1646111 | NCBI WGS metagenome assembly OMGV01 (sample SAMN05578590, study PRJEB25193) | human gut metagenome | biome: Human Microbiome; feature: human-associated habitat; material: feces | host: Homo sapiens | place: USA:Birmingham | reverse complement strand
GTCAAAATCCTAACGATGATGTTAAATCTAGCGGCAGTGTGGTGGCGAAAAAGGTTGGCAGTACTGCAAATATTGTATTACCGCCTAAACAAAAACTTGTTTCCGTAACTTGGAAACGTGATGATATGTGGATTTTATATCGTCCTTTTAGAGAAGGGGAATTTGCCGAAGAATACACATACAAAGAAGATAGCACATTCGGAATGATGGAAGCTACATTGAGAATCAAGGAACAGGAATAAATCGTGAGAATTATTCCGAGAAAAATCCTGAAACCACGATGAAACCTAGGTTTAATCGTGAGAAAATCGTGAGAAATCACACGCAAAATCACGCGCAAATTTTTACGATTATTATAATAAAATGTATTTCAAAGTTTTGAATGTGATTTTTATTAGATTGGAGCTGATGATATGAACCAAAAAGAAGCGATAGAACTAGCGTTAGAAATGCACGCTGAATGTGAAAAGCGTGATGCAACTGGGTGTAGAGGATGCCCGTTTTTGCTAGAGGATACAGACGGGTATCAAGAATCATTTTGCAGCATCACCGACATTGAAGAGATTGGAACAGAACGCCTTACAGAGCGCTTAAGACAGCTTGATAGTATTTGTGATAACATAAATTCGCCCAACCATTACAAGCGTTGTGGAATGGAATGTATCGAAGCTATTCGAGCTGCGTGCGAAGGCTTAGATGGCGTGGAAGCGTATTACGTTGGCAATGTGCTTAAATACATTTGGCGTTTTAAAGGGAAGAACGGCGTTGAGGACTTGAAAAAGGCTAGGCACTATCTGGACTGGCTAATTGAGCAGGAGGAAAAGAATGCAGGCACCTTGTAAAGACTGCCCAGATAGGCGCATTGGTTGCCATGAACGGTGTAGCAAATACCTAGAATATAAAGGAAGATGTGATGAGCTAAGAGAACTCAGGCACAAAGAATCTATAATGAATAACTCTTCGCCGGCCAAAGACAAGGCGTACAGGATTGTGTATAGGCTGATAATTCAGGGCAGGTATGGTAAATGAGCAAATATAATTCTCGGAAAACTGTAATAGACGGCATTATTTTTGATAGCAAAAAGGAAGCTAATTATTACTGCGAATTAAAAATGCTGCGAATGGCCAGAGTTGTGAAAGATTTTGAATTGCAGGTGCCTTTTGTATTGCAAGAAGGCTTCCGCTATTTTGGCAAGGCCATAAGGCCTATTAAGTACATCGCTGACTTTGTTGTTGAGTATCCAGACGGTCACAAGGAGGTTGTGGACGTTAAAGGAATGAGAACAAAAGAATATATGCTCAAAAAGAAAATGTTTGAACATAAATATCGTGATGTTATTTTGAAAGAGGTGTAGAAATGGGAAGTAGAAGAAGCGTTGATATTGTAGGAAATCAAAGCTACCCAGCTAAAAAAGGTGGCATCAACAGTAAAATTAAAGATGAATTGTTGTACCTTACAAGGGAAAATATGGATTTAAGTGCGGAAGTGGGGAATATGGCAGCTGAAAACGCAGATTTAACAAAAGAAGTCAATATCCTTACAAACGAGCTGAACCATATACATTATGCGTGGGCAGCAGTCACATTGACTATCGTTATTTTAACGGGCATTATTTATGCTATTTTTGGATAAGAAAGAGGGAAAACACGATGAACAAAATTATTTTATTAGGTAGATTGGTTAAGGACCCTGAAATTAAATACACTCCGTCAGAAAAATGCGTAGCTCAATTTTCTATTGCAGTAAATCGTCCAACTAAAAACGCTGAGGGACAATATGAAGCTGACTTTATCAATATCGTAGCGTGGAACAAGACCGCAGAGCTGATTGGCAATTACGTGCACAAAGGCCAACGCATTTTGGTGGAAGGCCGTTTGCAAATTCGCAGTTATACCGCTCAGGACGGCGGTAAACGCAGCGTAACAGAGGTTATTGCAGACCGAGTAGAATTTGTCGAGAGCAAAGCAAAAAACGGCACAGAGGGCAAGCAAAGCGATTTTGGCGGTATGGGCACAGCACAGCCATTTGATATGAATATCCCGTTTTAGAGGTGGCTTTAGATATGATAAATAAGAGAGATGTAGATTTTGTTTTTAGCCACGAGCAGGCGATACGAGAAGCAGTGCAAGAAAAACGCAGCGTAAAGGGTGGCCATACGGGTGCTAGTGGCGGTCATTGCTATATCAGCGATCCTACTGCTATAACAGCCATTCGCAACATAGAAGAAGTTTCATGCGTTTACATTGAGTATGGGCCAAACACTGGCACAGGAAGAGAGCGCAAAAGATTACGCTATCCAGAACGATGGCTTAAGGTTATGGATTGGACAAGAGAATATTATTACGAATCTTGTAGAGTAGAGCAAGGCCGTTTGCTTGATATGCATTATCGCCAAAATGTTAGCAGAGAAGAAGCCTGCGAGCAGCTACATATAGGTTATGGTAAATATCACACAATGCTAAATGACGTATTGGCCTTCGCCGTTGGATTGGCCACAGGACTAGGAATATAAAAAGCAAAAAAAAGAAAAGCCACCCGAATGGGTGGCTTTTCCTTTTTTACATACCAACAACTATTTCAATCCGCGGGAGCCTTACGGCCTTACAGCTCCACCAACAAGCACCATACAAAAGGCCGTTGGTACTCATTGACTAAGCAAATTATATCTTTATTTTAGGTTTTTGACAAGTGCAATTTTAAAATGCTTTATATTGTTATTGGCTATATAAGCTATTTTATCGTTATCGCAATTAGCTTTTAAACGATAATACAAGCCATGGCTGGCGTGCAGGAAGTTAAAGAGGATTAAGTCCGCACCTTTAACCAGATTAACATCAAAGCTCAAATCATCCGTATCTATGTAGATAAAATTCGGAAAAATTTCCTTTAATCGTTGTTGCCAGCTGAAAAAGCCGCCTATAACAACGATTCTTTTATTGCTTGTATCAGGCTCAACAAAAACATTGTTAACATCATCAGCTGCTAGGTCCTTCGCTTCTAACTGCGCTTCCAACGCTGCGGTGTACTCTTTTAATTGCTGCAGCTCATTAACTTGTTCGTCCAGGCGTTTTTTCTGACGATCATACTGTATTTGTAAAGCATTTAGGTACTCTTTAAAATTATTTCGTAATTTTTGAAGTGGGAGCTTCTTCTTGGGAAGTAGTTGCTTTTGTTTTGTCGGTATGGTATAATATAGGTGTCGCGTGAGTGGTATTAACCACTCGCGGTGTGGGGTAGAAACATTAATAATATTTGTTTAAAAGCAGATATTGAGAAAAGGGGCGGGTTTACCGCCCCTTTTCTCTTGCAAAAAAAATGTTATCGTAAGAGCTGACCTCGTTGGTCGGCTCTTATTTTTTTACTTTTTATAATAAAAAATGAGTAAGCAGTATGGAGCTTTATTCCACAGGAGCTGCAAGAGAGCTTGACTGGCAAGGAGCTAGGACTTGTCCTGAACGCCATCAATGCTGCATATCAAGCTGGCAAAGCAAGCACAGGCGCAGAAAAGATTGACAACAACGCAGTTTACGTTGATGGTAAAATCGTAGAGTATAAACAAATTTAACAGATGTTCGAACGTGACAAGCCATATAGGGTATGTTATAATTAAGATGTCAAAATTAGATAAAAGCAAGGCGTTGAGCGAGAGCTTAGCGCCTTTTCTATTTTGATGTCATTTACACCCCCCTTAAAATTATATCTGAGGGAAGGACGGATTTCCCTCAGAGCATACTCTTGTAACTCAAAGGTTAGAGTGGAGTCCTTATAAGGCTTAAATCGTGGTTCGAGTCCACGCAGGAGTACCATGACAGCTAGCTCCAGCATTTATCTGCGGGGTTAAAATTTGCGTATGCAGTAAGCTTGACGTTATATCCCAGACAAGCAGAGACATACGCCCCTGCCGCAGCCATCCCTACGGGGACCTGTAGCGGGGTCACAATACCTATTTAAATAATTTTAAATTTATCACACAAGCACTAATCATTAAAATGGTTGGTGCTTTTTTATTGCAGGAGAATATACATGGAAGATGAGATGTTAACAAAGGCAGCTAATGCAGCAGCAACGGAAGCCAAAGAGATAAAAGAGGAGATTGCACGCAGGTTGCTACAAAGATATAACGCCAATGCTGATATGCTACGTCAAGACTTTATAGATGAGCTGAGCACACTGGCAGATGCAGCAGAACATTACAAAAGATTAGGAAGCCTTGTAAGGCCTAAAGTTAAGAGAAACGCCAAGGAGCCTACAAAATAGCGGGTACAAACATAAGCACCCATCTTTTAAAAACGCTTAGAACGGCTCCTAGGACGTCGTGTGAGCGAAGGAAGTGGAGAGAATGGGGAAACTATCGGGTAAAATAAATAAGCTTTGTATGGCGTTGACCTTTAGAGGGCAGATATATTTAATTGATAGGCGGCAGCTTTTTAGCGAGAAGCTAGGCAAGGTTGTAACGCTTTTAGTCCTCAACAAGATGATACCCGTAGAAGAATGGAACCGGGAGCACCCAAAGAAAAAGAAAGACCCCGATAAAGTTAAAGCCGTAAAGGTACTTGTGAAGGAAAGCTTTAAAGAGCTTGATATATTGTTAGAGCTATTGAGCATTTATAGAGGAGGTGAGAGCAATGGCTAGAGGATTAAATCCGCAGCAAAGGCAATTTGTTGAGGAGTTGGTAAACAGCGGTAATCAAACGGAAGCGTATTTAAAGGTTTATCCTAGCTGCAAAAACAACAGTGCAGCACGCAGTTCGGCTAGCAAGTTGCTAACAAACCCCAACATAATTGCTTACAGAGACCAACTTTTGGCTAACAGAGCCAACGAAAAAATAGCCAAAGCAGAAGAAGTGCTTGAAATGCTAACCGCAGGAATGCGAGGAGAATTAAAAGAGCAATTCGGCCTTGATATGGAAGTTGGCGATCGGATTAAATGTGCTGAGCTATTAGGCAAACGCTATGGCTTATTTAGAGAGCGCTTAGAGGTTAAGAGTGTTAACATTGCTGATGCATTAAAAGCAGCACGAGAGAGGGCGCGAAGAAATGGCAAAGGTTGATGAGCAGTTAAGCACAGAGGAATTGGAGCAGCTTGTCGAGTTTTGTGCAGAATTTGAGCACGATCCCGTTGGCTTTGTTTGGGCAGCGTATCCGTGGGGCGAAGGAGAGCTAGCAGGAAAGCAGCCTGATGAGTGGCAGCTTAATCTTTTAGCCGATATAAGAGACGGGTTAAAAGGAGCTGGCGATGTTATCCAGGAAGCGATAGCAAGCGGGCACGGCATTGGTAAGAGTGCCCTGGTATGCTTTATCATCCAATGGGCGATGGCTACTAGAGAGGACTGTAAAGGCGTTGTAACGGCCAATACTCAAAACCAGCTGCTAACTAAAACGTGGTCAGAGCTTGCGAAATGGCACAGATTAAGCATTTGCAAGCCTATGTTTACCTATACTGCTACAGCCTACTACAGCGCAGACGGCGAACACGAAAAGACGTGGCGTATTGATGCGCTGCCGTGGAGTAAGAATAACTCCGAAGCGTTCGCAGGCCTGCACAACCAAGGCAAGCGCATATTGGTAGTTTTTGACGAAGCGTCAGCTATTGATGATGTAATCTGGGAAGTCGTCGAAGGTGCGCTGACTGATAGCGATACCGAGATTATATGGACGGCGTTCGGAAATCCAACGAAGAATAGCGGACGCTTTTATGATTGTTTCCACCGGTATCGTGCGTATTGGCACACAAAGCAGATTGACAGCAGGGACGTAGCAGTATCAAACAAGAAGCAGCTTGATAAATGGATAGGCCAGTATGGATTGGATAGCGATATTATCCGAGTGCGCGTTTTGGGACAATTTCCGATGCAAGGCGATACGCAGCTAATATCCATTAATGACGTTAATGCAGCCGTTGAGCGAGGAAAGACAATCAAGCAGGAGCATTACGCAGGCTTTCCCGTTGTTTTTGGTGTTGACCCTGCGTGGACTGGCGATGACTTATGCGTTGTGTATATGCGTCAAGGCAATTACTCTAAGGTATTATTGGAGTGCCCAAAAAACGATAACCACGTACATATGGCAGGCAAGATAGCTATGCTGGCTGATAGGTACGGAATGACACACGGCTTTATTGATCAGGGAGAAGGCACAGGCATTTATTCAGCTTTCAAGGAGATGGGATTGGGTAATAAATGGACTATTATTCCCTTTGCTAGCAAGCCAAACGATGATTATTACGCTAATAAGCGTGCTGAGATGTGGTGTTTGCTTAAACAATGGTTAAAAGACGGCGGAGCCATTGAGAGCAAGGAGCAGATTTATAACGATCTAATTGCTCCAGAAGCCTTCATCAACCCCAAAAGCGGTAAATTCCAATTAGAGAGCAAGGCGGATATGAAGGAGAGAGGAATACAATCGCCTAACTACGCCGACGCTTTGGCATTGACGTTCGCCCAGCCGATTAAGATAAATGCATTTAGTAAGATGAGCAACGCCAAGCGAGCAGGAAGAGTGCGCAAGGCTGGCAGTATGTAGAGGTGATATACAATGGAATTAAATCTGAACGGCAGTCTTGACCAAGCTACGCAGCAGGGCGCATTTAGCGGTGCGAAAAACCTTACTGATGTATTGAGCAAGGTGCTTGAGCCAAAGAAAAAGAAGGAAGTAAGCCTGAGCACGTTGTCCAAAAAGCAAATATCCAAAATAATGGCTAGTGCTCAAAACGGCTTGAAGATAGCTAAAAACTACTACACAAGCACGGTGGAAGCTGAGGTTACACGCCGTACACAGATATACGATGCGGACAAAGACTACTATAAAAAGAAGTTCCCCCGCCTGAGTGAAAAGACTACATGGCGCAGCAGGGACGTGCAGACGGCCTGCGAATGGATATTGCCTTCTCTGTTAGAAGCATTTACAGGCGGTGATGAACCTATTGACATTAAAGGCGTAAGCGTAGAGGATGACGCAAAGGCTAAGCAACTGCAAAACATTGTTACGTATCAAATGGCCAGGAAGAATGACCTTCATTCTTTATTGACGTTCTGCTTTGAGGAGTCATTGCGAAGCAATTTCGGTGTAGCAAAGGTTTATTGGAAGCACGAAGAGGATAGAACAGAATATTCTATGCTTATTCCCAACGGAGATGTTGATACAGCGTTGAGATTGGCAGCAGAAGCACAGCAAGGTCATATGGAGATTAAAAGGGCAGAGCCGTTGCCGGACGCTCCAGACCTTGTTAAAGTTGTGTTTGAGCAGGTTAAAGTAACTGCAAACCACCCAGTAATTGAGTTTTTAAGTGCCTCTGAGATGTTGTTTACACCCGAAGGTGCCACATTGCAGACCTGTAAATTTGTAGCGCACCGCAAGATTGTGACTGGCGACTACCTCAAACGCAAAGAGGAAGAAGGCATTTATAGGAATGTAGATGAAGCTATTAAAAAGAGCGGAAACACTACACCCACGAGCCTTGAAACAACCAATAACAATGATTTAAGCCAAGCACGTCAATCTTTAGTAGACGAAGATGATAACGCCAGCAAGTATGTAGAGCTGATTGAAGCATATCTCGACGTTGACTATAACGATGATGGTAAAATGGAGCATATGCTTGTACATATGGTAGATGATGTGCCGCTGCGTATTGCTATTAATGATTTTGGTTTTGTTCCGTTCTTCCCCTGTTGCAGCAAGTATTCCCCTGATAAGGTTTTTAGCGATTATAGCTTTAGCGACCTTATAGAGCAGCAGCAGGATTTAAAGACTGCGCTTGTTAAGCAGATGATTATCAATATTGCACAACAAAACGCAGGCCAAAAGCTGGTAGACCCTAGTAAGGTTGATTTTGACGCACTCTTGGACGGCGATGAGTTTGTTAATGTGGACACCAGCAGCGGAGCGGTAGGGGATTATATCTATTCCGTAGCTACTCCGCAGCTGTCCCCCTATACAATGGAGCTATTGCAGTACGCTCAAAACGAGGTTGAGAGCCAAACAGGCAGCACCAAGTACAATCAAGGCCTTGATAGCAACTCCTTAAACAAGACTGCTACTGGTATTTCAATGATTATGAGTGCTGCAGACAAGCGTATTAAGCTTATGGCACGCAGCATTGCAGAGCGTTTCTACGTTCCTTTGGTTAAGGCTATTATCATTCTTGACCAAAAATATATGCACGATGACGAGATTGTACGCATTGACAACAAAGACGTTGTGATTAGACGTGAGGATCTAGATATTGACTACGATTTAATCATTAACGTAGGCGCAGGCGCAGGCACCAAAGAAGCACGCATACAGTATTTGATGATACTGATTAACCAGCTTATTCCTATGCTGTTGCAGAGTGGGGTAGCCAACGAGGACACTATCTATAATGCTGCAAAAGACCTGCTGCAAGAAATGGGACTGCGTAGTACATTAGCATTTTTGCAAGACCCTAACAGTCCAGAAGCACAACAAGCTAAAGCTCAGGCGCAGCAACAACAGCAACAACAGTTGCAACTAGCACAACAAATGAAGGCTCAGGAACAGCAAGTAGAGATGTTAAAAGCTATCCTGCCTAGAATCAGCATTAAATATGAGGACTTACCGATAACAGCCAAAACACAATTGCTTAATGTGATTGGATTGGGCGTTGATACCGGAGAGATTATAGCAAAGGAGCTTTTAAGTGATGGAACGCTGGAAAAAAAGAATCCGCCGCTCATCCAAGCAGGTGAAAATCCGCAGCCTGGACTACGAGCAGAGGAAAGAAGAACGAAAGCACTTACTGCACCAAAAGGCAATATCAGGTGAGCGAGCCGCATTAATCAGTGAATTTGCTGACGAAGTGCTGGCTGACGCACAAGATTATGTATTGAAAAGGCTTACTGAGTGCATGGACGATAAAGAGCTATACAAACTGCAGGCTGACTATAGAGCTGCCATTGCTTTTTACCAAAAGGTAACTAACACAGTAACCGAAGGCAAGAATGCAGCAGTACGATTAAAGCAAATGGAGGAAGAATAATGAATAACGATTTTGAGCTTATGCTACAACTGCATGCCGAGGAAGGCGAAAGCATTGTGGTAGATACAGCACCTAGCGAGCCACCTACTCCTAGTAATGACGTACCCGTTACAAAGGACGGACAAAAAGCCTCTTATGGCTTAAAGGTGGATCCTCAGACTGGTAGGCGCAGTGTAGTTATGTTCGGTGGTGAGGAAGAAACTCCGCAAGCAGAACCGCAGGAGCAGCAAGCACCACAACAGCAAGTACAGCAGGAACAGCAACCTGCCCAGCAAGACATTCTCTTTAATGGAGCAAGCAACGAGAACATTGTTCCGTATCGTGATACTGCTGAGCTTATGCAGGCTATTCAATCTGGGCAAGTAGACGAGCGCAGAATTCCCATGGAACAAGCTTTTGCCTACGCCAACTACAAACAACAGCTAATGCAGCAGGCGATGCAACAACAGCAACCAGAGCAAGTACAACCGCAGCAAGAGGAAAGTCGTATAGACTTTTTTAACAAGATTGACGAGCTGGCTAGAGCTGCTGCACTGCGTGATATTGGTTTATCTGAGGAGCAAATGGCTACAGCCGAATACTCCGATGATGATGATATTGTAAATAGAGCGGCACAATACGAAACATCTATGGCGTGGCACAGAAACGCTATTATGGCGCAGGTACAAGCCGAGCAGGAGCGTGCTATGCAACAACAAGCGCAGGTGCGCCAACTGTATGGTGATATTGATAACAAGGTAGCAGAATATCGCAAAACTGAGCCAGCTTTTGAGCAAATCAATGTAATGATGAATAACTATTACACTGAACTGCCATATAACGAGGCTGTTAAGTATGCTAACGCTATTCAAGCTTATCAGAAAGGCAATATCACACAGGAACAGGCACAGGCTTTACAGGAGTATTATGATAAGACTAGAGTTGCCTATTATGCTAAAAAGAATAATTTAGGCACTATTAATAATCCTTCACCGCGTATTCCGAAGGTTGAGCGTCCTGGCAACTCTACACAAGACTACGATGATAACCCCGTAACCGCAGAACAGCTCCGTAATGCTACTGATTATAGAGCACGCAGAGAGCTGATTGGCAGAATTTTACAGAGACAACACAGATAATTAAGGCGCATACATTTGTATGTGTTTTTTTATATATAAATTTATTTAGCAAAGGAGACCGATAACGATGGCAAATGATGTTAATCGTAAACTTGTTGGTAACAATGGCTCTTTCTCCTATGACAGCGTAGGCAACGCTGAGGACCTGCACGACATTCTTATCAACATCAACCCCACCCGTACCAAATTTCTTTCCAAATTCGGTACTGCGGAAAAGGCAGTAAGCACCGACTTTAGCTGGTTCACCGAACGCCTGCGTCCGCCCCAAGACAACGCGCATTTAGAGAAAGAGGACTATACCTTCTCTGAAATCGGCACCCAAGAAGGCCTGCGAAACTTCATTCAGCACTTCCAAAACTCTGGCTTCATTACTGATACTCAGAACTCTATTAAAAAGGCTTTCCGCCGTGGCACTTCTGAGTTTAATGCAGCAGTAGACCACGCTATTCGTGGCCAAGGCGAAGATATTGAGCTGATGATTGTTAAATCCAAAGTAGGCAACCTTGAAACTCCGGGCACCAAGGCTGCACGTTCTGGCGGTATTCCATTTTTCCTGCAAGCCAACACTGTTGATGCTACTGTAGAAACTGTTGGCGGCGTAGTAACTTTGACTGGTATAAATGCAGAAAGCAATCCTATTGACCTTTCCACTGGTGATTTTGTGTACTTTACTGCTACTAAAATGCCTGCTGGCCTTGAAGCTAACCGCATTTACTATATTCGCATCGAGGATAGTGCAAAAAAAGACAAAAACAAATTCAAATTGTACTACGATCTGGAAGAAGCTGTTGACGGCACTGCAACCAACATCAAACCTACCGATGCTGGTACTGGCTTGAAAATGGTACGTCGTAATGTTGTTTCCCTCGGTGGTGCTAAAGACTTCACTTTAGAGGACATCAACACCGTACTGGAAATGATTTATCGCCGTGGCGGTAACGCTAACCAAGCCTATATGAGCCTGCGCAACAAACGCAAATTCTCTAAACTTGTTAACGCTCAATCCACTGCATACCGTCCAGCTGACACCGAGACCAAGCTGAACGACGCAGCTACTGTATACGAGTCCGATTTTGGTGTAATCACCGCTTCCGCCCACGCTATGTATCCTGATAGCCGTCTGGATATTCTGGATATGCAATACTGGGATTTGAAATGGCTGAACAACACCCACGAAGTAAGCAATCTTGCAAAAACTGGTACTTATGAAAAATTCGTTGTTGAATCCGACCTCGGTGTACAGGCAACTGCTCCGCAAGCCAGCGGTGCTATTGTAGATATTAAACGCTGATTTATTTTAGGTGAGAGCAAAGCATAATCAGTAGTTAAAACTGGAGCATATCATTTTTATGGTATGCTCCTTTCTACAATATAAGGAGGGCCACAATGTCAATTATTAGACAAGAACTGACAACAGACCACGAAGGCAACATAAGGCTTAGGAACATATGCAGCGCACAGGATGCATTAGATATGGCTAGAGTAAGCAGGGAAACAAACAACACTGGTTATTTTGGCGATAAAAACGGCGAATGCAAGATTTTAGGCTATATCCCAGAAGAAATGTTTACTTTCAATCCGTGGCTGATATGCGCTACACGTGCTAAGCGTGAGGGCGATATGGGCAAATACAACTATTATATGATGAAGTTTTTTGAGCTGTTTCCTGCGTTTCAGGGCACTCATAAGACTAGATATTGGCGTGGCCATAGGGCGGTGCTGCTATGATACCAGCAAAAGAAATACTGCAACTTGTGCGGTTTAAACAAAAAGATAACAATGAGATTTTATTTAGTGACTACGACATAAAGAACAGCCTTAACGAAGCGTTACGCTACATAGGGCAGTCACAAGCGTTGCAGAACAGTGATTTTCTGCTAAGTTTTCAAAGATATAACGAAGATGAGATAAACGCTGCTATTGAAGAAGAAAACCAAGCAAATCCCGAAGGGGTACAACAGCCGTTGATTAATTTTCAACTTGACGGCGTAGACCTGCCTGCAGATTATCAGATACTTTCTGGTATAAACAGATGCAAAGACCATTACAGTATGCGTCCTTGCGATGCCAGCTGCGTTCCTACCATTAACGAATACAAAATTGTAGGAGAGAAAATCTATAGTGGCTGCCGAGATTTTAACCTCGGATACAAGAAAACACTTTCAACAGTGCAGGATATTGAGATTGACAGCATAGACTTGCCAATATTCTGTACTGATTTAGTCGTGAAAATAACCTGCATGATACTTAATCAGGCAGAATCAGATATATTGCTGCAAACTATTGATAGTACAGCAAGAGCGATTGTACCTAGACGCAGATATAACAACGCTCAAACTAAAATGCCATTTATTGTGTAGGTGATTGTATGGAGCCAATATGTAAATTTGAAAACCAGGAACAACTCAATGAAGTATTGAGTTATTGGCAGCACGTTTTACATCTTGACCATTGGTGCATTAAAGCTAAGTTGGTAGACGAGATTGACGGCAACGATGATATGGAAGTCCTAGGACTTAACGAAACAGACTACGTCAACTGCCAATCGTTAATATCCATAGCTACACGTGACAAGGAGATTGTGACTAAGCATTGTGAAGAATTGACATTGCTACACGAGTTGTTGCACTGCGTATTTATAGGCGTAGAAAATCCAGAGCCTTCTGTTTCTGACGCTGTATTTATGGTTGTAGAACACCGAAAAGTAGAGCTTTTGGCTAAATCTTTCATAATGGCACGTTATCACGTAGATATTAAATGGTTTATGAGGGAGTGACGCAATGAGATTAGAAACAGCTATAGGTAGAATTAAGGCTGCTGGGCACGATATAAGCGATGAGTATACCAAGGAAAGGTGTATAGAATTTCTTAACACAGCATTGCAGCAAACCTCTTCCCTGCTTATATCCGCTCAATATCCTGCACTTGTTAAAGAAGTGCTTGTTAGAAACGGCGACAGGCTGCCACAGAATTATATGAAAGCAGCAGGAACATATCCTATAAGAATGACAGCAGGAAGAGCGGAGATTGTAGATGGTAGCAATAGCGTGCGCTTTAGATATTGGGCGACACCGGACTTGTTGGACGAGCTTACAGAAGAGCTTCCGTACCCACACGACGCAATAAATGATGTTGTTGTGAGAGCCGCTATCATTCTTGCGCTTAACGAGAATGAATATGACGTTACACAAGACAGCAATCTATTAACAGCACTTCAGAACGCTATTGCTAGTGCAATGTAGGTGATAATATGGCAGACGAAGAACTCAAAAAGAAAATAATTGATGTACCTAATCTGCCTAATATAGTGCAGGGTGATGGGCGTTATCTTATGACGCTCCTAAACGACTTCTTAAAAAGTGTGGCTACCCAAGTCAACCTTGCTAATGGATTTAGTGCAGAAGAAATTAAGCCAGAAGCAGGAAAGTACCCAACGCCTAGAGATTTTTTCCTAACGTTCAATCGTGTTGGTGGAGTGCTTTCATGGAGCCACCTGGCTGATATAAGTAATCTTGCGTACTATGAGCTGCGTACAGATACTAACGTAGGTAGCAACAATGGTTTACTTGAAAGAACGTTAAATAATACGAGCTATGCATTACCGCTCAACTATGTTGCTACCGTGTATTTATACGCAGTAAGCAAAGATAAGGAAGTAAGTGCACCTTCAGAATTGAGCTACACAAAAGCTAGACCAAACGCTCCTACGGATATAGCAATTACGCCAAACTCCGAGGGCAACTTGATAACCTTTATGGATATACCGACCAATTGTATAGGCGCACACATTTACATAGGCGGGCAGAAGTTTGAAACAGTAAGCAACGTTTATTTGTACAAAGGCCCGACAGAGATTGACGTTATAGAAGTAGCGTATTTTGACCAATTCGGAGACGGAGAAACGGGCAGGCTTTATCTTGTTTTACCAGACGTTACTGGATTATTGGTAGAACGCAACGGAGCTGAACTTGATTTTTATTGGGACGCTGTAAATGTTTATGGAGTTTCTTATGTAGTCAAAGTTTGCACTGAACCAGATTGGACAAAGGCTGTAGAACTCTTTCGTACTAGGACTAACGACAAAAATAGGTACATATATCCAAACACTGGACAATACTATTTACTTGTAAAGGCCCTAGACGAGCATAACAACTATTCTAGAAATGCTGCGTATCAGATTATGAATACAATTGCTGACATTCATCGAAACGTGATTGTCAGCAACGATGAAAGCGATACTCTTTTTGGCGGGAACAAGATAAATATGTATTACGATTCCTCCGCTGGTGGTGTAACACTAGAACGAGAAAAACTGCGAGGCGAGTATATCTTTGATGTAAACCTGCCTAAAAGATATAGAGCAAGAAATTGGCTTGAAGCTGAAACAACTTTATTCACCTCTGAAAGCAAGATTGTATGGGAAGATGCGACAATCTTTTGGGAAAGTGCAGAACAGCCATGGGGCGGAATTATCGGTAACTCTGATGGAATTGGCGTGAAATATGAGCTATCTCCGTATGAGGGAGCAAAAACTAATGACCTATTCGCTGCAAGACTTAACGGAACGCTGACAACCGCCGACAATAAAGAACCCATAATAGCAGTAAAGGCGAATGATTTTCGCTCTGGTCGTTGGACAAAGGGACTTTATATAGGCCCGTCAACGAAATTGAAGTATAATTTTGCAAATATATCTGGCAGTTTTACATTAAAGTTTAATTTACGCATTACAAGCGCACTTCCAACAACTGTTTTATGTACGTTAGTAGGACAGAACGGCTCATACACGAGATTAGAGTATGCTGAAAATGGCAATAAGCTAAAACTTGTAAGCAGCGACGGCAATAACCTAGAGCTAGAATGTTTTGTAGAATGGGGGCTAAGCAGTAACGGCAAGCCTACATTTAGGGATAGCGTATATCCGTGGCGTAATTCGCTTGCTACGTGGGGACGACCTCAGCTATACGGAGCGATTTCAGACTGGTTGACATTTGCTATCAGCCAGACTGATACAAAAAGAACTTTATTTATACACTCATACAATGAGCAGAAATGCCTGCACACAACTATTGATGCAAAGCCAATAGGAAACTTTAACGGCATTTACTGCTATCCAGAATTTGAAATATAAGGAGCAAACAACAATGAAAGATGAAGCATTGAAATTAAAAGGTTCTCTTACTCTTACTTTAAAGAAAGCTGACGGTACTGTAGAGGTTCGTCGCAAAGATAATCTTATCCTGAACGCAGGATTTGACTTTATTTGCGACGCAATTGGTAAGACTTCTAGCCGTCCTGCTTGTATGACCTATACTGCTGTAGGTACTGGTTCTACTGGCGTGCAAGCAACCGAAACCAAACTTGTAAGCGAGCTTCTGCGTAAAACCGCAAGTTATGCCCATACTCCTAACACTAAAGTGTTTACCCTGACTACTAAATTCAATGCAGGCGAAGCAACCGGAGCTATTACAGAAGCAGGTATTTGCAATGCAGGTAGCGCAGGCGTTTTTCTTGACCGTGTAACCTTTGCCGTAGTAAACAAGGGCGCAGACGACGAGCTGACGACTAATTTCCAATTCACACTGTCCTAATGAGGTGAAAATATGGCTGTTGAGATTACAAAAGAAACACAAAAATTTAAATGGAATACCAACAGTCAGACATTCCAGGAATTTAAAAAACCTTGGAATGAAGCAGAAACGGCAAAGGTTAATGCAAAAATAAGCGATACTTGTAAGTTTGCGGAACGTCTCCCAAAAGATTCTGTTGTAAAAAAGCGAGATGCAATTAAGGCTTCCGATTATTTTGATAAGAATTTTCACCTTGTGCCTAGAGAAAAAATCCGAATGGCAGAACACTTGAACAGAGTTGGAAGAATAAAAATTCTTGATAAATTCAAAGTGTTCGAGAAGAGTGGAAAGATTGTATCCATCCCACATAGAGAAGCATTCAAAATAACAGAAAGAAGAAAAAATTCTATTGGTATTAAAGCCTACGAACGCCTGAAGTTGATGGAAGTTTATTGGGACTACATCAACTTTGTTCTTTCTGTTGCAGAGAACCTTGTAATCAAGGAGAAATCCAACAAATTATTATCCTTGAAACGAACAGAACGGCTTGTAACGGTCGACAAATTGTCACGCGACAAATTACACGTACTAAAAGAAAAAATCGCCGTAAAAGAAAAATTAGGCAATGTAGCAAGGTTTAATAGACTACTTTCTGAACGCATTAAAGCGCATTCTAACATATATAGTAGCGTGTTGCACAAGCAAGGAGAAATATTACACGTTTCAGACCTAAAAGCCAACAATCTTGCCAAAAATCAAAAAGAAGCTTTTGCTATTTCTGAACTTTTCAAGAAGTATGTTCCAGTTGTCAGAAAGATTTATGAAACAATCAACGTATCAGACAAAGTTGGCAAAAGCTCAAAGATTAGTGAAAAAGAGCTGCTGAATATAATAGACGTTCTTATAAGAGCGTGTGAAGGCGTATTGAGTGACGTTATTATCCAAAAGGGCGGTATAACCCTAGAAGAATTTCTTGCAGCCGTTGAAACGCCTTCTCTTCACCAGCCATTTACTGAATTTAAAGTTGGTGAGTATGAATACAAGGACGCATTAGTTAGGGTAGTGTTACAGTCAACTTCAAGAGAAATGAATCCTAGCCTTACAACTTGCATAATGAATGTTGATATACCTGATACTGACGATAGAGGCACTGAAAAAATAACCAATACTTCGGCAGCCACAAAAGTGTATTTTAACCGCTTTTATTACAATCCTCCAGAAGTAGTAGTTACTTTGATAGGAGGGACCACTGCGGCAGGAACAGTTGTTCCAAACATCATTAGCACTGATTTAAGTGACGAAGAAGGACGTTATTTTGAAGTTGAGCTGCTCAAAACTGACGGTAGCCGAACGTCAGGAACAATTAGTTGGGCAAGTAAAGGATATTGATGAAAGGAATTTTATATGCAGAGTTATAGAGATATTAATGACAGCGATTACATCAGTGATGCTCCCACGCTGATAAACAACAACTTTAAATCGATAGCTAGTGACTTTATGGGAGCTGCCTTTCCTACAAATGACCTTGTGGAAGGCACTAAATGCTTCCGTACAGACAATAACACTATGTATCAACTGGGTGCTGATTTAAAGACTTGGAAACCGCTTTTCAAGGTAATTGATGGCGGAATACAGGTAAAACTTGCCGACCACGCTACAAACGCCGACCACGCTACAAACGCCGATAACGCTACAAACGCCGACCACGCTACAAACGCCGATAACGCTACAAACGCCGATAACGCAAAAAAAGCAAAATTATCTGACAGCACAAACGCGTTAAATACTGCTATGTTCTCCACCCAAGCCGAAGCCGAAGCAGGTACATCTAACGATAAAGTTATGACACCACTGCGAACAAAACAAGCTATTGAAGCATTTGACAATACTCCCGTAGGCGATGTAGTGTTCCGCCCTTATCTAAAAAAAGGCTATGTAAAAGCAAACGGAGCTACAGTAAATCGTGCTGATTATCCTAGATTGGTGGCTTTTGCAAACGCCAATAATCTGTGGACAACCAATCCAACTTCTGAGCCTTGGAAGTTTGGACAAGGTAATGGCTCCACCACAATGGTGTTGCCAAACTATGTAGGTAGGTTTATCCAGGGCGGAGATAACTCTAAGATATTGGCTGCTGGATTACCGAACATTGAAGGTAG
>OMGV01000719.1_pt1 | contig 17963 bp, 25 predicted proteins | sample 1646111 | NCBI WGS metagenome assembly OMGV01 (sample SAMN05578590, study PRJEB25193) | human gut metagenome | biome: Human Microbiome; feature: human-associated habitat; material: feces | host: Homo sapiens | place: USA:Birmingham | reverse complement strand
ACGAGATCGTTTCACGTGACTGGAGTTCAGACGTGTGCTCTTCCGATCTTGATCCGGATGAAGGAATTATGATGTAGGAGTAAATAATTATGGCAAAGAAAATTTTAGTAGTAGTGGACGCACAGAATGATTTTATTACAGGAGTTCTTGGAAACAAAGAGTGTGACGTGGCAACAAATGTTATTGCAGAAGAAATCAGGTCAGGCAAATATGATGATGTGATATTCACAAGGGATACGCATGATGAAAACTATCTGAATACTCAGGAAGGAAAGAAGCTTCCGGTAACGCACTGTATTAAAGGGACAAACGGATGGGAAGTAGACGCTCGTCTTAAAGCTGCAATGAAGGAGCGCGGAGTTGACTGTGACGATATGACTTATATTGACAAGCCGACCTTTGGCAGCAAAGAGCTTGGCGAACTACTTGCAGGATATGACAACAGCGATACAGAGATTTATTTCTGCGGATTCTGCACGGGAATATGTGTAATCAGCAACGTAGCAATTGCAAAGATGTCCTGTAAAGATGCAGAGGTGTTTGTAATAGAAAATGCCTGCGCTTGCGTAACGCCTGAAAGTCATAAGACAGCAATAGAAGCAATGAAGATGATTCAGGCAAATATTATATAGAAAGTCATTTATTAAAAATGTTTCTGACATACTAATAGCGTAAGAAATGGGAGGAGAATATTATGAAATTAAACCAGATAATCACAAGTCTTTTAGAGACAGACATGTATAAATTTTCGATGGGTCAGACAATATTCCATCAGTTTACAGATTACAAGACCACATGGACATTCAAGTGCAGAAATGAAGATGTGCATTTTACACAGAAAATGGTGCAGGAGATAACAGAACAGATTAAGGCTTTCTGTAAGCTTCGGTTTACAGAGGATGAGCTTGCATATCTTGACAATATCAAATGGATCAAAGGCTCTTATGTTGATTTTCTTCGTCTCTGGCAGCCGCGTTTTGAGGATTTTGAGATAGGAACAGATGCACCTTGTGGCTTGTCTATCGAGGCAAAAGGAACATGGCTTAATACTTCAATGTATGAGATTCCGACACTTGCCATTGTAAATGAAGTATATTTCAGAATGGCATATGACTATGATAAGCTGCTTGACAGCTTTAAGAAGCGTCTGGATGCAAAGTATGAGAATTTAAAGAACGGACACTGGTACGCGGGTACATTCTCAGAGTTTGGTCTCAGAAGAAGACTTTCTGCTGAAGCGCAGGAGCTTGCAGTGCAGAAGTTCGCACATTTAAACGACACCCTGCATAGTTCATCAAAGTTTGTCGGCACATCAAATGTGTATCTTGCAAAGAAGTACGGACTTACACCTGTAGGCACCATGGCTCATGAGTGGATTATGTGCACAGGACAGGGCAATCACAGGCACAATCCGGCATATTCAAACTGGTATGCTCTTGATGCATGGATTAAGGAGTATGGAGTATTAAACGGTATTGCGCTTACTGACACAATTACAACAGACTGCTTCCTGCGTGATTTCCAGCTTACCTATGCGACGCTTTTCTCAGGAGTGCGTCATGACAGCGGAGACCCATATGAGTGGGGTGAAAAGATGATTGCTCATTACAAGAGCCTTGGAATTGACCCTAAAACAAAGACACTTTTATTCAGCGACAGTCTTGACTTTGAGCGTGCTGATAAGCTCTACAGACATTTCTGCAAGGAAACAAATGTAGCTTTTGGTATCGGCACATACTTAAGTAATGATACAGATGTTCCGGCTTTAAATATCGTGATGAAGACAACTAAGTGTAATGGTATGGATGTTGCAAAGATTTCTGATACACCCGGCAAGGGGATGTGCAAAAATCCGGATTATGTGGATTATCTTCAGAGATGTATAAACTGGCGAATGAAGGAGGGTAGATAGTATGTATAATTTTAATGCAGCACAGCAGACAGAAAATCTTATCAAATGGATTAAGGACTGGTTTGATGAAAATGGAAAAGACTGTAATGCCGTGTTGGGCATTTCAGGTGGCAAGGACAGTACAATAGCTGCAGCATTGTGCGTAAAGGCTCTTGGAGCAGACAGAGTTATCGGTGTAATGTTGCCGGACGGAGAACAGTCAGATATTAATGACTCCATTGAAGTATGCAGGCTCTTGAGTATCAGAAACTATACTATTAACATAAGATCAGCACTTGAAGCCAGTTTCAAGCAGCTGCAGGACTGTGGAATTGAGATTACAGAGCAGTGCAGGCAGAATATTGCTCCCAGGGAGCGCACAAAGATGATAAGAGCAGTCTGCCAGTGTAATAATGGCAGGATGATTAATACCTGTAATTATTCCGAAGATTATGTCGGCTATTTTACAATAGGCGGCGATGGCGATGGGGACATGGCTCCTTTAGGATATTTGACAAAGTCTGAAGTCTGCGCCATTGGACATTGTCTTGGTCTGCCGTCTAAGTATGTTGACAAAACACCGTCAGACGGTTTATGCAGAAAAACAGATGAAGACAATTTTGGATTCACATATGAGCAGCTGGATGCTTTTATTCGCAATGAGACCTGCGGAGATAAAGAGATTGACAAGGCGATTAAGAGAAAACATCTTGCTAATGAGTTTAAGTTGAATCCGGTTGCAAAGTACGAGCCCGGCATTTGCGAAATATAATACTGTCTGACAAAATTTTAGGACGTTTGAGAAACAAAAGTTTTTCAGACGTTCTTTTTTTTGTACATACAGGTATTTCATATAGAAGCTCATCCGCCCGTATAAAAAAGTAAATAAATTTTTGGACAAAATTGAATTTTTACATATTATGAATATAAGAATAATTTAGATGCGGAAAATGCTGAAGACTTTGTTTTCAAGTAATGAAGAAAGGCAGGTATACTGATTTGATTAAGACGGTAGTAATAATTGCAATGATTGTGAATGTTTTAATGGTTGTTGTGAACGCGATGCAAGTGAAGGTTGCTCATGTCGATCTTGATGCTGATCAGATGCATTACTCGATTCGTTTATGCGTTAAAAACATCGTATCATTAATTGAGCTAGGACTAATTATGTGCATAATCATGTATTATCACATTCAATTATAAAACATGTAGGAGGGAGACGTTCGTGAGAAGACAAGATTTGATTGAAACGATTGTTCCCATTATAGCACTTGTTTTGATGTTTGCGCTTTTATTTGCAGTCAGGCCTTCATATAAGTCTATGGTGTCAGCGACAAGCAACTTTCTTATAACAGAAAAACAATATGTTGACGTTAAAGTTGAACAAAAAGGGGAGGGCAATCAATTTCAGGCGAAAGACGGAAATGAAGTTGTAACTGTATATGCAGATAATGTCAAATCATGTGAAGATATCCACATTGGGGATAAAGTAAATGTCATGAAATATAAAAGCTGGGCGGTTAGTTCACCGAATGATAATGGATATCGCTATGACTTGATTACAAACAAAGAATAGTATAGAAAAAAGGAAAGAGTAATACATATGAAAAGATTAACAAGTAATAAAACAATGAGTGAAGAATTAAGACCATGTCCGTTTTGTGGAAGGGAACCAAAACTTAAAGCGATTATGAAATCCTATGGTTTGACAATTTGGTGCGCATGTAAATGTGGTGCACAAACAGAGGGATTTTGCCCAAACACGAGCAATGAGGATAATACTATGAAAAATATCGAGGGAAGTACGAAAAAAGCCATTGAAGCATGGAATAGGAGGGCGAGCAATGGGACTAATTGATGCAGATAAATTGCGAACTATATTAATTGATGAAGAATATCCCTGTGCGTTGCAGACGGCATTAATTGGAATTATTGACGCACAACCAACCGCCTATGATGTAGATAAGGTTGTGGAGCAGTTGGAAAAGAAGATACAGACGCATACGCGTTGTATTGAATATGAAAAGAAAAACGGAATGATAACAGAGGAATTTCAGCAAAGAAAGGCTGTTGAAGTGTTAAAAGATGCAATCGAGATTGTGAAAGGTGGTGGAATAGATGCGTAAAATTGTAGAAAAGAAGATATTGTCAAAGTACTTTGATGCGGTCATCCATGATAAGAAAAAGTTTGAAATCCGCAAGGATGAGGATGATTTGCAGATAGGTGATGCAGTAATCCTTAAGGAGTGGAACGGTGAAAAGTATACCGGACGCGAGGTCGGCAGAAATATAGTGTATATTTTGCGCGATGTTCCAGAATATGGGTTAATGCCGGGTTATGTAATATTTGGATGGTAAGGAGTCGTAGATATTCATAAAACATGGATTCAGATTCGCGATGATGTATGTGGAACAGTCGGAGTCCGCATTGATAAGATTTGGAAGACGCAGAACGAAATAAAAATGTAATTAATACTGAGTATCAAAAAGTGATTCAAACTTACAAAGATGCAATATCAGATATAGGAGGAAAATAATGATGTTAATTGATTCACGATTTGAACAGGAATATATCGAAGCTAAAAAATATTGCAAGATGAGCAAATGGAATTTCATAGGCGTGTCTCTTTTCTTTTTGCCACTTTCAATAGCAATGATGTATGTACTAGGGCATATTTTTCTGGTGGTAATTGGAAAAGAGCCTATTAATATATCTTTGTTTCAATTTATTGTGCTAAGTGTAATAATTGCAAGTTTACTTATAGCCATGATTACTCTTGAGATATATTTCTTTCTGACATACAAAAGGTTAAAAAATCATGTAAAAGATTTTACGGAAAACCGATTAATAAAGAAAGATTATACTATTAAATCAGTAGATATAATCACAGATGAAGAGATTAAGACTATAGATCATGTACATTCAGCAGAAGACACAAAAATTACAAGAATTGGAAAATTCTATGCTGTAGATAAAGACGGCGATGAATGGACTCAATCAGTGGACATGCAAGAAGTATCATATAAAGTTGGCGATGTGATTACAAGAATATTCTACAGTGATGGCGAGGAGGCAGATTTTATATACGTAAATAATTAAAACAACAAAACAGGCGTTTTCAACTATTTAATAGCTGAGAACACCGTCATGTGATAGGAGAAAATACATGAAGAAAAAATTAGCAGCTATAGCACTTGTAACAAGACTTACCATAGCAGTTTTTACTGGGTGCGAGTATATTGACGGCAAAAAGAGAATAAATAATGAAGTTAATTGATGCAATGATTCAGCCAAAGGTTTTGACTGATTATATTTTAGAAAGAAAGTCCACGTTTATACGTGTGTTGGAAAAGGGAGATAATGATTTTCTTCTTGCATTGTTAACGGATTACTTTAATAAACAGCCAACTGCTTATGATGTAGATAAGGTTGTTAGTGAAATGGAAAAAGATAAATTTATTGACTGTGAGACTATATTGTCAGATATACATCAGGGATATAATGCTGGATTAAGCAGAGCAATCGAGATTGGGAAAGGCGGTGGAGTGAATGGCTAAGTGGAATGCAAGCGTGGGTTTGCAACTTTCGATTGACTATGATGACATCGAAGCTGATGCGCAGGAAGAAGCAGAACAGATTGCAAAAGACAGAGCATTGGAAGATATCGACTGGAACAACTGTGAATGTGATGCTGATAATCTGATTGTGTATTGTTGTTACAAGGAGAGAACAGAAGATGAGTAGAGTGTTACCAATTTTATTCAACATGAAAATGATTCGGGCAATTCTAAATGAAAGGAAAGTTGTACATGGGTAATATATTAATTGGATTATATTTTATATTATTAGGGACAGTAGGATTTTCTTTTTTGTTACCTTCTCGATGCAAAAAAGTATGTAGAATTTTTATTTACATTATTTTGTGGAGTATGTGCATTTCGGGAGGTGTCTTAATATATAAATTCTATCAGGACTGCAAAGCTGAAGTTAAAAAACAGAAAGCTCATTGTGAATATGTTAAGAATAAAATAGCAGCAGAATATCCTGACGCACTGGATTATTCCACAGCGAAACCATTTATTATCTGGCTCTGCGATTCTGATGATTATGATGGCACGTTTGAGTCTGATAGTGTCAAATATAAATTCAAAGAAACAGAAGATTTGCATGGAAATAAGGTATTAAGTATCATCAGTACCGGGAAGAAAAATCCTGATACAAAAGTAATCAAAATGGATGATAATTTGGAGGCAGACCAACGAAAGAGGGGAAAATCATTTTCAAATAATGAAGAAAGGCAGGTATATTGATTTGGTTGGTAACTGTAATAGGTTAAGAAAGGAATTTGTATATGTTTTCACCAGAATATCTTAGACGAACGAACCTTTTAAATGGAAAAGAAAAATTAATGGGAAATATAAGCTCTACAATAAGCAATATTGACAAAATGTCATTTATTGTAGTAGACAGAGATGGCAAGGAATACAAACATTTCAATAAAAAGGATTATGATGTTAAAATACTTGATCTTGTGCATCCTCAAAAATCAAACCGATATAATCCATTTGCTCATATACATAATGACGCAGATGTTTTATCTATGGTTAATTCACTTTTTACTTTTAATATAAATGGAATAAAGCCGAATTCAGTTTTTGATATGGCAGAAAGAAAATTATTAACTGCATTTTGTTTTTATGTATTGGACAAATACAAAGAACAGCCAGATAAGCAAAATTTTACATATATAAATAAAATACTTGCAACATTACATACAACAGATGATTTTGATGGATTTTTTAACGATTTTTATAAACTAAATGAAGAGAAACCGGCATATTATTATTATAAAGAAGCAAGACGATGTAGTTCAGATTCATTTAAAGTAGTTGTCATATCCATGGGTTTAAGATTAAGTGTATTTAATATCCCTCAAATAGCAGATTTAACGGCTGCAGATGATTTTGATATTGAAAACTTAAGTAATAAAAAAACTGCAGTATTTATAAATATTCCAACAACCGATACCTTTCTTAATTTTATTGCAAATATGCTTATTATGCAGGCTTTTTCATTGCAACAATCAGTAGCATGCAATAAGAAAAAATATAATGTGAAATTCATTCTTGACAAATATTTCAATGCCAATAACCCATGACTGAAGTTCTGGCTTTATACTCCGGACTCTTATTTGAACGGATTCGACCTGAGCCTTCGTCTATTTATGAAAAAGATAAAAGAGTATGCCGTTTCAGAACAGCTATGCAAGAAGATCAGAAAACTTGACCAAAAGCATCTTGCATGGAAGCGAGAAATCAAGAAGTCTTCTCCTTAAATTACCAAATAAGTGGAAAAGGCATCTTAACAAGTAAATCGCAATAAGAGTTCTTCGGAACTCTTATTTTTTTTGGTAAAAGTACATAAATATGAATTTTGTTTGGACAAAATCCCAAAAAGAAATACTATATAAATATAAAAGTTATCGGCAACATTTTACCAATTGGGAATTATTAGAAAGTGAGGGATATTGATGAAAATGGACAAGGAATTTGAACAGTTTGACGCATATGTTAAGGATAAAACGTTGGAAGGGTTCATTCAAGGTATTCAATATGCCTGTGAACATATTTATTCAAGATGTAAACATGAAAGTATGCCTTATCTGTTGGATAAGGGAGATAATTCTATGTACTTATCATTATCTGAAATCAAATCTATAATAAAAGAAGTAAAGGAAGAAAGCGATACAAAAAAATGAGTAATCTTGATTTACTTATAAAATACTTAAGATCTAAGGACGGGAATCGGTTACTTGTAGCCGAGTAGTTTACTAAAAAGGAGAAATATAATGGCTTATAATTTAGAACGAATTGATAAATATACTTTTATATCACTTATGCTGGTATATTTTTATGATGCATTTTCAAGTGCGGCACTGCTTTTAGAAAAGGGCGTATCGGGACTGTATATGCTTCACCTGATAGTAGCATTAATTGGAACAGCAGTTACAATAACTGCATTTGTAAAGCAAAATGGAGCAATAATCTGTGGATGGATAATGCTGCTTACATATCTGGCCGCTCATGCAATACTTATGTTATCCAATGCATTTTTATATTCATTTGTGCTTGCATTCCCACTGTTTTTATTGTCACTGGGCTATTTAAACGGAATGCTTATCAAGATAAACAGCATCGGAATAGGAACTGCTGCAATAATCCACTGTCTGATGTGTACTGGCAAAGCGGATAAGTCCAGTGTGGCCCTTGCTGTTATAATTATTGTGCTCTGTATGATAGCCGTCAACTTAATCGGAAAACATCTTCAGCTTCTGACAGAGGAGATTGCTGATCAGATGTCAGGCGATGCGGAAGAAATGAAAAAACAGGCAGATAGGACGTTAGCCATTGCTCAGGACATTGCTTCAAATATCAAGGATGCAGCAGGAATGCATGAGGCTACAAACGAAAAACTTCAGATAAGCAATACCGCTATGCAGAACATCGCTGACAGTACAGAGACAACGGCGGAGTCAGTGCAGACGCAGGCGGGAGCATGTATTGATGTCACGGACGATCTTGAACAGATGAAACAGGGCGTTGCGGATTTCCTGTCATTAGTTAAATCGGCAGGAGAGTCAGTATCGCAGGGACGCGATTATGTGGACGTGCTTAAGGCAAAAGCAGCAGAGGTTAACGATTCAAATGATGAGATTGTAAACTCGCTTGAGAATATCATTTCAAACATAAACAATGTGAAAGATACACTTGGAACAATTAATTCGATTTCTGCTCAGACAAATCTGCTTGCCCTCAATGCTTCAATTGAGGCATCACATGCCGGTGATGCTGGCAGGGGATTTGCTGTTGTTGCAGAAGAAATCAGAAAGCTTGCTGAGCAGACTAAAGAGTCACTTGTCAGCATTAATGAGCTTGTGGACAGTTTTGTTGACAATGCTGATGGCACCAAGGAGTGTCTTAAAAAATCCGTGCATGCAGTAAAAGAGCAGAATAATGCACTTGCAAGCACTGCGGCACAGTTTGAGAGCATTAACAGCGGTATTTCGGACTTAAAGAATGTGTCCGGCACAATTGAAGACAGGATTACACATATATCCGCTTCAATTCAGCTTGTATCAGACAACATAAGAGACTTGTCCGCAACAAGCGAAGAAGTAGCAGCGGCATCGTCAGAGGGGCTTTCTACATTTGCAGATGCAATGGGAAGCTATGAGGTGCTTGGGAACAAGTTGACAGAGATTGATGCGCTTGCAGGAAAGCTGTAAAGACTGGCAGAAGCTGGTTTTACATATAAAAATACAACAAGGAGGAACAATATGGGAGCATTTGTTATGCTTGTAGTTATAGGACTTGCTGTTATCTGGATTCTGCTTTCAAAGCATTTTGAGCAGATAGGCAGGTTCTTTTCCGGAATGAGCCCCGGGGACAAAGATAAGAATGAAGAAGAAAGTGAGGAGCGAGATGTCAAAGAAGAAAGATAAGCACATTGCTTACGATGATCCAAACAGCTGGGTATATAATTATGCAGCCAAACAGGAAAAAGATGCTAAAGAAAGAGAGGAAATGGTAATGAGTAAAAAGAGTGCAGGCAGCACGGTAAACTGGATTAAGGGAGCGGTAATATGTGCTACGCTTCTGATCCTTACAGTGGTATTTATTAATCTGCTGACAGTAAGGGTACCTGCGGGATATGCGGCGGTTCAGTATAACATGAACGGAGGAGTGCAGGACAAGTCCCTTGGTCAGGGATGGCACATTAAGAGCCCATTTGTTAAGACAACACTGTATACAGTAGGTCTTGAACAGTCATATTTAACTGCATCAAACAAAGGTGATTCTCCGGCAGATGAGAGTTTTTCAGCAAGTTCATCTGAGGGCAAGGCCATGACGATTGAGCTTACATACAGCTATCAGTTCAATCAGGACACTGTAAATAAGGTGTTCACCAGATTTAGAGGCAAGTCCGGCACCGAAGTGAGAGACAGCTTCATCAAACCAAACATTGTTGCATGGACCAAGGAAGTTGTTGCCAAATATAAGGTTTCAGATATTATTGGTTCAAAGCGCGAAGAAGTTAACGTGGCCATTACTGATTACCTTGCTGACAAATTTGCTGACTACAATATTTCAATCTCAAACGTTTCACTGTCAAATGTAGAAGTGGATGAAGATACAAGAAAGGCGATTGACGCGAAGATTGCAGCACAGCAGAATGCTGAGACACAGGCAATCCAGAACCAGACTAACATTGACAAGGCAAAGGCTGATGCTGAAGCCAAGGTTACATCTGCTCAGGGTGATGCTGACGCAAAGGTTATTGCAGCACAGGCAGAAGCTGACGCAAACGCGAAGATTAACAGTTCAATCACTGACCAGCTCATTCGCATGAAAGAGGCTGAAGCAAGACTCAAGCATGGATGGGTAACAGTGCAGGGAAGTGACACTGTAGTTACAAAGGATGCTGATTCGGATAAATAAGAGAGGCGTGGAATTATCATGGCAACGAAACAATTCATTCAGACTTTGACCTTTTTCGTCGTGTTAGCAGGTTTTGTATTCCTTGTATTTGGGATTGTGCATACAGTTGCAAATGAAACGGACGACATTGGCAGAAAAGGAGGAATATGTCTTATTGTTATGGGCGTATTGGCTTTCCTTGCTGGAGTTGCAGGATGCTATGTGAGTAGTATAGTTGGATAATATCTAACTGATTTGAATACTTCACAGTAGAAGCTTCCTAGACGCTAAATCAGTGGTTACAAAGGATGCTGATAAAGACAGCGAATAGAATATAAGCATGGGCAGGATTAATTCCTGCCTTTTGCATATGAAAGGCGGCAATTATGGCTATTAAGCTTGCTGACGAGATTATTGAAGAAATTAAGAACAGACGGCCAGCCGCCGTAACAGATGCGTCTGCAAACGGCGATGAATATGAACGATGGCTGTATGAAGAAGACAAGGAGAAATTTATGAATAAAATAACTATTAATGGTAAAACAATCACATGTTCAGGAACTAATGTTGTCATTGACAATGGAAAGGTTATTGTAGATGGTAATATAATTCAGGAGTGCAATAGCGGTGATCTTAAAGTTATCATCGGTGGAGATGTAAATAAAATTGATTGTGATGGATCAGTAGAAGTCCACGGCAATTCAGGAAGTATTGATTGTGGTGGCAGTTGTGAAGTCAGTGGAGATGTCAAAGGAGATATAGCTGCTGGTGGTTCTGTAACTTGTGGTAATGTATCAGGTGATATAAATGCTGGTGGAAATGTAAGGTGTAGAAGATAAGGAGAACAAAAATAATGAGAATTAACACAGAAACTGTAGAATTCATTGGATTTTTAAATAAGCTTGCAAAAATGAGTGAAGATGGTATTCATCCATTTTCAACTGTTACACCTAATAATAAAAAGGGCCTTTTTTATGACGATACATCGCCTATTAATACGAAGACTTCTCTGGATAATTATGCATCTTATCCATTAATTGCTGATTATTTCATTGGTCCAAATATATTTACGACATGGACTGAGAAATATACAAATAAATTCATTAAAATTGTTGTAAATGTGAATAATGAGGGAGATGCATATGTTAATGTTACATCAGAAGATGATAACAGACTTTACATTGTTATCAAAGATGGGTACTGGTATAATGTAGAGTAAGACAGGAGGCATAATAGTATAATATTAGTAAAGGGTATAGCTGTTAACTATACCCTTTTTCTTATGTTTCAAAGTATCTTTTTATATCTTCATTTGGAATAATCCTGTGCTCGTTTCTGATATAATTTGCTTTCCACGGCATTTGTTTCTGTGTAATTTCTGTAAGAAAAACTACTGAATATTCTGCATATTTATTTATAATACCTTTCGTTTGTCCAAAGAAATCTGCAATTATTTTTGGACAAAATTCCCTTTGTAAATATTATATATGAAAAAGATTAATTTGATGGGAATTACCGTGTACAAAGTAATTTGGTCTTTTCAAATTACTGACAGGTTTACCTGTTCACAATGTCTTGGTATTTTCAAGACATTAGCAGGTTTACCTGTTCACAGCGGAACCCATATTTATTATATAGGATTGTTTAGACAAAGGAGAGAAAGGCTAATGGCAGAAAGATGGATACAGGACAGGCATTATCTTATGGTGCCGTTTGATGATAAAGACAGAGCCAAAAGACTTGGTGCCAGATGGGATTTTGAAAAGAAAAAATGGTATTATACGGGTGATGATGGCAGGAAATTTGCTGAATGGATACCGCCTGAGGCAGCAAAAGTGTCAGATTTGTCAGAAGAGCAGCAGCAGATGATTGCACTTGCAAAAGAGGGTAAGAATGTGCTTGTTGACGCATGTATTGGAAGTGGAAAGACGACTACGATTCAGACTCTCTGCAATGAGATGACTGACAAGAAGATATTATATCTTACCTACAACAGGCTTTTAAAAGTGGATGCCAAGAGCAAGATTACTGAAAGCAATGTAACTGTTACCAACTATCATGGCTTCGCATCCATGATATTAAGAAATGCAGGCATATCATCAGGTGTTGCTGAGCTCATACAGACACTGCTTACAAACAGTGAGAAGATTGTTATCCCGGAATATGATCTTTTGGTTATTGATGAGTATCAGGATATTGACAGGGAGATTTCTGAGATGCTTGAGTGCATCAAAGACCAGAACCCCGGCATACAGATTGTTGCTGTTGGTGATATGAAGCAGAAGATTTATGACAAGACTACACTTAATGCAGCGGATTTTATCAGTGACTTTCTTGAAGACTTTGAGAGAGTATCATTTACAAAGTGTTTCCGTTTATCTGCACCTCTTGCAGCACGTCTTGGACGCATATGGGAGAAGCCTATTAACGGCGTAAACAAAAACTGCACAGTAAGAACCATGGCGCTGGATGACACTGTCAATTTTCTTGCTGCCCAGAATCCTGCTGACATATTATGTCTTGGCAAGCGTGACGGGTTAATGGCATCAGTTTTAAATGAGCTGGAAAGAAAATACCCAAGCCGTTTCAATAAGAGAACTGTTTACGCAAGTATTAATGACAGGGACTCAGGTGGTGCAACAGAGCCCACGAAATCAACTGCCATTTTCACTACGTTTGACGGCAGTAAAGGACTGGAGCGGAAGATATGCGTGGTATTTGATTACACCCTTGATTACTGGTCATCAAGAAGTCTTGCACCTGATACAAAGTATGAGATACTCAGGAATATCTTCTGTGTTGCGATGAGCAGGGGAAAGCAGCAGATAATCATTGTTGCCAATGATCCGGAACAGGTATTGTCTGAAGATGTTCTGTCAATGCCGTTTAAGACGAGAAAAGAGTATTTAAGAGCCTTTCAGGTAAGCGAGATGTTTGATTTTAAGTATGATGAGGATATTGAGGACTGTTATTCGTTAATAAGAAAGCGTAAGATAAGACGTTCTGACAAAACGGTCATTGATATTGAGTCAAGTGACTGCATGATTGATCTGTCGCCATGCATAGGTATCTATCAGGAAGCAAGCTTTTTTAAGAAGTATGATATTATGAAACAGATAGAATATGTAAAGGACTTTCATGACGACAAAGCGCTGCTTCAGCTAAAACCCGGTGCAACTATGGAGGACAAGGTATTATTCCTTACTGCATATGAGACCAAACAGGACAGGTATTATTGTCAGGTGAAGCCGCCATTTATTACGGATGAACAGTCTGATGCTATTCACAAAAGACTTTTTACCGAGTTTACTGGTGACGAGAATGTGCAGCAGGATTTCACCATGAATCTTTCTGATGCATCAGGCGTACCATACTGCATCTGTGGCAGACCGGATGTTATTAAGAGTAACACTATATTCGAACTTAAGTTTGTCAATGAACTGGAACACAAGCATTTCTTGCAGTGCGCTGTTTACATGGTGGCATTTGGTTTGAAGAAAGGCATTCTCTGGAATGTGAAGACCAATGAGCGGTATTCAATATCAATTCCTGATGAAGAGATGTTCATTCAGGCAGTGATGAAAACCGTTACCAAAGGATCCGCAAAGAGAGCATATATTGAAACATGTGCCTGTGCAAAAAGGGCATCGTAATAATAAAAGGAGCTGCATTATTGCCGCTCCTTTATTTTGATTACTTTACATTATTTCATGCAGATCTGACATTATTCCATACGTCTTTATTTTTATTATACAAATAGTCCGGAATAGTGAGTTCGCCGATAAACGCATCTTTAAAAGAACTTTCATTGAGATAAACATGACTGTCAGGATTGTCTGCAAAAGTCAGCACGTCGATGTTAGATTCTGTGAACGCATTTTCGCTGATCATTACATTTTTCCATGAAGCAGGTGTTGCAATGTTCAGATTTTTAATGTAACACTCAACAAATGCGCATTCATCCACGTTCCAGATTTTATCCGGCAGGATAATTTCTGTCATACGCTGGCTTTCTCCACACCTGTAGAAGATATATGGTGCGAAATATTCAATGGAGCATTCTGACAAATCTGCCAGCTCAAGATTTCTGCACTTATAGAAAGCGTCTGGTCCAAGTGTTGTGCAGCTTTTTGGCAGCTTAACGGATGTAAGTCCGCTGCCTTCAAAAGCACTTCCGCCAATTTCAGTTACAGATGAAAGAACAATCTGCTTGAGATCTACTGTATTGTAGAATGCATAGTTACCAATCTGAATGATTTTGTCTGCATTGTTCACTTTTTCAAGGGCTGCGCAGCTCACGAACATTCCTTCTGGGACCTCAAAATCTTTTGCAGGAAGTGTTGCTTCCTCAAGATAACGACAATCTCTGAAGCACTCTGCCTCTACGTACTTTACTGAGTCCGGAAGAGTAATGTTTTCGAGACCAGATTCAGAAAAAGCCTGTCTGCCAATTGTTCTCAGTTTCTTTGGCAGGGTAATTTCTGTCAGCTGCATTGCTTTAAAGAATGCCATGTTGTCAATTTCGGTAACATTCTCTGGTACTTCAAATTCCTTTAAGGCTGTAAACTCAAAAGCATCATAGCCTATGGAAGTGATTTTACCAGTCATTCCCGTAAACGAAACTTTCTCAAGGCTGGTACAATGAGAAAATAATGCTGGCGGGATTTCTTTTGTGTCCTGTGGAATGTTTGCACCTCTTACTTCAATTACAGCTTCTGTCAGCTGATAACATCCATAAAAGACTTCATTTGACCCTTCGATCGAGTTTAAGTCCTCCACGGTAATGCGTTTTATTCCGCATCCTGAGAAAGCGCTATCCTTGACACGAATGTCTTTTGGCAGAACATCGAAGTCGAGAGACTTGCATCCTGAGAAACCGCCCCTGCCAACAATTTTTATGGCACGAATATCAATGTTTTTAAGATTTTCACAGAGCTGGAAACACATCTCCGGAACTTTTATGCCTGTTCCTTCAAATATAACAGTCTCAAGCTTTTTACACTCCTTAAACATTGCAACCTTAAGCGGGAGGTTTGCAGGGATTGTTACCTGATGCAGTTTTGTATTTGAAAATGCATACGCGCTGATACGTAAATCAGGGTTTTTAGGCAGGTCCACTGACTCTAATCCTGAGTCCGTAAATGCTTTGATGCCAAGGTTTTTGAGATTCTTTGGCAGATGAACTTTCTTAAGCATTTTGCATCCGAAAAATGCCTGATCCTCAATAATTTCAACGCTTTCAGGGATAACAATTTCCTTAAGCTCTGCACATCCAAGGAATGCATTGGCTCTAATTATCTTGAGTCCTTCTGGCAGCACTACTTTGGTTATGCAGTACTTGCTTGAAAATGCTGTTGATGCTATCTCGGTTATACCCTCTGGCACTACAACTGTACCTGTGAGATGGCACTCGTATAAAACATTGTTGTCTATAAGAAATGCGTCCTCATTGTTGTCAACTTCTACACCTGTTTTAATAATGTTTAATTTCATATTATTGTCCTCCTTTATTCTTTTTATTTAATATGAAAAAATAGTTACAGAATAAATATGAGTTTTGATGGGAGAGGAGTAAAAAAAACAGAGCCTCAAAAATGAGACTCTGTTAACAGTTTACTGCATTTTGCTGATAGCTTTTTCAAACCTGTTATACATATAATCAGGTATGACAAGTCTGCCGATTTTTGCTCTTGCAAAAGCAAATGCATCGACAATGGTTTTTGTCTGACTGTCAGCATCATCAATAAATTCCAGCTCATTAATAACTGCTTCACCAAATGCATGGAAGTCGATACGTGTTCCGGCTTTTATTACAAGTTTGTCAAATTTCACTGACTCAAAACAGTCATCACCGAACTTGTGGACATTTGACGGCAGTTTAACATCTGTCAGCTTACTGCATCCTTCAAAACAGCGTGTTGGTATTGTTTTGACTTTATTGCAGGCTGACATATCAACTGTCTGAAGACTTTTGCAGCTACAGAATATTGATGGTTGAAGCTTTGTCAATTTATTGGAAAATATTGCTTCGCAAATACCTGTGTCTGAGAACGACATGTTTCCCAGCTCTTTGATTTGACTGAAATTAAATGCTTTTAATACTTTACAATGGCTGAAAGCATCGTTACCAATGGTTTTTATACCTGACGTGTGTACAATTTTTAGCTTGAAACAGTTAAAGAAACTTTCATCTGGAATTGTTGTAACTGATTCTGGCAGTGCAGCCTCTGTTAGTCCATAACAGCTGTTAAATACTCCTTTGCCCAGTTTCATTACTTTGTCTGGAATGGTAACAGATTTCAATTTAGACATTGCAAATGCTCCAGCTCCTATCTGCTTAAGATTTTCAGGCAGATGAATATTCTTGATACCACTATCGCGGAAAGCGTATTTCTCGATCATATGAATACTGTCAGGCAGATTGATTTCTGTCAGTGCTGCTGTATCTCTAAACGCTGCTTCTTTAATGCTTGACAGGTTCTCAGTGTGTCCTGTAAAAGTGATAGTCTGCAAACTTTTACATTCGCACGCTAATTCCTTAGGAACAGATAATCCGGCATAAGTTTCCCATTTGGCAGGAACATTAATTGTCAGTTTCTTCAAAAGTTCACATTCAGCAAAAGTTCTTTCACTGATTTTTGAGATGTCCTCAATGATTACATCTGTGACTCCTGTTTCCGAAAATGCACATGCGCTGACATATGCATGGGCAGGAATAGTATCTACTGACAAACTGTGACACTTGAGAAATGCAGAGTCTTCTATAAACAATGCTTTGTTTATGTCTATCTCTGTCAGGTCGGTGCAGTGGTAGAAGCATTTTTCTGGGATAGTTACCTCGTCTGCTTCTGCCTCAAAATTGACAGTATGAAGATCTTGACAAATAGAAAACATCGCTTTACTAAGCTTAAATTTCTCAGGAATGTCAATAGCTTTGATTTTAATACCACTGAATACACTGACTCCTGTTGATGCTGCTTCCTTTGGTAGAACCAGCTGTTTGATACCTGCATCATAAAAAGCTAAATCACCTAATTCTGCAAGTGTTTCTGGCAGGATAACCTTTGCTAACGAATAACAGTTCGAGAATGCTCTGTCTTTTATAGCGTTAAGTGTCTCGGGAAAATTAATCTTTTTAAGTTCATTGCAGTTTGCAAAAGCTCTGGATCCAATACACTCGATTCCCTCAGGCAGGATTACTTCCTCCACATCGGTGCTGGCAAAACACATTTGATCAATGATTTTTACATCCGCTGGAATTGTTACTGTCTTGCTGCCATTTAAGTTGCAGTCTACGAGTATACCATCCTCGATTTTGAACACTGGTTCCCGTTTATGGGTTTCTTCCTTTATACGTCCTGTTTCTTTAATTACTAATTCCATATTGTTTTCCTCCTTTATTATTTAATATGAAAAAATAGTTACAGGATAAATATGAGTTTTGATGGAAGATGAGTAAAAGAGTGTAGTAAAAGTGAAGGATTTGTGATATAATAACTATAGAAACAGAAAGCGTTAATTTTGTATAAATTAAATGTAGAACAAAGATCGGAAGAGCGTCGTGTAGGGAAAGAGTGTAGATCTCGGTGGTCGC
>OMGV01000717.1_pt1 | contig 17997 bp, 9 predicted proteins | sample 1646111 | NCBI WGS metagenome assembly OMGV01 (sample SAMN05578590, study PRJEB25193) | human gut metagenome | biome: Human Microbiome; feature: human-associated habitat; material: feces | host: Homo sapiens | place: USA:Birmingham | reverse complement strand
GCGACCACCGAGATCTACACTCTTTCCCTACACGACGCTCTTCCGATCTCTTTTTGCAGATAGAGCATACATAAACGTGATTGTCCGATACCTCCTCCGATACAGAGGGGCAGTGTGCCTTCCAACAGGCGTTTATGGAAATAGAGTTCTTTACGTTTTTCCTGTCCGCTCAGGGTTAGTTGACGAAGCAATGCTTCCTTGTCTACACGAATACCCATTGAAGAAAGTTCTACCGAACGGTCGAGTACTTTGTCCCATACCAATAGGTCACCGTTCAATCCCGGCAAATTATTTTCGGGGTTGACTGTAGAATAGTCATCATAGTCCGGTGCACGGAGATCGTGTTCTTTTCCATCGCTTAACCGGCATCCGATACCAATAATAAATACTGCTCCGTATTTTTGTGCAATAGCATGTTCACGCTCCTTTGGAGTCTTGTCCGGATATATCTGAAGCAATTCTTCCGAATGGATAAAATGGATGTTGTGAGGAAGGAAAGGCTTGATTTGCGGATACATTTCACATACCATATATTCAGTGCGGCGCATGGCTGCATAAATACGGGTGACAATTTCTTTCAGGAAATTGACATTGCGTTGTTCTTTGGTAATCACTCGTTCCCAGTCCCACTGGTCGACATAGAGTGAATGTAAGTTGCCCAGTTCTTCGTCTGCACGGATGGCATTCATATCGGTATAAATTCCGTATCCGGGTTCGATATTATATTCCGCTAAGGTCAGTCTTTTCCATTTGGCAAGTGAGTGAACAACTTCAGCTTGTGCATCTCCTAAGTCTTTGATAGGAAAGGAAACAGGACGTTCGGTTCCGCTTAAGTCATCATTGATACCCATTCCTTTTAAAACGAATAGTGGTGCTGTCACACGGCGAAGGCGCAATTCAGATGATAAGTTCTGCTGGAAGAACTCTTTTATTTGCTTGATACCCAACTCTGTTTGCTTTAAATCCAGCAAAGGTTTATAGTTGGCAGGTTTAATAAGGTAACTCATTATATATCATTCTAATTATTTTAATAGTTCGCAAATATAGGTATTATTTGTGATAATGCTACTGTTTTCGTTGAAAATATAGTCAAATTGTTTGTTTTAAGCTTGTTTTATAGAGCAAAATATTATATTGTTTCATAAAGTGAGCTTTTTATTAGGAGAAAGAAAATATATTTTGTACTTTTGCGCGTTCATTAAAACAACGCACCCGTAGTTCAATGGATAGAATACCGGATTCCGGTTCCGACGATATGAGTTCGATTCTCATCGGGTGTACGAATTTAGCAATCTCCTGACCAACTTCAGTCAGGAGGTTTTTCTAAATAATACTTTCCTTCTGTGAACCTTTTTTCTTCGTTCTAGTTATTCAGTTATGAAACTTTTGAAAAACACTGTTGTTATTTAGCTTTTTCTTAAAAAATAATGCTAATAAATAATATTGTTTATTTGATGAATTGTGTATATTAAAAACATGAGTATATATTCGCTCTGGTATTTAAAATATTTAATTATGTGATTGTTTTGAAACTGACGATTAATTAAACTTATTTATTTAAACATTAAATTATCAACTAAATCTGAGATTCATGAAGAAGGCTCTCTTTTTAATGATGTGCTTATGCTTCTCAATTAGTGTATTAGCACAGGCAAAGACGGTAACGGGAACGGTGGTAGATGCTATCGGAGAACCGATTATCGGAGCAAGTGTTCTGGAAATGGGCACAACAAATGGTACAATAACTGATGTAGATGGTAACTTTACTCTCCAGGTTCCGGAAGGTACAAAACTGGAAGTGAGTTTTCTTGGTTACAAATCACAGCAAATTGTGGTGGGCGCGCAGAGCCATTACAAGGTGGTGTTGAAAGAAGATACTGAAGTATTGGATGAAGTGGTCGTTGTGGGATATGGTGTGAAGCAGAAACGTTCCACTATGACTACGGCTATTTCGAAAATGGATAGTAAAGTACTTGAGAATGCAGCGATTGCTAATGCGGCACAAGCATTGCAGGGTTCTGTCAGTGGTTTGCGGGTGACGAATACATCCGGTGCTCCGGGTAGTTCGCCTACTATTGTGCTGCGTGGTGGTGCCGGTATTGAATCTGCCGGAAGTCCGTTGGTGGTAGTAGACGGAGTTGTTCGCTCGATGGATGATGTCAATCCGGCGGATATCGAGTCAATCCAAGTATTGAAAGATGCAGCTTCGACTGCTATTTATGGTGCTCGTGCCAATAATGGTGTCATTTTGGTGCAGACAAAGAAAGGAAAAGAAGGAGTTGCCCAGATTTCTTATAAATTTAAGGGTGGTCTGAACTTTGCCCGTAAGGGATATGAATACATGGATGCCGAAAACTACATAAAATACGGACGTTTGGGACGTCAGTATTCGGGTGGTAGCTTGTCACAAATTGATGGTATGCGCGGTTATGGTGCTGTGTATGGTCAGAATAACCCTGAACAATTTTCTATCCGATATCTGGATGGCAATGAAGACTTGTTGCAGGAAGGATGGAAACAAATGACTGACCCTATTTCGGGTAAGCAAATTGTATTTAAGGATTATGGCACTACTTTGAGAGATGAAGTATATAAAGATCCTGCTTTCACTCAAGACCATTATCTGAGTTTTACCGGCGGTAATGAAAAAGGTACTTTTGCCGCATCATTAGGATATTATTCGGAAGACGGTACTGTAAAAGGTACTCAGTACAGACGTTTTAGCGGTACATTGAACGGTAATTATAAAGTATTGCCCATCTTGAATATAAAGGGAGGGGTGAATTTTTCTACTTCGGAAGCTCCGGAATTATATTATGATGATACGGCTGACTTGTTTGAGCGTTTACAGAGTGTGGAGCCGACATGGAATCCTTACCTGCCGGATGGCTCGCCTAACTATGGTTATGGCAAACGAGATGGTAATCCTTTGTATTGGCTTGATAAGCTGACCAATCAAAATAACACTCGCCGCACTACATTGAATATCGGTGCTGATCTTGAGTTGATAAAAGATAAATTGTATTTGAGAGAAAACAGTTCTTTGTATTATTCTGATTATACCAAAGAAACGTTTGATAAGGCATACCGTGATTACTGGAATGAAAATACGGAGCGTAAAGCATCTTTTGAATATACACGTACTATTCAGCAACAACATAGCTTGCAGTTGGAATATACTGATACTTTTAAAGAAAAACATAATCTTTCTGCTATGGTGGGAGGTGAGTACTTTGAAAATCAATATTTACAATATAAAGGTACAGCCGATGGTGCTCCTTTTGATCAGATACCGACATTGAATGTTTCGGGTCGTGATAATATGTGGTCTTATTCATATCGTCAGGGGTATCGTATTGCTTCTGGTTTTGCACGTGTGACTTATGATTATGAACGTCGTTATTTGTTTACTGCTGTAGCGCGTTATGACGGTATTTCTAAATTGTCGGATAACCGTTGGGGCTTCTTCCCCGGTGTATCTGCCGGATGGAATGTGCATGAAGAAGCTTTCTTTAAAGATAGCGAGCTGGCAAAAGTAGTATCTACCGTGAAACCTCGTATCTCCTATGGTATCAATGGTAATGTAAATGGTATTGGTAATTATGATGTATATGGTATTTATGATAAGCAGACTGCTTATAATGGAACGACAGGTATTTTAAATACAGGAGTTATTAATTCTAAATTGAAATGGGAAAAGAGTAAATCCTTTGAGTTGGGGTTGGATTTGGGATTCTTGGATAATCGTTATAACTTGATATTGGATTATTATAACCGTACTACTTCTGATTTGCTGACTAATGTTAATTTGCCGGGCTATACCGGTTTTGATTCTTTCAAAACAAATTTGGGAAGTCTCCGTAATACCGGTTTTGAAGTGGAAGGTAACTTGAGCTTGATTCGTAATCCGAAGGGCTTTAACTGGGATTTCTCTTTTAATGCTTCATTGGTACATAATAAGATTATTAAACTTCCTTATAATGGAAATGAGAACAACCGTCAGGGCGGTACTCAGGTTTTCGACCCTAAAACACAACAGGTTATTTGGGTAGGCGGTTATCAGGAAGGACATACCATGGGAGATATTTATGCCTATAAACAAGTGAAGATTCTTAGTGACTGGAATGAAGTGAATACCATGGCTGGTAATTATATTGATATGATTGCTGGACTTTATGGTCCTAATGTCAGTGATGCTGATAAAAAGAAATATGGATTGACCAAACCCATTGAACCGGGTGATGTTTTGTGGGCGGACTTGGACGGAAATCATAAAATAGATCAGTTGGACCGTGTGAAGGTGGGTAACATCTATCCTAAATGGACAGGAGGTTTCTCTACCACGCTTTCTTATAAGAATGTATCTTTATATGGACGATTTGATTTTGCTTTAGGACATACCATTTTGAATATGGTGGCTATGCGCTCTTTGGGACAGTCTGTTGGTTTTAAAAATATAATAAAGGAAGGATTGAAGACTTGGACGGAAGAGAATACAAATACCGATCTGCCGAAATCTTATTATGATGATTCTACTAATAAAAAGAATATCTACCGTGATACCAAGGGCAGTGATATTACTTCTGTTAATGATAGAAGTTCCAGATTCTATGAAAAAGGGGACTATCTGGCTTTAAGAGAATTAACTTTGAATTGGAAATTACCTGTTAACTGGATATCTAAGGTGGGAATGACAAATGCGTCTGTATATATCACAGGTCAGAACTTGTTCTATATTACCGGTTATAGTGGTTCTTCTCCTGAAGCCCCGTTGACTTATCCGGGTGTGGATGCCGGACGTTATCCTACACCGAGAACTGTGTTGGTAGGTGCTTCTGTATCATTCTAAGTTTATTATAATAAAAGAAGATAACGATTTATGAAAAATAAAATTATATCATTAGCCATTATGACAGCTTCCCTTTTTACAATGACGGGATGTTTGGATATGGAGCCGGTAAGTAGCATTACCGATAAGAATATGTGGGAGAGTGAAGGACAGTTTACTTCATTTGTGTATGGGGTGCACAGTCGTTTGCGTGAGAACTCTTTCAATATGTTTGTTTTAGGAGAATTACGTTCAGATATTTATAATCCTTCTACCGGATGGACAGGAGAGAGTAATAAAGTGGAGGAGATTACTTCTAATATATTAAGTCAGGAACGTCCGGGTCTGAGTAACTTTGCAGGTTTATATAGTAATATCAACCAGATAAATTTGTTTATCAGTAAAGCTGCTGATACGAATTTGTTGAAAGAGGCAGATAAAGCTTATTATTTGGGACAGATGTATGGCTTGAGAGCATTCTATTATTTCCACTTGCTTCGTTCATGGGGAGATGTGGTTTGGACAGACCAGCCGAGCACAGGTTTTGAAATAGGGAAACTGGATAAGGCTGCCAGTCCGGCTGCGGAAATAATGGAAAAGATTAAAGCGGATATTCAAAGTTCGGAAGATAGTTTTGGCACAGATTACAGTTTTCGTGAATCACGTACATTTTGGTCGAAAGCTGCAACGCTGATGCTGAAGGCTGAGGTTTATTTGTGGTCCGGTCGCCGGATGGGAGGGGGAAGTGCCGATGCTACAGTTGCTCAGAATGCCTTGACCGATATTCAGAGCCATATCTCCAGAGAAACTCTTGATTTGATGCCCAATTATACAGATGTGTTTGCTTATGACGATAAAGGTAATAAGGAGATAATCTTTACTATTCATAATAAACAGAACGAAACCGATTTGTTTGGCGGTAGTTGGAGAAATAATCTGGTGCCTCAAAGAGCTACATTGAGTCTTTATTATGATAAGGAGACAGATGGGCAGTTTGAGTTGAATTTCAATGGTAATATGTATTATCCTGTTAGAAATGAGTTATACGATAAATTTGATAACTTGGACACTAGAAAACAAGGAACGTTGAAAGCTGTCTTTACAATGGATGCACCACACGATTATGTGGGATGTTTCCCTTATAAATATCGTGGAACAACTCCGTCAGGAGCTTCAGAAAGACTTTTTGCTGATGATTTTCCTGTATATCGTTATGCCGATTTATTATTGATGCTGGCTGAAGCTAAATCATTGACCGGGGGAGATCCGACAGCTGAAATCAATTTGATACGTGCCCGTGCGTATAAGGCTAATTATGATGTGGCTACAATGGGGTATCCGAATATGGCAGGTGATAAAGACGGTATCAATGAGGTTTTATTGAGAGAACGTTATAAGGAATTTATGTTCGAAGGTAAACGTTGGTATGATTTACGTCGTTTTGGCGATGAATATGTATTTGAGTATACTACTGCAGATGATTCTTACCCTCAACGTTTGTTGTGGCCAATCGACAAGAATACATTAACAAATAACCCTGCTTTGGAACAAACTCCGGGATATTGACCGTATTTCTTGCCTAAATAATAAAATAAAGGTGGTTTTTTATCATAAAAAGATAAAGAATCACCTTTTTGTTTTCATATTACAATAAAATATTTTATTTTTACCCGCATAATTAAATAATAATATTATGAAACAAATTTCTTGGTTGTTAGGAATTCTTTTATTCCTCTCTCCTTTACAGATGAGTGCTCAAAAGCAGGATACGGTTGCAGTGCGCGAAACTCGTATTCCGGTATTGATTGAACGGCAGGACAATGAACTGTTTAATTTGCGTATAGATGCTACGCAAAGTCAGGTGTTGAATGATGTGAAACTTAGTTTCGGCAAAGAAGTGAATCTGAATGAAATAGAGGCAGTGAAACTCTATTATGGCGGAACAGAAAGTTCTGAGAGAAAAGGAAAAACTTATTTTGCTCCCGTTGATTATATTCCAAGTAATACTCCGGGTAAAACATTGGCTGCTAACCCTTCTTATTCTATTTTGAAAGCGGAAGTGAAAGCTCCGAAAAGAGATGTTGTGTTAAAAGTAGACCAAAAATTATATCCGGGTGTGAACTATTTTTGGGTTAGTTTGCAGATGAAACCAACAGCTTCTGTACTTGCAAAGGTATCGGTGGAAATGACAGGAGTAACGATGGATAATCGGACTGCTCCGGTGAAGGTTGTGCGCAAAGCTGATACCCACTATATGGGAGTTGGTGTTCGTCATGCCGGCGATGACGGGGTAGCAGCTTATCGTATTCCGGGATTGGCAACTTCTAATAAAGGTACGTTGCTTGGTGTATATGATGTTCGCCACAACAACAGCGCAGACTTGCAAGAATATGTAGAAATAGGGTTGAGCAGAAGTACAGACGGCGGACAGACTTGGGAAAAGATGCGTATCCCGATGTCTTTCGGCGAACATGAAGGTTTGCCAAAAGCTCAGAATGGTGTGGGAGACCCTGCTATCTTGGTGGATAGGAAAACCGGTACTATCTGGATTATAGCAGCATGGACACACGGAATGGGTAACGGACGTGCTTGGTGGAATTCTCAACCGGGAATGGATATGCACCACACAGCACAACTTATGTTGGTGAAGAGTGACGATGATGGTAAAACCTGGTCTGAACCGATAAATATTACGGAACAGGTAAAAGATCCTTCTTGGTATTTCTTGTTGCAAGGTCCGGGTAGAGGTATATCGATGGATGATGGTACGTTGGTATTTGCCAGCCAGTATATCGGAAGTGATAGAATTCCCAATGCAGGTATTATCTATAGTAAAGACCATGGAAAAACTTGGCATATCAGTTCATTGGCGCGTACCAATACGACAGAATCACAAGTTGCTGAAATAGAACCGGGGGTATTAATGCTGAATATGCGTGATAATCGTGGTGGAAGTCGTGCAGTTTCTACTACTACCGATATGGGTAAAACTTGGAAAGAACACGTGTCTTCTCGTACTTCTTTGCAGGAACCGGTATGTATGGCGAGTTTGATTAGTGTGAAAGCCAAAGATAATGTGCTGGGTAAAGATATTCTGTTGTTCTCTAATCCGAACGATACGAAGAATCGTCATAGTATCACAATTAAGGCAAGTCTTGATGGTGGAGTGACTTGGTTGCCCGAAAATCAATTGTTGTTGGATGCCGGTTGGGGCTGGGGATATTCTTGCCTGACTATGATTGATAAAGAAACAGTAGGTATATTATATGAAAGTAGTGTAGCTCATATGACTTTTCAGGCTATTAAACTGAAGGATATTATCAAGACTAAATAAATGAAATGTAGATTAACCTGTCTCATAGGTATGATATTTGTCTGTGCCATGACTATGGCACAGACAAATGCTTATCCGTTACTTCCTATGCCACAGAATTATAAAGTAACGGATAAGTCGTTTGCAATGGGAAAGGTAAAGCTTTCTACTCCGGTTCTGAAGTCGGAGTGGGAGGCTTTTATTGTGAATGCCGGTGGAGAATTGGCGGATAAAGCTGCCGCAGAGATAAAAATAGAACTTCTTCCGGTTATTGATGGAGTTAAGTTAAATCCGGATGAGGCGTACCGACTGTCTGTGTCCGGGAAATTGATAAAGATAGAGGCTGTTACGGAACGTGGGGTGTATTGGGCCTTGCAAACGCTTCGTCAGTTAGAAAAGAAAAAGGGAAAGAAAAGTCTGTTTGCCGGTTGTGAGATTGTGGACTGGCCGGCTTTCCGAATCCGTGGCTTTATGCAGGATGTAGGTCGCAGTTATATTTCAGTGGAAGAATTAAAGCGTGAAATAGAGATATTATCTCGTTTTAAAATCAATGTGTTTCATTGGCATCTTACTGAAAATCAGGCATGGCGTTTGGAAAGTAAGATATTCCCGATGCTGAATGACAGTATTAATACAGTCCGTATGCCGGGTAAGTACTATACATTAGAGGAAGCACGTGAGTTGGTGGACTTTTGTAAGCAACATCAAGTCATGTTGATTCCCGAGATAGATATGCCGGGGCATAGTGCAGCTTTTATTCGTACTTTCCGTCATGATATGCAGAGTCCTGAAGGTATGAAAATCTTGAAACTCTTAATAGATGAAGTTTGTGAAACTTTTGATGTACCTTATTTGCATATAGGTACCGATGAAGTAGCATTTACTAATCCTGATTTTGTTCCTGAAATGGTATCATATGTACGTTCAAAAGGAAAGAAGGTGATTTCTTGGAATCCCGGTTGGCATTATAAGCCGGGAGAAATAGATATGACTCACTTGTGGAGCTATCGTGGAAAGGCTCAACCGGGGATTCCTGCCATTGATTCCAAATTTCATTATTTGAATCACTTTGATACATTTGCCGATTTGGTTGCCCTGTATAACAGCCGTATATATAATAAGGTGGAAGGGAGTGATGATATAGCCGGTACTATATTGGCAATATGGAACGATCGGATGATTTCAAAAGAAGAAGATATGATTGTTCAAAACGGATTTTATCCCAGTATGCTTGCCATTGCAGAACGTGCATGGAGAGGTGGCGGAACAGAATATTTCGATGGGAATGGAACGATGCTTCCTGCCGAAGATACAGAGACATTCCATGAATTTGTTGATTTTGAAAATCGTATGTTATGGCATAAAGAACATACATTCAAAGGATATCCTTTTGCTTATGTGAAACAGACTGATGTCAAATGGAATATAACTGATGCTTTTCCTAACGGTGGGGACCTGTCAAAAGTATTCCCCCCGGAACAGGAGTTGAAGGAGTCTTATGAGTATGAAGGGAAAACATACGGAACACGCAAAGCTATTGGTGCCGGTATTTATCTGCGCCATGTTTGGGGAACAATGGTACCGGCCTTTTATAAAGACCCTAAAGAAAATCATACTTCCTATGCTTATACATGGGTTTATTCTCCCAAAGACCAGGAAGTGGGGCTGTGGGCTGAGTTTCAGAATTATAGCCGTTCTGAGATGGACCTGGCTCCATTACAGGGAAAGTGGGATTATAAAGGCAGTCGAATATGGATTAATGATAAAGAAATAATGCCTCCTGTGTGGACAGCTACTCACCGGGTAAAAAGTAATGAAGTACCTTTGGGAAATGAAAATTGTGTGGTGCGTCCTCCATTGCTTGTTCACTTAAATAAAGGTTGGAACAAAGTACTCCTGAAGTTGCCGATAGGTAAGTTTGGAATGGACGAAACGCGTCTTGTCAAATGGATGTTTACTACCGTCTTTGTTACTCCGGATGGTGAAAAAGCAGTAGAAGGATTAATTTATTCACCTGAAAAACAACTATAAAATGAAAAACATTGCTTTACTTTTATTGGGGCTTTTCCTTGCACTGCCCCAATTTGCCCAGGAACGCAAATATTCTACATTCTATGAGCAACGTGCAACTTTATTCGAAGAACTTCCGGTTACTTCGAGAGATATTATCTTTTTGGGTAATAGCATAACTAACGGATGCGAGTGGGGCGAGCTTTTCCAAAACACTTATGTGAAAAACAGGGGAATCAGTGGCGATATTTGTATGGGAGTATACGATCGTCTTGATCCTATTATAAAGGGAAAGCCGGCTAAAATATTTCTTTTAATAGGCATTAATGACGTAGCGAGAGGAACATCGGCTGATACAATTGTTGCAAGAATCGAAATGATTGTAAAGAAAATAAAGGCAGAATCTCCGAAAACTGAATTATATTTGCAAAGTGTATTGCCTGTCAATGATTGTTACGGTATGTTTGGCGGACATACTTCTCGTTGGCAAGTTGTGAAGCAGATAAACGATTTGCTGAAACCTTTGGCAGAGAAGGAGAGGGTTACATATATCGATTTATATAGCCACTTTGTGGATGGAGCTACCGGAAAGATGAATCCTCAATATACCAATGACGGTCTGCATTTATTGGGAAAAGGTTACCTGTTATGGCGTGATATTGTGAAACCTTATGTTAACAAGAAATGAAAAAGATACTGATACTTTTTGTAAGTCTCTGTTTCTGTGTTACTCTTTTTGCACAGAAAAAAATCAAAGTTGCTTGTGTGGGTAATAGTATTACTTATGGTTATACATTGCCCGACCGTGAAACCAATGCTTATCCGGCGAAGTTACAGAAAATGCTGGGGGATGATTATGTGGTTGGTAACTTTGGAAAGTCCGGTGCTACTTTGTTGAACAAAGGTCATCGCCCTTATATGCAGCAGGAGGAATATCATAAAGCTATTGATTTTGCCGGTGATATCGTTGTTATCCATTTGGGTATTAACGATACAGATCCGCGGGATTGGCCTAATTATCGTGATTTCTTTATTCAAGATTATAGGGCGTTGATAGATTCTTTTCGTGTGGCTAATTCCAGATGCCGTATCTTGATTGCGCGTCTTACCCCGATTGCCGATCGCCATCCCCGTTTTGAGTCTGGTACACGTGATTGGCATGATGAAATACAATTGGCTATCGAGAATATTGCTAAATATGCCGGTGTTCAGTTGATTGATTTCCATGCACCGTTGTACCCTTATCCGTTTATGTTGCCGGATGCTGTTCATCCCAATGTAGAAGGAGCTGAAATACTGGCTAAGACCGTATATGAAGGTATTACCGGCGATTTCGGCGGATTGAGGATGAGTCCGTTGTATACAGACAATATGGTGTTGCAACACGGAAAACCGTTGACTATTCAGGGGACTGCCAATGCCGGTGATAGAATAACTGTATCCATTGCGCATCAGAAACAAAAAGTTGTAACGGGTATGGATGGTAAATGGTCGGTCACTCTTTCGCCTTTAAAAGCGGGAGGCCCTTATACATTGGTTGTTTCTTCGGGTAAACAAAAACTGACTTACGGTAATGTATTGGCCGGGGAAGTCTGGCTTTGTTCCGGGCAGTCCAACATGGAATTCTATTTAAACTGGAGTGCAACAGCCAAGCGTGATGTCGCTAAGGCTGCCAATGATAATATCCGTCTTTTTGATATGAAAGCGCGTTGGCGCACGGATGCCGTCGAATGGAATGCTTCCGTTCTTGATTCATTGAATCATTTGCAATATTATAAGGATACGGAGTGGACGGTTTGCTCTCCGCAAACAGCCGGTAATTTTTCTGCTGTGGCTTATTATTTCGGTAAGATGTTGCAGGACAGTTTGCAAGTGCCTGTCGGATTGATTTGTAATGCCATCGGTGGCTCACCCACTGAAGCATGGATAGACCGCAGTTCGTTGGAATATCATTTCCCAGCTATTTTGCGTAATTGGACTAAAAATGATTTTATCCAAGACTGGGTGCGTGGACGTGCTGCTCTCAATGTTAAAAAGTCAACCGATAAGTTGCAGCGTCATCCCTATGAACCTTGTTATCTGTATGAATCGGGTATTCTTCCTTTGCAACAATTCCCCATTAAAGGCATTATTTGGTATCAGGGAGAATCGAATGCGCATAATCGTGAGGCGCACGAAAAGCTGTTTAAATTATTAGTGGACAGTTGGCGCAAGAATTGGGAAGATAATGAGTTACCTTTTTATTATGTACAGTTATCAAGTATTGACCGTCCGTCATGGCCTTGGTTTCGTGACAGCCAACGTCGTTTCCTGACACAAATACCCCATACGGGAATGGCAGTGACTTCAGATAAAGGTGACTCTTTGAACGTACATCCTACGCATAAGCAGGAAGTAGGGGAACGTTTGGCTGTTTGGGCTTTAAACAAGACTTATAATTATAAAAATGTAGTGCCTTCGGGACCGCTTTTCAAGTCTGTTTCCTTTAAAAATGGGGCAGCTTATATTTCTTTTGATTATTCTGAGGGTCTTCATGCATCAGATAACAATGAAATTCGTACCTTTGAGCTGTCCGGAGACGATCAAATATTTTATCCGGCAAAAGCAGCCGTTGTGAACGGTGAGTTAAAAGTATGGAGTGATAAAGTAAAAGAGCCGACAATAGTGCGTTATGGTTGGCAACCGTTTACTCGTGCCAATTTGGTGAATGGTGCAGGGTTGCCGGCTTCAACGTTCCGTTCGGATGTGAAATAACGATAGGGGAAGCTTTGTGCTTCCCCATTGGAACGATAAAAAGATGTAAGATATGAGAAAATTGCGAATGTTAATGATGATGGGATGCATCCCGATGATATTAGGTGCCGAGGAATATAAGGAGCCTGAGAAGATAAACCTGAATAAAGGATGGGAATTCTCTCAGGTCGGAAAAAGCGAGTGGCTTCCTGCAAAAGTTCCCGGAACAGTACATCAGGATTTAATAAATCATGGCATGATTCCCAATCCTTTTTATGGAAAGAATGAAGAGAAAGTGCAGTGGGTGGAAAATGAAGACTGGACTTATAGGACTACTTTTAATGTGACGGACGAGCAACTGGCACGTGAAGCAGCCGTCCTTGAATTTGAAGGACTGGATACTTATGCTGATATTTATCTGAACGGTTCTTTATTGGAACGTACAGACAATATGTTTGTCGGTTATACGCTTCCTGTGAAAGAGGTACTGCGAAAGGGGGAAAACCGTTTGCAGGTTTATTTCCATTCACCCATCAAACAGGCATTACCGCAATGGGAAACAAACGGATTCGACTATCCGGCAGACAATGACCATAGTGACAAGCGTGTCAGCATCTATACCCGTAAAGCACCTTACAGTTATGGATGGGATTGGGGCATTCGGTTGACTACCAGTGGTATATGGCGTCCCGTACATTTGGTTTATTATGATGTGGCAGCTATTGAGGATTATTATGTGCGTCAAGCATCGGTGACTGAGGAATTGGCGAAGGTTGAGAATCAGTTGGCAATAAATAATATCACTTCTACTCCTCAAAAGGCGGAAGTGACCGTGAGTTATTCCTATAAAGACGGTGAAAAGACAACGAAGCAGAAAGAAGTGACTCTGCAACCGGGTGCGAATGAAATCAATATACCTATGGAAATCGGCAATCCTCATCTTTGGATGCCGAATGGTTGGGGCGAACCTGCTTTATATGATTTTGAAGTTCAGGTAAAGGTGGATGGCAAAGTGATTGCTTCCAAGCAGGAACGTATCGGACTACGCAATATCCGTGTAGTGAAGGAGAAAGATGCCCAAGGTGAATCTTTCTATTTTGAGGTAAACGGTAAACCGATGTTTGCTAAGGGAGCGAACTTTATTCCCGATGACGCTTTGTTGCCCAATGTCACGCCTGAACGCTATCACCGATTATTCAAGGATGTGAAAGAGGCCAATATGAACATGCTTCGTGTATGGGGGGGCGGTGTGTATGAGGATGATGCTTTTTATAAGGAAGCCGATGAACACGGTATCCTGATTTGGCAAGATTTCATTTTTGCTTGTACCACTTATCCGTCGGATCCTGCTTTCTTGAAGCGTGTGGAGGCGGAAGCCGACTACAATATCAAGCGTTTGCGCAATCATGCAAGTTTGGCCATGTGGTGTGGAAATAATGAAATCTATGAAGGAATGCGCTATTGGGGATGGGACAAGAAATATACCGACCCTGCCATCATGGAAGGTATGAAGCGAGGATACGACAAACTGTTCCGTGAATTGCTGCCTCGCAAGGTACAGGAACTTGACCCGGATCGTTTTTATATGCATGGCTCTCCTTACGAAGCCAACTGGGGGCGTCCGGAAAGTTGGAAGATAGCCGACAGCCATAATTGGGGCACTTGGTATGGACAGAAGCCTTTTGAGAGTTTCGATACCGAGATTCCACGCTTTATGAGCGAGTATGGTTTTCAGGCATTCCCGGAAATGAAGACCATTGCCACTTTCGCTACACCCGAAGATTATGCATTGGAATCGGAAGTGATGAATGCTCATCAGAAGGCGTCTATCGGTAACTTCTTGATAAAAAAGACCATGGGACTGTATTATAAAGTTCCCGAAGACTTTGAACAACTGGTGTATTTGGGCTTGGTATTACAAGGACAAGGAATGCGTCATGGAATGGAGGCCCATCGCCGCAACCGTCCTTATTGTATGGGTACGCTTTATTGGCAGTTGAATGACAGTTGGCCGGTTGTTTCTTGGTCGAGCATCGATTATTATGGAAACTGGAAAGCCATGCACTATCAGGCAAAGAGGGCTTTCGCTCCGGTATTGGTAGATGCAATAAAAGAAGGGGATGATTTGAATATCTATGTAATGTCCGACAAGCTGGAAGCCGATAAAGATGTAACCCTTCAGTTGCGTCTGATGGATTTTGACGGAAAAGTATTAAAGAAAAAAGAGATAAAAGGGGAAGTGCCCGCTAATGCTTCTACCTTATATCATAAGGAGAAGTACGAGGGAATGACTCCTAATCCAAGGAATACTTTCTTATTGATGACACTGAAAAACAAGAAAGGAGAAGTATTGTCCGAAGAAACTTTTTATTTCAATTTTGCCAAAGACCAGGATTTGCCCAAGGCGGATATACGCTACAAGGTAAAGCAAATGGATGGAAAGTGTGAGATAACACTGTCTTCCAAACAGTTGGCAAGGGATGTGTTTATTGAAATCCCCAAGCAGTCAGATTCCAATTCCTTGACAGTATCTTCTCTTCAGGGAGCAAGGTTCTCTGATAATTTCTTCGACCTGTTGCCGGGACAAACGAAGAAAGTGGTAGTTACTTCGGAGGAACTGATGAAAGATGGGAAATTGGATATTCGTATCCATCAATTGAGTGATACTAACTAATCAATTATATATATTATGAAACATTTAATGAGCCTGGCAGGGCTGTCTGTGGCAGGTTTAATGCTTGTATCCTGCAACACACAAGTAAAAGAAGCAAATTATCAGGTTATCCCGTTACCGCAGGAAATCTCGGTAATGGAACAGGCTGCTCCGTTCATTTTGTCGGACGGTACAAAGATTATGTATCCCGAAGGTAATGAGAGGATGCAAAAGAATGCAGAGTTTTTGGCAAGTTATATCAAAGATTTGACCGGAAAGAGCCTGAGCGTACAAGCCGGTACGGAAGGCAAGGGAATTCTTCTGCAACTGGGGGGAAGTTCGGAAAATCCTGAAGGTTATCAATTAAAAGTAACGGATGCTAATGTGGTGATATCCGGTCCGACAGAAGCCGGAGTATTTTATGGTATCCAAACTTTGCGTAAGTCTATTCCGGTGGTGCAAGGCATGGATATAGCCCTTCCTGCAGTAGAAATCAGTGACTATCCCCGTTTTTCTTATCGTGGAGCACATTTGGATGTGTCTCGTCATTTCTTCCCGGTTGACTCGGTGAAACGTTTTATTGATATGTTGGCTTTGCATAACATCAATCGTTTTCACTGGCATATCTCTGATGATCAGGGATGGAGAATTGAAATTAAGAGTCGTCCCGAATTGACAGAAATCGGTTCAAAGAGAACAGAGACTGTAATCGGACATAATACAGGTAAATATGACGGTCAGCCTTATGGTGGTTTCTATACTCAGGAAGAAGCAAAAGAAATCGTAGCTTATGCTGCCGACCGGCACATTACGGTTATTCCCGAAATCGATATGCCGGGACACATGCAGGCTGCTTTGACTGCTTATCCGGAATTGGGATGTACAGGCGGTCCGTATGAAGTATGGAAAATATGGGGTATATCGGATGATGTACTGTGTGCCGGAAATGATGAGACACTGAAGTTTATTGACGATGTGTTGGGTGAAATCATTGAGATTTTCCCATCTGAATATATTCATGTAGGTGGTGACGAATGTCCGAAAGTGCGTTGGAAGACTTGTCCGAAATGTCAGGCACGTATCAAGGCATTGGGTATAAAAGGTGATAAGAAGCATTCTGCAGAGGCTTATTTACAGAGTTTCATTATTACTCATGCAGAGAAGTTCTTGAATGATAAAGGTCGTCAGATTATAGGCTGGGACGAGATTTTGGAAGGTGGATTGGCTCCTAACTCAACTGTTATGTCATGGCGTGGCGAATCAGGTGGCATAGAGGCTGCCAAACAGCACCATGATGTAATTATGTCACCGAATACTTATCTGTATTTTGACTACTATCAGTCTAAAGATGTTGAGAATGAGCCGGAGGCCATTGGTGGTTATCTGCCCATCGAAAGAGTGTATTCTTATGAACCGATGCCTAAGTCCCTCACTCCTGAAGAACAAAAGTATATAAAAGGTGTACAGGCTAATTTATGGACAGAATATATTCCTGTATTCTCTCAGGTTCAATATATGGTTCTTCCTCGTCTGGGAGCAGCTGCGGAAGTTCAGTGGACTGATCCTTCTAAAAAAGATTATAAAGATTTTCTGCGGAGAGTTCCTCATCTGGTTGCTGTATACGATTGTTATGGCTGGAATTATGCCACACATGTGTACGATGTAAATGTTGACATGAAAGCTGATACGGTAAATCATGTATTGAATGTACAGTTAAGTACGATGGCCGATGATCCTATTTATTATACACTTGATGGTCAGGATCCAACAGAAAAATCATTAAAATATACAAAACCTTTTACGATAGACCAGTCTGTTGTATTAAAAACAATGGCAGTTCATCCGGACCGTACAAGTAAAATATCTGTTGATACCATTCGTTTCAATAAGGCTACCTTGAAACCTGTTGTGCTGTTGCAGCCCAATGAATCCCGTTTTAGCCCTGACGGACCGGTCGTTTTGGTCGACGGAAGAAATGGTAATCATAGTTTCGATACAGGAGCATGGCTGACTGTAGCAGGTAATGATTTGGAGGCTGTCATAAATATGCAGGCTGAAACTATATTGAACTCAGCTTCAGTTCATGTATATGTCAGAAAAGATGCATGGCTTTTCGATGCCAGAGGTTTTTCTGTTTCTGTATCCTCCGACAATAAGAATTATAAAGAAGTTGCTTCTCAAGAGTATAAGCAAATGCAGGAGTCTGACTCAGATGGAATTATAGAACATGAGCTTTCATTTGATCCTTGTAAGGCTACATATGTTAAAATAAAGGTAATCAGTGAAAAGAGTATGCCTGATTGGCACTGGGATGCAGGTAAGGTTCCATTTTTATTGGTAGACGAAATAATTTTAAATTAATGATTATATGAAAAAATCACTGTTGGCTCTTTTGAGTCTGGTGCTGTTGCTGGCTGGCAGCTGTACAAAGAAAGATGAAGTAGCTATAACACCTTTGCC
>OMGV01000709.1_pt1 | contig 18185 bp, 17 predicted proteins | sample 1646111 | NCBI WGS metagenome assembly OMGV01 (sample SAMN05578590, study PRJEB25193) | human gut metagenome | biome: Human Microbiome; feature: human-associated habitat; material: feces | host: Homo sapiens | place: USA:Birmingham | reverse complement strand
ACGGAACTGGATCAGAGAGTAGCCGGAGTGGAACAGAAAGTAACGAAGCTGGAACAGAAGGTGACGGAACTGGATCAGAGAGTAGCCGGAGTGGAACAGAAAGTAACGAAGCTGGAACAGAAGGTGACGGAACTGGATCAGAGAGTAGCCGGAGTGGAACAGAAGGTAACGGAGCTGGATGAAAAGGTAACGGAACTAGATCAGAAGTTTACGGTACTGGATGAAAAGGTAACGGTATTGGATCAGAAGTTTACGGTATTGGATCAGAAGTTTACGGTATTGGATCAGAAGTTTACGGTACTGGATGAAAAGGTTACCGGTTTGGAATTGGTAATTGAAAATGAAACAAATGTAAATATCAGACGGATTGCAGAAGGGCATTGTGATTTAGTGCGTAATTTGAGGGAAGCACGCAAAGTAGATGATGAAAAAGAATTGCTTGCCATTCGCGTGACGGTGTTAGAATCTGATATGAGTAAAGTAAAACATCAGCTTGCAATTACATAATCTTGCGGATCGCGGTGCCTCGGCACCGCGACTTTTTAGGATGGGGAAAATATGATTACATTGAATGATTACTTATATTCGGGGGATACAATTCTTCGCATTTTAAAAAAATACATAGCGGATTTACGTATTTCGGCGGTACAGAAACATAATGAAGTGGATTTAGTACATTGTAACTTTTTGATACAGATTATGAAACTTTTGGAACACAATGATTTCCTGACTTCGCAATCGCAGAAGATTCGTGAGTTTTATAAATATATGGCACAGGAATATCCATATTTATCTTTTACTTTCAAGGGACGAATTAAGTCGTTGATTCGCGCAGAGGGAAAGTTTAATGGATATATTGTGGAATACATATACGATTATTATGAAAAGAATGGATCATATCCGTCTGTGTCAGAAATCAAGGAGCGTTTGAACTGTTTTCGAGATTTGATCGCGTACCGTATTGTGATTTCCATGCCACGGTGTCATATGAAACAAAAACAGGATCGCAAGAAGGAAGAGATCAGGTATTTATATCGGATTGCCAATGTATTGCCACAATTTTTGGAAGAACGTGGATTTACGGCAGAGTCGACAGGTGGGGTTAAAAGAAGTAATTCTTTACTATTGGATGATGCTGTGCGCCCATATTACAGGGATTATATTGATGGGGAAAGTACAAATTCATATCGTTCGCTTCATATAACGTTTTTTGACAACAGTGCCCGGTGTTATATGGAAATGCAGCTTAGAACAAAAGAGATGGATGATATTGCAGAAATTGGAGTAGCGAATCATTTATTTTATGAAAAAAAACAGGAAACTTCCAGAGGACGGAGAGATGCGATTTTACAAGGCGGATGTATTTATTTTGACGAGGCTTATGAGCGTTGTAGATTGTTACAGAACCTTGATCTGTCAGGGGTAGATGTAAATATGTTTACGGCAGTGAATAATAGCCTTATGAATGATGGATGTGGTCTTTTTCGGGGGCGGCTGATTTTGCCGTATGAGCATTTATCAAAATTCCAGAATGATATGATTGATTAAAGGAGCTGTAAAATAAGTCCCTAATATAAGAAACGCCAATTCCGGCAAATGTCGGTTTTGGCGTTTCTTTGTATTAACTTTTCTATGGCAATCCTTCCGCAGGCTTGTTTTATTTTATATATGGAACCGTTTAATGCCAGGTCAATGCTGAAATCAATCAGACCGGATTTAATACATTTTTCCGGTTCTTTTCTTTTTTTGATGTTTTCATTTTGGGAACCTTTTCCTTTTTGGAAAATAAGGTATGTTTTTTCTGCAATTTTCCACGAATTTCTGCACTTAACTGGCGGTAGCGTTCCTCCGTCATATCGTTTTGTTCCCGGATGAGATAGTTCATTTCTTTCAGGACGGTTTCACGGATTTCTTTGCTGATATCGAGTGTGAGAGCTTCGTTATTCTGTGCGATTGCGTGCCCTACAATGTCACTCATCAACTCCCGAAATTGTGCCATGCGTTCTTCTGCGGAAAGGGTATTTACAGGCAGGTTGGTTTTATCTGCGTTCTGTCGATCCGGTTTGGCGACAACCGTGTGATGATGTTCCCGGTTACATGCGGGCAATGGACCAGGTGCTGCAGAATCCGGCACGGAAACACCGGCATCTTCGGGGTTTTTATTGTGTAATATCATGCGGATTGCCTTCAGCTGGTATCCTTTTTCTTTGAGTTCTTTGATCTTTTGGAATTCCTGTATGTTCTCCCGTGTATAGTATCGATGTCCCATCTCATTTCGTGGGATGGTCAGGTCGAGTTCTTCTTCCCAGTAACGTAACACATGGGTTTCCACGCCGGCCAGTGCAGCGGCATCGGAAATCATGTAACGTACTTTTTCCACGATAGCATGTCCTCCTTTTTTCGTTACAGTTATTATAACTTTTCGAAAAGGTGAGTTCAAACATTTTCCATCGTATTTTTCTGACATTTCTCGCAGTCTATAAAAATAAACCTTGACATTTCTGGTTTATAAGAATAAACTGAAAACAGGTTGATAGCTATAAACCTGTGAAGGAGAAAAAGATGGAATATGTAAAATTATGTGACAGTGATTACCGGTTTATGTGTGTCGTATGGGAACATGCTCCCATCAACTCCGGGGAACTTGTAAAGTTATGTCAGGAACAGCTTGGATGGAAAAAATCTACGACTTATACGGTTGTACGGAAAATGTGTGAAAAAGGATACATTGCCAATGAGGATGCAACGGTTTCTGTTTTAATTCCAAAGGAACAGGTGCAGGCAGAGGAATCCCGCTATTTTGTAGACCGTACATTTGACGGATCCCTGCCGGGCTTTATCACCGCATTTCTTGGGGGTAAGAAAATTTCCAAAAAGGAAGCGAAAATGCTCAAAAAAATGATTGATGAGCATAAGGAGGGGTAACACATGATGGAGAAGGCAGGTGGCATTTTTTTGTCGTTTCTGCAGCGAAACGGAATGGTGGCAGTTGTAATTCTTGCAGTACTTGCAGTGCGTATTCTTTTGCGGAAATGCCCCAAGAAATATTCGTATGGATTGTGGGGCATAGTCGGGGTTCGCATGATATTTGATCTGCCCATTGCTTCCAGATTCAGTCTGTTTAATCTGGTGCGGCTGGTAAAAAGAAAATCACAGCTGACAAAAATTGTGCACCATACCGGATTGCCGGGGATGCATGCACAGCCGGTCACAAAGCAGGTGACACAGGCGGCTGCCGGATCACACGTTACAGATCAGGCGACACATACAGCAGCCGGTCTGACAGCTGCGCTTACAACTTCACAGAAGATATGTGCGCTGTTGTTTTTTGTATGGCTGACCGGGATGTTGTTGTTTTTGGCATATGGGATCTATTCCTATATAAAATGCCGGAAGATGGTACAGACGGCAGTTCTTTTAACATCTGCCGGGCAGACGGCGGGAAGTATTCGTCGGAAAGTAAAGATATGGGAGTGTGATCGTATTCCGTCTCCGTTTGTTCTGGGAATTTTCCGCCCGCAGATTTATATCCCGTTTCGGATGGAGAAAAAGGAACAGCAGTATATACTTGCACATGAAAGTTGGCATATCCGCAGATACGATCCACTGTGGAAGATGGTGGCATTTGTGCTTCTTGCCGTATACTGGTGGAATCCATTTGCCTGGATCGCTTTTTTCTATATGACAAGAGACATGGAGATGAGCTGCGATGAGGCGGTACTTGCCCAGTTTGGAAATGAAATTAAGCAGGGGTATAGTGCATCCCTTCTGTCCTTTGCGATGGAAAGACACCCGTATTCATTTGTACCGGTTGCTTTTGGAGAGGGGGATGCAGGAAGGAGGATTAAGAACGTGTTGAATTTTAAGAAACCGCATACCTGGGTGGCCGCAATTGCAACGCTTTTGATTGTCATAGTGGCGGTAAGCTGCCTGACAAACCAGAAGCCGTCCGGTACGAAGGCCGTGAATCCGACAGAGACAGTGGAAAGTACACAGGAACCAATACAGGAAAATACGGTGGATGCAAAAACGGAACAGAGTATCCGGGAATGGGCACAGGCATTTTGTGACAGGAACGCAGCAAAAATCATGAAAATGACAACGGAAAGGGCACAGGCAGATTTAGAGAAAGCACAGCTTTTGTGGGTGGACGGGGATGCTCCGTCATTTGGGTGGTCAAGTCCATGGCCGTGGGGATCGTTTGGAGATTCCTTTGGCGGAACCGGAAAAGAGATGAATGGTTACTGGCTGCATGAGATCAACCCGGAGGAACAGACGGCAGAGATTCTTTATTATGCAGAGACATCAGATCCGCATGTGAGTGTATGGATTGAAAATATTCATTATACACAGAAGAACGGAACGTTTCAGATCACAAAGGAAGAGATTAATCAGTTTGCGGATAGTCTGGATGCGAAAACGGATGGCATTTCATCGGTGGACGAATTTGATACAGCTTATGCACAGGGAATCAATGATTCGCAGATGGATTATCGTGTGAATGGCATGGGTAAAATGCTGAATAAAAATATGACAGCAGCCGGTGTATTGACTGAGCCGACAGAGGCAGCACGGCAACTGTTGAATCTGTCTTCAGACGAAAAACTTGTTTCCGTGGAAAAGGATTCTGAGTCGGAAGATCAAACAAAAGTTGGTTTAGAGATTACATTTTTAAAGAGTGGTGAGAAACGTTATATATGCATGATCCAGCCATGGGGAAAAGATGGAATCTGGATTCCGGCAGAGGGGAATGAAACAAAATAAAAATTATTTGACAAATGGCACCGGGCTTTTTATAATGAAAACCAGTTATAATGAAAAGCGAAGATGGGAACAAGTACCGGTGTGTGGAACGAACAGAAAGTAGCCGTCAGATGAGAGGCGCGCGGAAAACACAGACGGCTTATGAAACAAACATAAACCGAGCGATAAGGAATCCCCCCAGCAGGCTGGGTCCCCCCTGTCACGGCTTATGGAACAAACATAAATCGGGCGATAAGGAATCCCCCCAGCAGGCTGGGTCCCCACTGCCACGGCTTATGAAACAAACATAAACCGGGCGATAAGGAATCCCCCCAGCAGGCTGGGTCCCCCCTTACCGCAGGGAATACATCCCTGAGCTTTACACCGAACGCGCAGGCAAGTAGGCTGTAACGGAGTAGTGCCCGTTAGACGCACTGGAGTGTAGCTGCACTCGCGGAGGCAGGCTGTGTGAACAGCATGCGAATTAAGGTGGTAACACGAGAGATCCCCCTCGTCCTTATAATTAGGACGAGGGGATTTTTATTTGGATTTTTATAGATATGGAGCAAAGGGACATAAAGCCCCAGAAAAATCAAAAAAGTTAAATTACAGGAGGGAAACCCAATGACACTTTACGACGAACTGGTTGCCCGCGGTCTGATCGCACAGGTAACCGACGAGGAAGAAATCAAGGAACTTATCAACAATGGAAAAGCAGTATTTTATATCGGTTTTGACCCGACAGCTGACAGTCTGCATGTGGGACATTTTATGGCACTGTGTCTGATGAAACGTCTGCAGATGGCAGGAAACAAGCCAATCGCGCTGATCGGCGGTGGTACAGCCATGATCGGTGATCCATCCGGACGTACCGATATGCGTCAGATGATGACACCGGAGACCATTCAGCACAACGTAGACTGTTTTAAAAAGCAGATGAGCCGTTTCATCGATTTCGGAGAAGGCAAGGCAATGCTGGTAAACAATGCCGACTGGCTGATGGATTTAAACTACATTGATGTACTGCGTGATGTTGGTGCACATTTTTCCGTAAACCGCATGCTGACAGCAGAATGTTACAAGCAGCGTATGGAAAAAGGATTAAGCTTTCTGGAGTTTAATTACATGATTATGCAGAGTTACGATTTCTACACACTGTACCAGAAATATGGATGTAACATGGAATTCGGTGGAGATGACCAGTGGAGCAACATGCTCGGTGGTACGGAACTGATCCGCCGGAAGCTTGGAAAAGATGCGTATGCCATGACGATCAATCTGCTTTTAAACTCTGAGGGAAAGAAGATGGGAAAAACACAGTCCGGTGCCGTATGGCTTGATCCGAACAAGACTTCTCCGTTTGACTTCTTCCAGTACTGGAGAAATGTGGCAGATTCCGATGTGTTAAAGTGCATCCGCATGCTGACCTTCCTGCCATTGGAGCAGATCGATGAGATGGACAAATGGGAAGGTGCCAAGCTGAATGAAGCAAAAGAGATTCTCGCTTATGAGCTGACCAAACTGGTACACGGTGAGGAAGAGGCAAAGAAAGCCAAAGAGGCATCCCATGCACTGTTTGCAGGCGGCGGGGTTTCTGCACATATGCCGACGGTTGAAGTGACTGCAGATGATCTGTACAATGACAAGCTCGATATCATGGCAGTTCTTGTAAAGGCTTCTCTGTGTGAGAGTCGTTCCGATGCACGTCGTGCCGTACAGCAGGGTGGAGTCTCTGTGGACGGTGAGAAAGTTACAGACATCAGTACCAGTTACACGCTCGACGAGTTTGCCGGAGAAGGAAAGGTCGTAAAGCGTGGTAAGAAGAAGTTTGCAAAAGTCATCAGTAAATAAGAAGTTCGTATTGACTAACTTAAAGACCGTTTGTTATAGTTTACCTAATTCATAGACAAAAGTATGTGAGGGAGTAGTTCGCACATTGTGTGACTTGTCAACATACCGGTCATTTGGACCTGGCAAGCCTTAAAGAATGAGACTCATGTGCACCGGAAACCGTGGCTGCAGTCGCGGTTTTCGCTGGTGCGCATTGGGTCTCTTTTTGATATATAAGGACAGAAGCGCAAGGTATGAATCCCCTCACAAAAGGAGAACATAAGAATGGTAATCGAGTTATTTCTGATTGGTGTCGGACTCTCGATGGATGCATTTGCGGTATCCGTCTGCAAGGGTCTTGGCATGGAAAAAATCAACAAAAAACATGCGTTTCTGATTGGATTGTATTTCGGAGGATTTCAGGCACTGATGCCGTTTCTCGGCTGGGCGCTGGGAATCCGCTTTCAGAAATACATTACTTCGGTCGATCACTGGATCGCCTTTTTCCTGTTGCTGTTTATCGGTGGAAAGATGGTGATTGAAGCGGTTCGTGATAAAGACGTGCAGGAAATTGGAGCAAAAGATCTGCCGCTGGATCACAAAGAGATGCTGCTTCTTGCAGTTGCAACCAGTATCGATGCACTTGCAGTCGGTATTACATTTGCCTTTTTAAATGTATCTATCATGGAAGCCTGTCTGATTATCGGATGCACGACATTTGTATTATCGGTCATCGGAGTGGTTGTCGGTAATTTCTTCGGTACCCGCTACAAAAGAAAAGCAGAGATTGCAGGTGGGGTAATCCTCATACTTATTGGCTTGAAAATACTATTGGAGCACTTGGGCATTATTGCCTTTTAACACATTATTTTACAGAAAGAGGGAAAAGATATGACAGAATTTATTTCAACATGTTCCATGCCGCTGGCAATTGTTTTTTTGATCGCAGGATTTTTCTTACTGGTCAAAGGGGCAGATGTTTTTGTGGAGGGAAGTTCCAGTATTGCAAAACGGTTTCATGTTCCGGCTATCATTATTGGACTGACCATTGTTGCCATGGGAACTTCACTTCCGGAGACTGCGGTTTCCGTTGTTGCAGCAATCCAGCATAAGAATACGCTGGCAATCAGTAATGTGGTCGGGTCTAATATTTTTAATATGATGGTGGTCATCGGTTTTTGTGCCATAATGACTCCGGTTGCCGTACAGAAAGCTACATTGAAACGTGATTTCCCATATTCCGTGTTTGCAGCATTGCTGCTTATGATACTCGGTGGTGTGGGAATGAAACTGGGACGTTTTGACAGTGCTGTATTTCTGGTGTTTTTTGCCATATTTATCGGAACAATGATTCGTATGGCATTGAAAGCAGGAAAAGAAGGCGGGCAACTGCAAAGTGAAGAGATTGAAGCGGCAGAGGCACAGAAAGTAATGTCGATGCCAAAAAGCCTGTTGTTCCTTGTGGTTGGTGTAGCTGGTATTGTGATTGGCGGGGATGTCGTTGTAGACAGTGCCAGCAATATTGCATTAAAAATTGGAATGAGCCAGACGCTGGTAGGACTGACCATTGTTTCAATTGGAACCTCGCTTCCGGAACTTGTGACATCTGTTGTTGCAGCTCGCAAAAATGAAGTGGATATGGCACTTGGAAATGCCATAGGCTCTAATATTTTTAATATTCTGTTTGTACTTGGTCTGGCGGGAGTTATCAGTCCGATGCCGTTTTTGATGGAAAACATCATAGATATTATTATTTTGATTGTTTTGAGCCTGTTGATCTGGGGATTTGCATGGACAAAAGAAAAAATCAGCAGAAAAGAAGGTATTGTGATGCTGGTTTTATATGTGGTTTATGTGATTTATATCTGCATGAGATAGAAACTTCTGTGACAGGATGAATTTTGGAAAATAGTTTTTACAGGGGACAGGATATCAGGACTTTAATTTGCAGAAGGTTTTTTGACGGGAACATCAAGCACGCGTTTTACAGCACTTTGTAGTTCCGGATGCCGGCGATACATTTCGATGACATGCCGTTCATCTGCAGTGATCGGGAAGGATTTGTCTGCAGGGATGTGCAGGAGATTTCCGGTGAATGTGTCACTCTGATACAGTTCACAGAGCAGCAGCAGTGTTTCCGTGCGGGGATAGGCCTGATCGCTTTCCCATCCGTACACGGTTTTTTCGGCGACTGCGATATTGTACAGGTCATTCAGCTGTACAACTACGTCATGGATCGTCCAGCCACGATTTTTTCGCATCGTCTTTAAGGCTGCCCCGATTTGTATATTTTTCATGTTGGTGCTCCTTCTCAATTTATCTTTGGCAGTTTTGTACTGGAAAAAACTGGATAAAAGCATATTAGTCTACGGAAAAACAGGTCAGCAAGAAATTCTTGGCATATAAGAAAATATTCTTGAATAAACAGAAAAACGGACGAATAGGGGATACTTTACAAATGGCGTGGAATTCGGTAAAATGGGGAGAGCGAATGTGAGATAAGGAGGCCAAAAACATGGCAGAAAATAAAGGGAAGTTTTATATGACAACCGCGATTGCCTATACTTCAGGTAAGCCGCATATCGGAAATACGTACGAGATTATTCTTGCGGATGCAATTGCGCGTTATAAGAGAGCCGAAGGCTATGATGTCTATTTTCAGACCGGAACCGATGAACACGGACAGAAGATTCAGGAAAAAGCAGAGGCCGCAGGTATTTCACCGAAAGAATTTGTAGATCAGGTTTCCGGTGAGGTAAAGCGGATCTGGGATCTTGTGAATTCTTCTTATGATAACTTTGTCCGTACCACGGATGAGGATCATGAGAAATGTGTAAAGAAGATTTTTAAAAAGCTTTATGATCAGGGTGACATTTATAAGGGATCATATGAGGGAATGTATTGTACACCTTGTGAGTCTTTCTGGACAGAATCCCAGCTTGTAGACGGCAAATGCCCGGACTGTGGACGGGAAGTGCAGCCTGCCAAAGAAGAAGCTTATTTCTTTAAGATGAGTAAATATGCAGACCGGCTCATTGATTATATCAATACCCATCCGGACTTCATTCAGCCGGTTTCCCGTAAGAATGAGATGATGAATAACTTCCTGCTTCCGGGACTGCAGGATCTGTGCGTATCACGTACCAGTTTCAGCTGGGGAATTCCGGTAGATTTTGATCCGAAACATGTCGTATATGTCTGGCTGGATGCACTGACAAACTATATCACAAAGATTGGATATGATCCGGATGGTTCCACAGATCAGTTTAAGAAGCTATGGCCGGCTGATCTGCATCTGATCGGAAAAGATATTGTCCGTTTCCATACCATTTACTGGCCAATCTTTCTGATGGCACTGGATCTGCCACTGCCAAAGCAGGTATTTGGTCATCCGTGGCTGCTTCAGGGCGGGGATAAGATGAGCAAGTCCAAGGGAAATGTAATCTATGCGGATGACATGGTAGATCTGTTTGGCGTAGATGCTACCCGCTATTTTGTATTGCATGAGATGCCGTTTGAGAATGATGGCGTGATTACCTGGGATCTGGTCATTGAGCGTTTTAATTCTGACCTGGCAAATATTCTTGGAAATCTGGTAAACCGTACCGTTTCCATGAGCAATAAATATTTTGGTGGTGTGGTCACATCCACAGGAGTCACCGGTGAAGTGGATGCAGATCTGAAAGCTGTTGTGACAGCAACCCGTGACCGTATTGCCGGAAAGATGGCAAAACTTCGTGTGGCAGATGCAATTTCCGAAGTATTTGCACTGTTCCGCCGTTGCAATAAATATATTGATGAGACAACCCCGTGGGTACTGGCAAAAGACGAGGCACAGAAAGACCGTCTGGCTGAGGTCCTTTACAATCTGACCGAGTCCATCACGATAGGCGCAAGTCTTCTGCACCCATTCCTTCCGGAAACCGCAGAAAAAATCGTGGCGCAGTTATCGACATCATTGCGTGATTTTGATGAACTCAATCAGTTTGGACTGTATCCGGATGGAACAAAAGTAACCGATGCTCCGGAGATCCTTTTTGCAAGAATTGACGCAAAAGAGATCCAGCCAAAAGTGGATGCCATTCAGGCAAAGCAGAAGGAAGAGTACGAAAAAGAGCAGAAAGCATTAAATGGCGGAGAGTCCGCAGATGAAGCAGTCATTGATATAGATCCGAAGGAAGAGATCACATTTGATGATTTTACGAAGATGCAGTTTCAGGTGGGAGAGATTCTCTCCTGTGAGGCAGTTGCAAAGTCAAAGAAGCTGCTTTGCTCCCAGGTAAAAATCGGAAACACCGTAAAGCAGATTGTATCCGGTATCCGTAAAGATTACACACCGGAAGAGATGGTCGGCAAGAAGGTTATGGTTCTTGTGAACTTAAAGCCGGCAAAACTTGCCGGAGTATTGTCCGAGGGCATGCTGCTGTGTGCAGAGGACGAAAACGGCACACTTTCTCTGATGACACCGGAGAAACCAATGCCAAGCGGTGCAGAGATCTGTTAAACAAGGTCGGAGGCATAAAAATAGGAGGCATAAATTATGGAAATCCTTGATGTTGTAGATGAAACCGGAGCACCAACCGGTGAAACTGTAGAACGCGCAGAGGCACACCGGGAGGGTGTGCGGCATCGCACCGCACATGTCTGGATTGCCCGCAACAGGAACGGTCGGATTCAGCTTTTGCTGCAGAAGAGATGTATGCAGAAAGACTCGTTCCCAGGCTGCTATGATATTTCCAGTGCCGGACATATACCGGCAGGGGAGGAGTATATTCCTTCAGCAATTCGGGAGTTGAAAGAAGAATTAAATGTGACAGTGCAGGAGTCGGATCTGATTTATTGCGGACAGGTGCATAAGGATGTTGACAGCGAATTTCACAGACAGCCATTTCATGATCACCAGATTTCAAATGTTTATCTGCTCTGGCTGGATCGGGAAGCAGAGGAATTTGAACTGCAGACCGAAGAAATTGAGAGTGTGCGCTGGATGGATTATGCCCAGGTGCGGGGCATGGTGGCTTCGGATACACTTCCAAACTGTATCATCATGGAGGAACTTGATCAGATAGAAAGGCATTTCTTATGATTTTTGAGACACATGCACATTACGATGATGCAAAATTTGATACGGACCGGGAGATGCTGCTTGCGGAATTACCGCAGCGCGGCATTTCGCCGGTGATTAATGCAGGGTCTTCCATTGCGACGACAAAGACAACACTTTCGCTGGCGCAGGAATACCCTTTTCTTTATGCTGCGGTGGGCGTACATCCCAGTGACGTGGATGATTTAAATGAGGACACTTATGCATGGCTCAGACAGCAGACAACGCTGCAAAAGACAGTTGCGGTGGGAGAGATCGGACTGGATTATTACTGGGATAAGGAACCGGAGATACAGGCGAAGCAGAGGTATTGGTTTGTACGGCAGCTTGCACTGGCTCAACAGGCAGATCTTCCGGTGATCATTCATTCCAGGGATGCAGCAGAAGATACCATGCAGATCATGGAAAAGGCATATGAGGATGGCATAAAGGGTGTGATCCACTGTTATTCCTATTCGCCGGAGATGGCACAGGAATATGTAAAGATGGGATATTTCATCGGTGTAGGCGGTGTTGTGACTTTTAAAAATGCCAAAAAGCTGGTAAAGACCGTGGAAATGATTCCTCTTTCGAGTATAGTGCTCGAAACCGACTGCCCGTATATGGCACCGGAACCACACCGGGGAACGCGCAATGATTCGCGGAATATTCCGTACGTGATTGCAAAAATTGCGGAGATCAAAGGCGTTTCTGTGGAGGAAGTCGAGCAGACCACACGGGAAAATGCCTTTGCACTGTTTACGAAGGTGCCACGATAAAGGAGAGATATTATGGAAGAGTATGAAGTAATCCGTATTCCGGTTTCGGATGGGACGGAAAAAGAGTTTGCCATCATGGATACTTTTACCGTTGAAGAGAAGCACTATATGGCAGTGTCTCTCATAGCGGAGGATGAGATTCAGGAAGGTGTGTATCTGTATCGATACCGTGATGCGGAAGACGGAGATATCGTTGTGGAACAGATTACGGAACCGGCAGAGTATAAGCGTGTATCCAGGGCATATGAAGCGCGGTAAGGCTGTAAAAGAAGGATGAGAAAGATGAAAAAGTGGAGAAAAAGCGTATGGTGGCGGTGCTTTTGACGCTGCTTGTGCTGTTACAGTTTCCGGCAGACTTTGGAAGTGTGGCACATGCTGCGCAGAAAAACGAAATCAGGGGAACAATTTCGGTAGCATCCAATATCTCCCAGCAGGATATGCAGCAGTACCTGGATGGGTTTAACAAGAAATATCCTGGTATTGAGGTGAAGTACCAGTCGTATTCGGATTATGACAATGAGGTGTCAAAACAGATTCAGGGTGGGGATTATCCGGATGTTTTATTTGTTCCGGGATCGGTGCCGGGAGCATTTACGACAGGAAAGAACTGCCGTTTCTGTTTGCAATCATGGATATTGATAACTTTAAGTCTGTCAATGATACGCTTGGACACGCCGGAGGAGATGAGGCGTTAAAACTTTTAGCGGATACGATGCGTCTGGTGTTTGGAACACATGTCCTTATGGCGCGGTTTGGCGGAGATGAGTTTGTTCTCTGTATACAGAACCGTGATCAGGAGAGTGTTCAGGCACAGCTGGATAAACTGGTCAGAAGCATGTGTCAGACATTTACATATGGCGGGTGTTCAGTGCCGCTGTCCATCAGTCTGGGTGCTGTGTATATGACGGAGAAAGTTCCTTATGAAAAACTGTTTAAGGAAGCAGACAGTGTATTATATGAGGTAAAAACCCGTGGAAAAAACAGTTTTGAGATTCGGAAAATTTGAAAAATGATATAAAATGAAATCCCGGAGCATGGAAAATGGCTCCGGGATTTTTTCGAAAATGATTAATTTTTATTTGGAATAAACGGGCTGATCGCTCCGGCGAGCTGTGCAACCGGCATGCTCTGCAGCCATACACGTCCCGGTCCGGTAATAACGGTATTAAAGATCCCTTCCCCGCCAAAGAGCATATTTTTTACACCCGGTACAGTCTGGATATTGATGGAACATCCGGCTGTCATTGCTGCGAGGTATCCGGTATCGACGACAATCTGTTGTCCCGGTGCAAGTTCATATTCTTTGATGTGTCCGTCAAATTCGAGAAAGACGGTGCCGTTTCCAGACAGACGCTGCATGATAAATCCTTCTCCGCCGAAGAGACCGCCGGCAATGCGTTTTTGGAAAAAAACAGACATTTCCACACCAGCGGTCGATGCGAGAAAGGCACTTTTCTGGGCGACAATCTCCTGCCCTGGTGCAATTTCAAATGCACGGATATCTCCGGGAAAGCTGGATGCAAATGCGATCAGTCCGGTGCCACCCTGCGCGGTGTAGCGGTTGATAAACATGCTTTCACCGGAAAAAGCACGACCGAACATTTTTCCGATTCCGCCGCCTGTTGTGGTTTCCATTTTCATATTTGGGGACATCCACGACATTGCGCCCTTCTCCGTGAGCATGGTTTCGCCACCCTCTAAGTTGCAGATTACGACAGGCAATGGTGCCCCTTCAATTGTATAGTTCATAACTACCTCCCTGATATATTGTTTTTCTTTACAATATCATCTTAACGGAACATGGGGATCTTTTCAAGAAAATGTTTTTTGAATGGAGAGTAAATCATGACAGTGTATTTCGGTGACCGTTTAATGAAAGGAAATTGTAATTACCCGGTCAATCAGTTATACTATATGTAAATATGACAAAATGATCTGTTTGTTGGAGGCTCATATGGTAAATACTTTGAAATTACCGGTAGGAATTGACAGTTTTGAAAAAATACGCAGGAACGGATTTTATTACATTGACAAGACAAATCTCATAGAACAGATTCTGATGAATTGGGGGGAAGTAACACTGTTCACCCGTCCGCGACGTTTTGGCAAGACATTGAATATGAGCATGCTGAAAAGTTTTTTTGAAATCGGTGCAGATGCTGCACTGTTTGAAGGCTTATATATTGCAAAGAATAAAGAACTATGCGATGCGTACATGGGAAAGTATCCAGTGATATTTCTCACGCTCAAAGGGGTGGAGGGGCTGACATTTGCGGATGCGAAGAGGATGCTCGGCACGATTCTTGCCAATGAAATGGACCGGCATTATTATCTCAAAACAAGTGATACACTTACGGACGAGGATAAGGCATATTTCGCTAAAATGCTTACAGGTACGGATGAGAATATAAAAGACAGCATCCGGAAACTGTCACAGCTTTTATATAAACATCACGGGAAAAAGGCAGTAATTATCATAGATGAGTATGATGTTCCTCTGGATAAAGCATATCAGAATGGATATTATCGTGAAATGGTTTCTCTGATCAGAGGTCTTTTTGGTCAGGCATTAAAGACGAATGATTATTTACAGTTTGCATTTCTGACGGGATGTCTGCGAGTATCGAAGGAAAGTATATTTACAGGATTGAATAATTTTAAGGTACTTTCTATTATGGATTCCAGATTTGATGAACAGTTTGGATTCACAGATGATGAGGTAAAAAACCTCCTTGCGTCGTATGGTCTGGCTTCACATTTTCCGGAAACAAAGGAATGGTATGATGGCTATCACTTTGGAAATGCGGATGTGTACTGTCCATGGGATGTCATAAATTATGTGGATGAACTTAACTATGATCAAACGGTCGAACCACAGGATTACTGGTCTAATTCGAGTGGAAATGCGATCGTCCGCAGATTGATCGATAAGGCGGATGTGCAGACCAAGGATGAAATTGAGCGTCTGATCGCGGGAGAGTGTATTGAAAAGGAACTTTCACAGGAACTTACGTATGATGAGCTTGATAAAAACATTGGAAATCTGTGGAGCGTACTTTTTACGACCGGATATCTGACAAAACAGGGGCGTACAGCGGATGGAAAGATACGTTTGGCAATTCCCAATAAAGAGATAAAAAATCTTTTTATCAAGAAAATCAGGGAATGGTTCCGGGATACGTCCGCGAATGACGGTAAGAGACTGGAAGAATTCTGCAATGCATTTTTAGAAAAAAATACAGAAAAAATAGAGCAGCTCTTTGGAGAATATCTTTGGAATACCATAAGTATACGTGATACAGCAGTTGCAAAGGAAAAGAAAGAAAATTTTTACCATGGCATTTTACTTGGGCTTTTGGGATATAAAGCAAACTGGCTTATAAAGTCAAATGCAGAGTCAGGAACCGGCTACAGCGATATTCTTGTTGAGGTGCCGAACAACAGAACAGGAATTGTGATAGAACTGAAATATGCCGGGAATGGAGATCTGGATGCTGCATGTGCCGAAGCTTTGAAACAGATGGAAGAAAAATCATATGTCGATAAGCTGAAGCAGGACGGAATGCGTAATTTTATCAAATATGGAATTGCATGCTTCAAGAAGGATTGCAGGGTTGTGATTGCTGGTTAGCAGGAAGGAAACAAACATGGCAAAAGTAATCATGGTGCAGGGCACGATGTCAAATGCCGGAAAAAGCCTGATCGTTGCAGGACTTTGCCGTATTTTTGCGCAGGATGGCTATCGCGTGGCACCGTTTAAATCACAGAATATGGCGCTCAACTCCTACATCACCGAAGATGGTCTGGAGATGGGGCGCGCGCAGGTCATGCAGGCGGAAGCGGCGGGTGTGAAGCCTTCCGTGCTTATGAATCCCATTCTGTTGAAACCGACCAATGATGTCGGATCACAGGTGATCGTAAAGGGTGAGGTGCTCGGAAATATGCGGGCGCGGGATTATTTTGCGTATAAGAAAAAGCTGGTTCCGACGATCTGCGAGGCTTTTTCGGAGTTGGAAAAGCAGGCAGACATTATTGTGATGGAGGGGGCGGGAAGCCCGGCAGAGATCAATCTGAAATCGGATGATATTGTCAATATGGGGCTGGCAAAACTGGTCGATGCACCGGTGCTTCTGGTGGGGGATATCGACCGTGGCGGTGTGTTTGCGCAGCTTTTGGGAACTTTGATGCTTTTAGAAGAGGATGAAAAAGCCCGTGTGAAGGGTCTGATTATTAATAAATTCCGCGGGGATAAGACGATCCTTGATCCGGGAGTGGAGATGCTGGAGGAACGCGGCGGTGTGAAGGTTGCCGGCGTAGTGCCGTATATGCATCTGTCCATTGAGGATGAGGACAGTCTGAGCGGCCAGTTGGACAACCACGATGTAGGCGTGATAGATCTGGCAGTGATCCGTTTTCCACGGATCTCCAATTTTACGGATTTTAACGTATTTGAACGGCTGGAGGATGTGTCCGTGCGCTATGTTTCTTCGGTGCAGGAACTGGGGCAGCCGGATATGATTTTTCTGCCGGGCAGCAAAAATACGATGGGGGATCTGCGCTGGATGCGGCAGAACGGTCTGGAAGCCGCGGTCAAAAAGCTGGCGGCGCATATCCCGGTCTGGGGGATCTGCGGTGGCTATCAGATGCTGGGGCGTACCATTTCGGACCCACATGGGGTAGAGAATGAGAATTCGCTACGCGAACCGCTCTATCCGGCTCATTGCGAAGCAATTTCTCATGAGCCGGATACAATTGCCGTGGAGCGCATAAAGCGCGACGGGGCACTACCCCTGCGTGGTATGGAACTGATCGACACCGACACGACCCTGATGCCGGAAAAAATGCGTACGCAGACACGTGGAAAATTCGAGAATGTAACCGGTATTTTTTCCACACTTTCCGGATTGGAATTTTCCGGCTATGAGATTCATATGGGAAAGACAACGGTTTCCACCGGGGAACATCAGACGCCACTGGTACAGCTGGCAGATGGCAGAACCGACGGGGTACAGCGCATGGAAAAAGGCAGCGAAGCACCCGGCGTATACGGCAGTTATGTGCACGGCATTTTTGACGATGGAGACATTGCCGTGCGCATAGTACAGGCATTGGCCGACAAAAAAAGGGTATCATGGAAACCGGAGGCAGGCGGCGATTACCATGCATTTAAGGAACAGCAGTATGACAAGCTCGCACAGGGATTGCGGGAGCATCTGGATATGGAGTATGTATACTCTATTTTGCAGGAGAGTCGGATTTCCTCTTGATTTTTACAATGTTATAGATCCCGACACAAATCAGGACAATGGATAATACCAGAAGAATGGACAGTGGGTATTCGAAAATATAGTGATAGGAATCGGCATATGCACGACCATAGAGATCCATATATTTGAATTGTTCCCATTGACCCAGAAATGGAAGCACACACAACAGGAAAATTCCGGTTATGGTCATAAAAATAAAGGGAGTTCTTTTAGCAGAATTTTGGATCTTATTTTGGTTTTCTGCTGAAGCATCTGGTTTTTTGAGCATTGTGTCAATTGGAACATGGAATTGCTCACTGATTAAGAGCAGGGTATGGATGTTTGGAACAGAGATTCCCATTTCCCATCGCGATACGGCCTGACGAGTAACGCCTAATGTTTGAGCAAGCTGTTCCTGGGAAAGATGATGTTTTTGTCTTAAATCAAGAAGAATGTGAGCGATAGTTTGATTATCAATTTTGGTTTTATTCATATCAGCACCTC
>OMGV01000704.1_pt1 | contig 18278 bp, 14 predicted proteins | sample 1646111 | NCBI WGS metagenome assembly OMGV01 (sample SAMN05578590, study PRJEB25193) | human gut metagenome | biome: Human Microbiome; feature: human-associated habitat; material: feces | host: Homo sapiens | place: USA:Birmingham | reverse complement strand
TGAAGAAGGAAATAAACAAATTTCTATATTTTTATAGATTTTTGGCAATGGAGAATAAATGAGTAAGAATCTTGTTATCGTCGAATCTCCGACGAAATCCAAGACTATTGAAAAATTTTTAGGTAAGAATTATACTGTTAAGGCGTCTATGGGTCATCTGCGCGATTTGCCCAAAAGTACCTTCGGCGTCGATGTAGATAATGATTTTACACCGAAATATATTAACATCCGCGGTAAAGGCGATTTAATCAAAGAATTGAAAAATGAAGCTAAAAAAGCCGATAAAGTTTATCTGGCAACTGACCCTGACCGTGAGGGTGAAGCTATTAGCTGGCATTTGGCACATATTCTTGGCATTGAAGAAAATAAAGCCTGCCGTATTGAATTTCACGAGATTACCAGTGCTGCCGTGAAGGATGCTATTAAACATCCACGTGTTTTAGATATGGATATGGTTGACGCACAGCAGGCACGTCGTATTTTAGATCGTATTGTCGGTTATCAGCTCAGTCCGCTTTTATGGCGTAAAATCCGTAAAGGCTTGAGTGCAGGACGTGTACAGTCTGTGGCAGTAAAAATCGTGGCCGACCGCGATAAGGAAATCGAAGAATTTGTACCGCAGGAATATTGGACTTTAGCTGTTAAATTGCGAGAGCAGCCTAAGGCACCGATTTTTGAAGCGGAATTAACTAAATATCAAGGCAAAAAGATTGAACTGCATAATGCTGAAGAAGCACGAGCTGTAGAACAATTTCTAGGCGATAAAAATACTGCATATATTGTAAGTAAAGCGGAGCGCAAGGAGCGTAAACGTCATCCTGTACCGCCGTTTACTACTTCTAACTTGCAGCAGGAGGCTAATAAAAAATTAAACTTCTCTGCGAAAAAAACCATGATGGTCGCACAGCAACTATATGAAGGTGTTTCTTTAGGCAAAGCTTCTGTCGGTTTGATTACTTATATGAGAACTGACTCCGTACGTTTGGCTGAAGTGGCAATTGACGAAATCCGTGATTATATCACTAATAATTTAGGAGCGGAATATTGCTCTCCCAAGGCTAATCATTATAGTGCGAAAAAGAATGCCCAGGATGCCCATGAAGCTATTCGTCCGACCAGCGTGTTACGTACACCGGAGGAAGTTGCTCGACATCTGACCGTAGACCAATTGAAGTTGTATACTTTAATCTGGAAGCGTGCTGTTGCCAGTCAGATGAGCGACGCCGTTTATGATATTACAACTCTGACTATTAATGCAGGTGATTATCAGCTGCGTGCCAGTGGTTCTATTTTGAAGTTCAAAGGTTTCTTGGCTTTAAATACTAAGGCTGCTGATGAAGAAAAGGATAAGAGTGTACCCTATATTGCACCGGCAACTAAGCTGGTTCTGCATAAGGTTTTACCGGCGGAGCAGCATTTTACCGAACCACCTGCACATTTTAACGAAGCAACGCTGATTAAAGAGCTAGAGGATAAAGGAATAGGTCGTCCGTCCACCTATGCACCGACCATCGTCACGATTTTAAATCGCGGCTATGTGGTAAAAGAGGGTAAAAAGCTATTAGTAACCGAGCTGGGACGGAATACTATTGCCATGTTGACCGAATATTTCAAAGGCTTAATCAATATCCCGTTTTCCGCGGAATTGGAAACTCAGCTGGATGAAATTGCAGAACATAAATTAAGCAAGGAGCAGGTACTGCATACCTTCTACACACCCTTTGCTAAGGATTTGGAGCGTGCTAATATTGAAATGCCCCATGTGGAAATGCCCGTAGAAGTAACAGACATTCCCTGCGAAAAATGTGGTCGTATGATGGTAGTCAAGGAAGGACGTTTTGGTAAATTCTTGGCCTGCCCAGGCTTCCCTGATTGCCGTAATACTAAGCCGATTCTGAAAAAAATCGGCGTAAAATGCCCTGTATGCCATAATGGTGAAGTCATTGAACGCAAAACTAAAACAGGTAAATTGTTCTATGGCTGTGAGCATTATCCTGAATGCACCTTTACCAGCTGGGATAAGCCCCTCAATGAGATTTGTCCTAAATGCGGCGGTATCCTCAGTGAGCATACTGATAAAGGCGGCCGTAAACGTAAATATTGTCTAAATCCTGAATGTGAGGATGCACGTCCTGTACGTGTAGCTACGAAAACCAAAGAAACAGAGCCTGCTGTGAAAAAGCCGGCTACGAGAAAGAAAGGTACTACTACGAAATGAATCCCATCCACGTAATTGGTGCCGGTTTAGCCGGCTGTGAAGCTATTAATCAAGTAACTAAGCTTGGTATTCCTGTAATCTTACACGAGATGCGTCCGACTAAAAGTGACGCTGCCCATAAAACAGAACATTTTGCAGAATTAGTTTGCAGTAACTCTCTTCGTGCAGGTAATGTAGAAAATGCTGTCGGCTTATTAAAAGAAGAAATGCGCCGCATGGGCTCTTTAATTATGGAGCAGGCAGACAAGCATCAAGTGCCTGCAGGTGGTGCTTTAGCTGTTGACCGTGACGGCTTTGCTATGGGTGTTACTGAACAAATTAAAAATAATCCTTTAGTAACCATTGTTTACGAAGAAGTAACCGATTTAAGCAAGCTGGAGGGAACTGTTATTGTAGCTAGCGGTCCTCTGACCAGTGACGCTTTATTCGCAAACATCAAGGAAATGCTCCACGAAGATTACTTCCATTTCTTTGATGCAGCAGCACCTATCGTTACTGCTGATTCTTTAGACTATGACAAGGTTTATCGTGCCTCTCGTTACGACAAGGGCGGTGCTGATTATCTGAACTGTCCTTTCTATACTAAAGAAGAATATCTGGCTTTTTGGAATGCTCTGTGCACAGCAGAAAGCGCGCCTGTTAAAGACTTTGAACATGATGTATTTGAAGCCTGTATGCCTATTGAAGAAATGGCTGCCCGCGGTGAAGATACCATGCGCTTTGGTCCCTTAAAGCCTGTAGGCTTAATTGACCCGCGTAACGGCAAAGAAGCATACGCTGTAGTACAATTACGTCAAGATAATGCTGCAGCTTCTTTATATAACCTTGTGGGTTTCCAAACCCATCTGAAATGGCCGGAGCAACGTCGTGTATTCGGTATGATTCCCGGCTTGGAAAAAGCGGAATTTGTCCGTTTCGGTGTTATGCACAAAAATACTTACTTAAACTCTCCGCATCTGCTAGATAAGCACTTTAATCTGCGTAACGATAAACGCTTCTATTTTGCAGGACAAATGACCGGTGTAGAAGGCTATGTAGAATCTGCTGCCTCTGGTTTAATGGCTGGTCTGGCTGCGGCTCGTGCTGTTTTAGAACTGCCGGAAGTAGAATTCCCTGTGGAAACAGCCCATGGTGCTTTGGCAAATTACATCAGCAATCCTGCTATTGAAAACTTCCAACCCATGAACATCAACTTCGGTTTAATTCCGCCGCTGACAGTACGTATCCGCAAAAAGAGAGAAAAGAACGCTATGATTGCGGCACGTGCTTTAGAAGCTTTGGATAAATTTAAAGCAGATAATAGCATCGAATAAATATTTGCTGTGCTAAAATAAGAAAACTTGAAATTGTGTAAGAAACTGATTGTGAATTATTGTAGTAGTAATTGGCAATCAGTTTTTTAATTTTTTACTTACTAAGTAAAAAAAAGAATCCCGTTAGGCTCGGCGGACTTCGCGGTGGACCTCTCAGTTACCTAAAGGTGACACTTCTCTTAAAAGGAAAGCCGAGAAGTAGATGTTCTACCAACTTCTGTAGCACACCACTCTCAACTATATTTAGTGATTTTATACAACGCAATTGCATATTTTATGTGCGTAAAATATATGTAATAATGTTTATAGCGTAACACAAATATAGACAATACCGTGGAATATGTTATAATAAAAGTAGAATTTTTTGATATTGGAGGTTTTTTTGATGCAGAAGATTGATCAGTCTTGTGTAAATACTCTTCGCTTTTTAGCAGCTGACCAGGTAGAAAAAGCAAAATCCGGCCATCCTGGTTTCCCTTTGGGCACTGCACCTTTAATGTATACTATTTGGGATCGTTTTATGAGCTATAACCCGGCTAATCCGAATTGGTTTAACCGCGATCGTTTTATCCTTTCTCCCGGTCATGGCAGTGCATTGCTGTATGCTATGCTGCATCTGGCAGGCTATGATCTGTCCATGGACGAATTGAAAAACTTCCGTCAATGGGGCAGCAAAACTCCGGGTCATCCTGAAGTTGGTTTAACTCCTGGCGTTGATGTTTCTACCGGTCCTTTGGGCCATGGTTTTGCTATGGGTGTTGGCTTTGCTATTGCTGAAGCTATGCTGGGTGCAAAATATAATAAACCTGATTTCCCGGTTGTAAATCACTATACTTTTGGCCTGACCTCTGATGGCGACTTAATGGAAGGTGTTTCCAGCGAAGCCGCTTCCTTAGCAGGTACTTTAGGCTTAGGTAAATTGATTTATCTCTATGATGATAATAAAATCACCATTGAAGGCAGCACCGATATTGCTTTCTCTGAAGACGTTGAAGCTCGCTTCAAGGCTTACAACTGGCAAGTACTGCGCGTAGATGACAGTGAAGATGTTGACGCTATGCAGGCTGCTATTGAAGCTGCAAAAGCTGATACTATGCATCCGTCTCTGATTATCGTTCGTACTCATATCGGCTTCGGCAGCCCGAAACAAGACAGCCCGTCCTGCCATGGTGAGCCTCTGGGCGGTGAAGCACTGGCAGCAACTAAAGAAAAAGCAGGCTGGCCGCAAGAAATGTTCTATGTACCTGCAGAGGTTAAAGAACATTTTGCTGCTAAACTGAGTGCTTGTGCTGCTAACGAAGCTGCTTGGAAAGCATTGATGGATGATTACCAAATGGTATATCCTGAATTGGCTAAAGAATTAAATGATCGTATCGAAGGCAACACTATGGTTAACCTGTCTGCTTTGGAAGCAATCTTCAAGGATACCGTTAAAAATGCTACCCGTGAAGCTTCCGGCGACATTATCCAAGTATTGGCTGCTCAACTGCCTGCACTGGTAGGCGGTAGTGCCGATTTAGGTCCCTCCAATAAAACTATTATGAAGTCTGAAGGCTTCTTCTCTAAACTGGATCGCAAAGGCCGCAATATTCACTTTGGCGTACGTGAACATGCTATGGGTACTGTATTGAACGGTATTTCTCTCCATGGCGGCTTTATTCCGTTCGGCGGTACCTTCCTGGTATTTGCTGACTTCATGCGTCCGACCATCCGTATGGCTGCACTGATGGGTATTCAAGCTATCTTTGTTCTGACACACGACAGCATTGCACTGGGCGAAGATGGTCCTACTCACCAACCTATCGAAACCACTATGGGTCTGCGCTTGATTCCGAACGTAAGTGTATTCCGTCCGGCAGACGCTTTGGAAACTGCTACTGCATGGCAACAAGCTTGCCTGAATAAGCATAAACCGACCTGCCTCTTACTGAGCCGTCAAAAACTGAATGTACTGCACGATTATGCTGATACCATTCATGAAAACGCTGCTAAAGGTGCATATGTATTGAGCCCGGCTAAAGAAAAAGCACAAGTTGTTTTGATCGGTACCGGTAGCGAAGTACATCTGGCATTGGCTGCACAAGCAAAACTGGCTGAAGAAGGTATTGATGCTAGCGTTGTTTCCATGCCGAGCTGGGATGCTTTCGATAAACAAAGCGAAGAATACAAAGCAAGCGTACTGCCTGCAGATGTAACCAAATTCGCTGTTGAAGCAGGTGTTCCTTACGGCTGGAGCCGTTACACCGGCAGCGAAAAGAATGTACTGGGTATCACTACCTTCGGTGCATCTGCTCCCGGCGGTGTCATGATGGAAAAATACGGCTTTACCGTAGAAAACCTAGTTGCTAAAGTTAAAGAAGTTCTTTAATCTCCACTAACTATAAGGGCCGAGGCTTTATTGCCTCGGTCTTTTTGCATGTTTATTTTTTGCGTAAAATAGTATAAAATAGAATACATAAAATAAGCTCTGCTTATCAAAAGAAATGAAGGGGGAGCTCTCATGAAAAATCTTTTAACTATTGCCGGCAGTGATTCCAGCGGCGGTGCAGGAATCCAGGCCGATTTAAAAACTTTTGCTGCTCATGGCACATTTGGTATGAGCGTTATCACTGCTGTTACAGCACAAAATACTTGTGGTGTACGCACTGTTCAGGATATTGACAGTGCTGTTGTACAAGCACAGATTGAAGCTGTTTTTGACGATATCCGCGTGGATGCAGTAAAAATAGGTATGGTTTCCCGTATCGATATTATTAAAACTATTGCAGCTTGTTTACGCAAATATGCACCAAAAATCATTGTCGTAGACCCGGTCATGATTTCTAAAAGCGGTTATCCGCTGCTTGCTCCGGAAGCTTGTGAAACTTTGATTAAAGAGTTGTTACCTTTGGCAACTTTAGTTACGCCAAACTTACCGGAGGCAGAAGTTATTGCGGGGATGAAAATAACTAGTGAAAAAGATATGCTGCCGGCGGCAGAAAAAATTGTGTCTTTAGGAGCTAAGGCTGTTTTAGTCAAGGGTGGTCATTTAGAAGATACTGCTGATGATTTGCTCTATGACGGCAAGGAAGTAAAATGTTTTGCCGGCAAACGCATCAATAATAAAAATACTCATGGCACCGGCTGCACTTTATCCAGTAGTCTGGCAGCTAATTTAGCGATGGGCATGAGCCTGGAGGAGGCTGTAGCAGCATCTAAGGCTTATGTGGCTGAGGCTATCGCTCATGGCATTGCTTTGGGCAGTGGTTGTGGTCCTACTCATCATTTCGTTGATTTATACAGAAAGGCTGGTATTTTAGAATAATGGATTTAAAAAATACTTTTGGCGAGCTGGTAGAAAAGCTCCATCAACAAAAACCTGTAATCCATGCGATTACTAATTATGTAACAGCAGAAAGCTGTGCTGATATTACTTTGGCTGCGGGCGGTTCTCCTGTAATGGCGGATGAGCCGGAGGAGGTAGAAGAAATTACTGCCGGTGCTAAGGCTTTAGTAATCAATTTGGGCACATTGAACTTTAATAAACAAATCGCTATGGAGCGTTCTGCTATGGTAGCGAAGAAAAAAGGTATTCCTGTTGTCTTAGATCCTGTCGGTGTAATGGCTTCTACTATGCGTTTAGATTTCGCTTTGAAGTTGCTTAATAAAGGTTATATCGATATCGTACGTGGCAATTTCAGCGAATGTCAGGCTTTGCTTTTAGGTAAAACCGGCGGTCATGGCGTAGATAACCTGGAAGCAGGTGTAGAGGAAGGCGAAGCATTGAAAACTGCGAAGGATGCAGCTACTAAATTTAATTGCGTCTTTGCTGTAACTGGTGCTGTAGATAATATCAGCAACGGTAAACAAGCAGTTGTTTTGAATAATGGTCATCCGCTGCTGCAGGATATTACCGGTAGCGGCTGCATGACTACCATGCTTGTTGCCTGCTGTGCCGCTGTAACTAAGGATATGCTGGTTGCTGCTGCTTTAGGCGTAGTAATTATGGGTCAAAGTGCAGAATTAGCGGCTAATTTCCTAGAGAAGAAGGACGGTCCGGGTATGTTTAAAGTACGTTTGGTGGATTGCGTTTATCATGTAACTACTAAATGGAATTTAGTTAACCTGAAACCTGAAGAAAAAGTATCATGAGTAAGCCGCAAATAGATTACAGTATTTATCTTGTGACCGATGAAGGCTGTTTGGCAGGACGTCCATTTTTAGAATGTATGGAGGCGGCACTGCAGGGTGGCGTAACTTTAGTGCAATATCGCAGTAAAAACGGTGACGGCGGGCAAATGTATGCCGAAGCAAAAGCTTTAAAGGCTTTGTGTGATTGTTATCATGTACCGCTTATTATTAATGACCGCGTCGATGTTGCTTTGGCAGTAGGTGCGGCAGGTGTACATATAGGACAGGATGATTTGCCCTGTCATGTGGTACGTAAGTTAGTCGGTGATGATTTTATTATCGGTGTTTCGGCACATAATCCTGAAGAAGCACAAAAGGCTGTGGCTGCTGGTGCTGATTATCTTGGCTGTGGTGCTGTATTCGGTACGAAAACTAAGGCCGGTGTGGATAAATTAGGCTTGGAAAACCTGAAGGCTATCCGTCAAAGCGTAACTGTGCCCATGGTGGGTATAGGCGGTGTTAACGTTGACAACTATGCAGAGGTTCTGGCAACAGGTGCCAACGGTGCGGCCATCATCAGCGGCATTCTAGCACAGCAGGATATTACTGCGGCTGTACGTAAGCTGGCGGCTATCAGGGATAGTAAAGAATAATTTAATATATCAATAATGCTGCTATGGACTGTAAAAAGGCATAGCAGCATTTTTTATGGTATTGAGCGTATTTTTCGTATGTTACATAATTCTTACGGGTGTGGTTATGTTAGCTATAAAAACGGAACAATAATATACAAAAGCCCTTACTGAAAATTAATCAGCAAGGGCAATTTTTATAAAATATGAAAAAAGTATTAGCTTAAAACAAGAAATACGTTATAATGAATTTATCGAAAGGAAAAAATAATAGACATTGCAACAGCACTAATCAACTTAGCAATCGCATTAATGCTGTACAAGGCCTCCAAAAAATAGGGTAAACCAAGGGTGGCGAAATCTCCCCGAACCCTAAGTAAATTATAGTATATTGCAAAGAAAAATGGAAATTGTAACTACTATCATTTGTATTGTAACGATTTGCATAACATTAGCTATAATTGTTAAAAACTTGAAATGGATTATAAAAAGATGGCATAAAATATCACACTAGTACTATGCTGTAATAGCGAAAGCGATGAAAAATAAGAGGTGAGTATTACGCTCACCTTATTTTTATTGCTTAGAAATTAGATAATAGACTGTGTGTTCCGCCTGACGTTGGCAGGGAATACGGATATGCCAACGTTTCTTCTCCATAATACAGATGCTGTAAGGAAGAATTAACCAATAGAAGATACCGACGATGCAGACAAGGCTGATGACGTTCAACATATTAATGCTGATGATTAAGTTCCAATCGGCAGTATAGAGGAAATAAAGAAAAGGCAGCCACCACGCCGAATAGATGACGGAAGCAATTCCCTGCGTCAATAAATTAGTTTTCAAGCCGGGCGAGTATTTTTTGCAGGCCCATAAGGAGAAAATCGAAATATCAGGAATAGCCACCGAAGCTTGCTGATATCTATGGATAATCAAAGTCTTTTCCCAATCAAACCAATTTTCATCGCCGGCTAACTGCCACTGGGGGATAACTACATGGGAAGCACCGCTGATTTCATCCCAAGTAAACAGCCGGTTAGCGTGGAGGATATAAATTCCTTGAGGACCGATTTTAATTTTGGGGGAGAGCAGGGGAACAAAGAAGTAAAGTATGAGCAACAGAGCGAGCAAGGCTGTCAAAATAGTAAAGACGCTTATATTACACTGCCAACTGCCTAAGGCAAGGGGCGGAGGAGAAAAAATATCCTGCTTCCTAGTAGCGAAGCGAAGCAAAAGAATCAAAGGCGGCAGGACAAATACATAATGCCTGACGGCCAGACTGTAAAAGGTAGAGCTTTTAGCGGGCATGGAAATCGCCTCCGTTCAGCGGGAAGGGTATCATTGCAAAACATCCAATATATTTTACTTCTATTGTAGTGCCTTATTGTGCCAAAAACAATAATTGTAGGAGCTGAACAATGTAAAATTTAGGGTATACTTCGGTTGGTGCAAAGTGTACGGTAGCGTGTTCGACGTTCTACCGCACTTTTCCTGTGTCCGACATCGCAGTTACCTAAAGGTGATAGTTTCTTTTGTAAGTATAGCTGATTTATTATCGTGAAAAAATTTATTGTTAGTTCTTTTTATTTTAGAGTAAATTCACCTAGAAGGCAGGCGAAAAATACGGGATAGTTTGCAAAGAAGAATATTAGAACAAAGGGTGGTGAAGAAAAGAAAGACTTGCAAAACGCTAAAAAACTGCTAATGTGGTAGTAAGTCCTTGCGGAGCAAATACTTTTACTCAAGAAGCCAAAGGTGCGGATGCAAAACTAAAGAAGGGCAAGTTCGCAACTTGGTCGTAAAGTTTCTCAAAGTATATATAGGAGTATATGGCGAGCCGATAGCAGAGAACATCGCTGACACTGCTTGGTACTTGGCTGAAGAAGAAATCAGCTGTGATAAAGTTTATATCATTTAATATCATTTTTGCCGGTGTAGGTGCTTTGGTTGTGAGAAAATACAAACAGACGACTAAAAAAGCCGTCTTATTTTTATTTATATGTATAAAAAATTATTTTTAAAATTTGCTAAAAAAGTAGTAATTTTAACCGATTTTAAAATTGGTTTAATTAGCACGGGAGCAACGTGGGAGCAACGCGGGTGCAAAAAGCGGTAAAAAACTGGTGATTATAGGTAATATCTTCCATACGTGCAAAGAAACGAAAAACGCTAAAACCCTTGAAAATAAAGGCTTTAGCGTTATTTTTCATGGTGATCCAGGAGGGATTCGAACCCCCGACCCACGGCTTAGAAGGCCGTTGCTCTATCCAACTGAGCTACTGAACCATATTGAGTTGGAGCGGGCGATGGGAATCGAACCCACAACATCAGCTTGGAAGGCTGAGGTTTTACCACTAAACTACACCCGCAAAAAAAACTTGGTCGGAGTGGCAGGATTCGAACCTGCGACACCCTGCTCCCAAGGCAGGCGCGCTACCAAACTGCGCTACACCCCGATTACTTGAAATAGTATACTACTATAGCAACAAAAAGTCAAGTAAAATATTATTATTTTTTTGTAAGTTCAGCTTTTAATAAATAATACTCGCGGGAGAAGTAGGGTATGAGCTGTGCTTCGCGGTGATCGTAGCCAAAGGCACGTTTAGAGAGTGCCAGAATAGGCGGGGCCTGAATACGTTTGGCAACAGCAAAGCCGGAGAAGAGTTTCCACCAGCGTTCTAAATCAGTGATTAAAATTTCGGGTGTCGGGCAGGCTGTTTGCAAGGCTTCTTCGGTACAGCCGATTTTTTCCGCCAGAACACCTTCTTTATACCAACGCAGAATATCTGCCGGAGATGTTTTCTGCCAATGTTCGATGAAGGCACGCAGAAGATAATCATGGTAGGGATAAATCAACGGGTCACCACCGTTGCCGACGGTTTGGCTGTCAGAGAGTTCGGCACTGGGGCGGATGTGGAAAATAGCTTGCGGGATGACTTCACGGCCGAAAACTTTCTCGTTGAGGTAGTGGCCTAAGGCATATACCTGATGTTTCCACAAATCGCCGATGATGGCTGCGGCACCGGCAATATCACCATAAAATGTGGCATAGCCGATGCTGATTTCTGTTTTATTGGAGTTACAGCTGAAGGCTCCGCCGAAGGCTGCTGAGGCAGCGGCAATCAGACGAGCACCACGGTCGCGGGCTTGAATGTTTTCTTTAATAAGGGTGGTGAGCTGTAAATTAAACTGCTCCTGGGTCTGCATATTGGTAATAGGCGTGGTTTCCAGCTGTTTTACGGTTCGTTCATAGCTTTCTGTAATCGGCATGACTGCATAATTAGCTCCTAGTGCGTGAGCCAGCTGTTTAGCCAGGTCGCGGGTAGTGTCGGAGTTATATTTAGAGGGTAAATTGAGCAGCAGGACGTTTTCTGCACCGAGAATATCGGCATAGAGGGCTGCGGTAACAGCACTGTCGATACCGCCGGAAAGTCCGATGGTCATCTTTTTTATCCCGCATTGCTGCAAAAATTTAGTAGTACCATATTTAATCGCCTGATAAATTTCCGCAATCTGTCTTTCATTGGTATGGTCTTTGATTACGGCAGGGGGACAATTTGCATGAATGGTATCCGCATTTGTGTTCCACTCTACAGTCAAAAAAGTTTCCTCATACATACCTGCTGCGGCAACCGGTTCGCCTTGGGCTGTATAGAAGGTGCTGCAACCGTCAAAAGTAAAGATATTTTTCCCGTTATTTTGCATACCGACGCTGTTGCAGTAAGCAAGGGGCAGAGCGGTTTTGTACGCCTGGGCACTGAAGATGCGTTCGCGTTTATTGTTTTTGCCCAAGGTAAAGGGGGAGCAGGACAAGTTACACAGGAGTTGGGCGCCGTTGTCAGCCAGTACCTGCGCTGTATCCAGTTGATAGTTTTCGGTCCAGCCGTCTTCGCAGAGCATGATGCCGATGGGGATGCTCGCACCTTTGATGTCGATAGTGATAGGATGTATTGTTTTGGTTATGCAGCGGTTTTCTTCGGAGCATAATTTGTGCAGGCTGTAGAAATAACGGCTGTCGTCAAATTCGCGGTAATTGGGCAGGGCGTTTTTGATAATGAAATTGCGTCCTGCGTAACCGGGCAGCAGCTTGCCGTTTTGGCAGACGAAGGCAGCGTTATATTTACGCATATGACCGTCTTCATTATGCTTATCCCGCTCCAGTGCGAAACTACCGAAGATAACGCATAAATCTTGGCTGTGGGCAACAATCTGCTGCGCATAATATTCACAGTCTTCTAAAAAGCTGTTTTGTTCCCAGATGTCACCGATAAGATAACCGGATAAGCACATTTCCGGCAGCAGCAGAATATCTGCCTGCTCCTGGCGTGCTTTGGTTATGCAGTGAATAATTTTTTCGTAATTTAAATCAGGACGAGCAGGAATGACTTCCATCTGTCCGCATATTATTTTAATATTCAAGATAAAATCCTTTCGGAATGGGGCATGAAAATTTGCACTGAATAGCAGTACAGTGTTATTATATCAAATGTGAATAAAATTCTCTAGGTATATAGGGGGCAATTCTTATGAAACATAATAAAAAAACTAATGCTGCACGCAAATTGGACGATTTAAAAATAAATTATCGCCTTGTAGAATATCCTGTGGATGAAGAACATCTGGACGCTGTCCATGTTGCTGCCGAGGTCGGTATGCCGGCGGCACAGGTTTTCAAGACACTCTGTGTCCGCGGTGACAAAAACGGCGTCATGTTTGCCGTTATCCCCGGCGACGGCGAGCTGGATTTAAAGGCTTTGGCTAAGGTCAGCGGTAATAAACGTGCCGAGCTGGTGCATTTGAAAGAAGTACTGCCTTTGACAGGTTATATCCGCGGCGGTTGCTCTCCTTTGGGTGCGAAAAAGAATTATCCTGTATATATGGATGCTACTAGCAACAACTGGCCGGAAATCGCCATCAGTGCAGGTCAACGAGGTATGCAGATTATTGCTGCACCTAGTGATTTACAAAAGGCTGCTAATGCGGTGGTTGCTGATTTGATTTTTGCTAAATAAGCAGTAATACTTGTTAGAAAAGACAAAATATGATATTATAAACACATATTCTAAACTTAGGGAATAGAATAAGTAAAAATAATATAAAAGATAAGCTTCTTGCAACAATTACTGTAGCAGAGGACAGATGACGTTATTTTTGCACTATGTAGTGTAAAATGATGGTTGTTTTGCAGATTTAAAATTTTATTTTGCGTAACTCTGCTGTCAGAGAAAGTAGGTTGTTAATATGTTATATGTAAGTACTCGCGGCAAAACAGAAATGGTTTCTTCCGCTCATGCTATTACTAAAGGCTTAGCCTCTGATGGCGGCCTGTTCGTACCGCAGAATATTCCTAGAATGCGTATGTCCGATATTAAGGCCATGGGCAATAAACCGTATACTGAACGTGCCATTGATATTTTACTGCAGTTCCTGACCGATTTTTCTGAGGATGAGCTGCGTGAATGTGTAAATGCTGCCTACGGTAACGGCAAATTCGGCGAAAATACTGTGCCTCTGGTGCAGGTTAACGAGGATACCGGCGTGCTGGAATTATGGCATGGTCCCACCTCTGCTTTTAAGGATATGGCATTGCAATTGTTGCCGCAGTTATTGACCCGTTCTATTAAAAAGACCGGTGAAACTAATAAAATCGTTATTTTGGTTGCTACCTCCGGTGATACCGGTAAGGCCGCTTTAGAGGGCTTTGCCGATGTTGAGGGTACTCAGATTATCGTTTTCTATCCTTGTGACGGCGTCAGCGACATCCAGAAACAGCAGATGATTACCCAGGTCGGCAAAAACGTTAAAGTTTTCGGTATTGAAGGTAATTTTGATGATGCTCAACGCGGTGTTAAGGAGATTTTCGGCAACACTATTTTGAGCGACGAGCTGGAGAAAAAGGGTTACACTTTCTCTTCTGCCAACTCTATTAACTGGGGGCGTTTAGTACCGCAGATTGTGTATTATTTCAGTGCCTATGTTGATGCGGTGAAGGCGAAGAAAATCGAAATCGGCGATTCTATTAATTTTGTTGTACCGACCGGTAACTTCGGTAATATTCTGGCCGGCTATTATGCTAAGCTCATGGGCCTGCCTATAGACCGCTTGTTATGTGCTTCTAATAGCAATAATGTTTTGACCGATTTTATCAACAGCGGTATTTATGACAAACGTCGTGAATTCTTCAAAACTATTTCTCCTTCCATGGATATTCTTGTTTCCAGCAATCTGGAACGTTTGTTATATAATATCACCGACCATGATACAGAACGTGTCAGCGATTATATGAAACGCTTGAATAATGACGGCTGTTATCAGGTGGAAGGCGAAGAACTGAAATCTATTCAAAGACAATTTTTTGCTGCCTGGGTGGACGAGGTAGAAACTAAGGAAACCATCGGCCGTATCTACAGCGATTATCACTATCTGATGGATACGCATACTGCTGTTGCTTGGCGTGCTTTAGAAAAATATCGCCTGCTGACCGGTGATGATACTTATACCGTAGTACTGTCCACTGCCAGCCCGTATAAATTCAGCGACAGCGTTTTATCTGCTTTAGAGGATAAGCCTGTTCGCGAGGAAAATGCTTTTGCCGTTTTAGAAGAGTTGCACGCTAAGACAGGTGTAGCTGTACCGCCGAAGATGCTGGAATTGCAAAACTTGCCTGTACTGCATGATGAAGTAATTCCTGCTGACAAAATGGAATTGGCAGTAGTTAAAAATTTGATTTAAAATAAATATTATCAAGAGGCTTGATTGTTTTAGGCAGTCGAGCCTTTTTCTTTCATAGGGGGACTGCGAAAGACGTTGCAACAAATTTTTAACAATATTCCTGCCGATAAAACATAAAAACGTCATATATTTTATGATATAATAGAAATATGCAATGAACAAAAAATCTAAGCAAAGGGTTGAAACTGGAGAATAAATTAGGATATGGCTGAGAATGTATTTGATTTAGTAGATGCTTTTTATACGCAGGATGATGATTGGAATTCTGTTTTACCGCAAAGCGATGTGGAAAATTTCCTGCGTCAAAAATATTGGCAAGGTGTGGAAGATGATGATTTAATCGATATTTGGGATAATTTAACTATATTATGTATTTATTTAGGCAACACGGAGAAAATGCTAGGTGATCTGAGTGTGGATGACTATATTGCCGCTGTACGCTGGTGTTGCTTTAATATTGCCGATTTATGTGTTACTGTTGAGGATATAGGCGGCTTTTTAGATACTGTTGCGGAATTTAGTGAATTTCTCCATAAAAAGGGAATCGTTTTCAACGAGAAGAATGCGACGGAGGCGAAAGAGATTTTGCTGCGCGACGGTGAAGTGCAATATATAGATGCGGAAGGCAACTGGATTAACGGTATCCTGGCCCGCAAATATAATAGCCTGGTACCGCCGATGCTACCGGCAAATGTTTTCCTGAATGTCGGCTCGACCTTGGATGAGTTGTTCAAAGGAGTAAAAAGCTTCTTTTCTGCTAGATGTTATAAACGTGACTTTGATAGAGCTTCCTTTTTACAAGGTGGTATTTTGGGCGGTGCTGTAAATGAAAAACCGGGAACAGAGGAATATAAGCAATATTTCTGGGATTATTTTCTTTTTGATTATCATTTGATGCTTAGTGATAAAACACCGTTAGCATGGTATTATCAGCTTATGTGGGAAGAAGATTTTGACCCTAAGAAAAAAGCTCTGCGTCAAATTTTAAAAGAACTGATGCAGGCAAAGCTAGTACTGTTTGAGGTTGAAAGACGCAACAGCAATGGCTTTTATGAATGCCGTAACCTGCTCAGCGGCGAGGAATATATCCTTAGCCTGCCTGTTGAAGATGATCTGGATACGGAGCATTTTGTCTTTTTAGGGCATATCTTCTATAATAACACTATGGTAATGAACTTCTTGCAGGGAATGAAAATGTCCGCTATGACCAAGAAACGCTTTTTGGATATGTTGCGGCGAGTTAAAGATTGGTATGCAGTGCGTAAGGGCGGCAAGCTGGCTTGGGAAGATTTTATGCAACGTAATCCTATGTTTACGCGCCATATCGCCTTGTTATATTCGACTTACGTGAAAATGGAAATTTTTGACTATGATTCATCTTTAATCAAAGTACACTACACAGCACAACCGATCGGGGAAGATAAGGTAAGCATTTTATTGAAAAAGCTTATGGAAGCATATGCTTTTGCCGCTTATGACGTCTTTTTAGTACGTACCATGTGGGCCGATTATTTGGCAGCTTCAGGAAAAAATCCCGACCACGTTCGTGTGCCGGAAATCTGGGCCGCAGGTGTTTTAATGAATTTTATCCAGCTTAATGGAGTATATAGTTATACAAAGCAGCAGATTGCGGATATGTGCTACGGCATTCCTGTAAGTACGCTTACACGTACAGAGGGAGAAGTTGCTAAGGTATTGAAGATTGCAAACCATGATCCGCGTTATGTGAATGAAGAAGGATTATTATTGATGCTGCTTTTGTAATGTAAAGGAGTAGACATATGAAATGTGATTTTTGTGGACGCGAAGTTCCTGCGGGAACTGTAGAATGTCCTTACTGTCATTACCAATTTAAGATTGATGCCAAGGTGCTTTCTCCTGATGAACGTGATACCTTTGACGGGATCACCATCGACGAAAACGGCAGCACCGAGGATACAACAGGTGTAAAACGTACCGGTGACGGTTATTCCTATGAAGAATATCGCGAAGAACAGCAGCAAAACCGGGGAGTAAAGGTGCACACCTTCGGCTGTGGTAGCGGACTTCTCATGACACTGCTCATCCTTGGTGGTATTTTGGCACTCTTCTTCTTCCTTCTGCCGACCTTCATCGTTTTTGCTGCTATCGGCGCAGCCGTAGTCTTCTTGATGCGATTGTTTATGTAAGAACATATTGATTACGCTGACCCTCTCGCGTAGGCGAGGGGGTTTTTGTATTTGTGCGGGGATGCGTGAACTTTCGCTAGTAGCGAGTAGAGGTTTGGCACAGGTACGGAAGAACGCTACTCTCAAGGTGTATTTTATGTGGAGTTAAGTTCTTCATACCAGGCTTCTTTATGGTCGTTCACAAGATAAATGGCATAATGGGGAAAGTCATTATCATATTTATGGCAGACACGTAGCTTGAAATTTTTGTCGCTGTAGGTGGGCGGTTGTTTTTGCATGAAGATGAAAAAGCAGTAATGGATAAAGGTGATGATGTCGGCGTTCATGGCCTTGAGCAGAAGAGGGATGATGTCGATTGTAAAGTTACGGCTGCCTTTTTCAATCATGCAGATAGTTTTTACGGAAATTCCGGAGCGTTTGGCCAGTTCTTTTTGTTTCATACCGGCGGCAAGACGCATTTCCAGTAGGGCATAGCCTGTTAGTTCATGAAAGTCATGGATAAGGTGTTCTACTTCGTCATCATTGTTCATAAGTGTGTTCTCCTAATCGTGTTTTTTCTTCTAGAATTTCTTTAATACGGATATAACCGTGCTTTTTTATATAAAAATTGTCATATATGACAAGAAATAAATTTTCAGACTTTTCAGTGATATAATCTATTTCACGAGCTCGTAAAAATTTCATACTTACGAGGAGAGATAATTATGACAACTGAAAAGATTAGAAAACGTTTTACTGCTGATGACTTGCAGGAGCTGGTAGAAAAGGCACAAGCCTATGATCAACAAGCCATTGATGCTTTGTGTGCTGTTTTTGCACCGCTGATTTGCAAAGAATGTGCCGTAAGCTATGTGCAGTCAGCATTGGGAGCGGATGCTCAGAATATAGCGTGGGAAATCTTTTTGGACTTTATTTATCACTATGATGGTACTGATTACAAGCGTTTGCCTGGATTTATTAAAATGCATTTGCATTATAGCTTATTACATCAATGCGACACTTGTAAGAATGTGGAAATGCCAAGCATTAGCGATGATGAGATTTTAGAACCTAAATTGCAATTAGAAGTTGCACACTTTTTGAAAATCAAGCGGCGTAAATC
>OMGV01000677.1_pt1 | contig 19001 bp, 17 predicted proteins | sample 1646111 | NCBI WGS metagenome assembly OMGV01 (sample SAMN05578590, study PRJEB25193) | human gut metagenome | biome: Human Microbiome; feature: human-associated habitat; material: feces | host: Homo sapiens | place: USA:Birmingham | reverse complement strand
ACGAGATCGTTTCACGTGACTGGAGTTCAGACGTGTGCTCTTCCGATCTTTTTCTGTATTTGTTTTATTGATTCATTTGCTATTGAATCCGTTAATTTTGTGTCCGTTTCTTTCTTAGCTTCATCTATTATTTTCTCTTTCTTTTCATAATTATTCATTATTCTTCCTTAATCATAATACTTAATTCAACTTAATCTCATCACAATTCTTCAATAACTGTTTCAACTGAGAACGAATCTTCTCTACATAATCATCAATATCCGCATCCGTCTGTAAGGTCTTTGCCTGGAATACAACCTGACGGTTATAGGCACGAACCACTTTCTTCTTTGCTGGAGCTGCTTCTTTTCCCAGCTGCGTCGACTGTACTGGCGGCTTCGGTGCAGGCGGAGCCAGAACAGACTCGATATTGCTGACGGTATCATCCTTATATTGGCACATCGGCAGGAACATAGCATCCAGAAGGGCAAGGCTCTTTAATTCTGCGATTTTCTCCTTGCACTGGCTGAAATACCTGTCTGATTTCTCAATCAGATGGGATGCCTTAGAATCGCCGTTTGCGGCAGTGTGGGTTGCTTCCATACACTGACGAACCGTTTCCAGAACCTCAGCACGTTTTTCTTCCAGCATCTTATCATGGGCGGTACGAACCATATCCATCAACGGATTCAGTTCATGAATCCGGTTATAGTTGAACTTGCTTCCGGTCTGAATCATCGTAATCAGGCGAATAGTGTTCAGTGCCTTGTGTGCTTCCTCATTTTCCGCAATTCGGTCAAGGTCATCATGCAGAGAGTTTTCAAACTGTACTGCCTGGTCGAATACCGTCACCTGAGTCTTGAAGAAATTTTCAATGCCGTTGCTCATGGCTTCTTTGTTATCAAAGAGAGCATCCTCTTTTTTCAGCACACGCTCAATTAGAGCAATATTGTCTTTCTTCTGGGAAAGTACATCATCCATCAGATGAATGGCTTCCTGAACTAATGCACGGTCTGGGTATTTATGTCCGTCATAACGGGCATCCAGAGAAACATAGTAATCGCGCTGCTCGGTAAACTTCTCCGTCACAAAGCGAATCAGACCATCTTCATCGTCCGGTACATCCATGATGTCGAAATACTCACGTAGCATTTCTTTAACATCACGTAGCATCGTAGCAGAAATATTTTTACGTTTGCTGATAGACGTCTTACCGATCTCACTCTTTTTGCGGAGCATATCCGGCAGTTTCGGGTCATCTGGCTGAATGGTATTGCCTGCATACTTGATGGTTACTTTCTGGGAATAAATCAGCTGTGCCGCAACCGCAGCAATGTCGATTTCTTTCCAGCCATACGGAATCGCACTGTATTTGCTTTGCACATCTGCCATAGAAGTCGGCAGCTTTTTCGCATCCTGCATTTCCAGATATTCTTCCATAGCAGAAGCTGCATCACGGTTCGGTTCCATGCCTGGAAGTGCTGTTACCGCACCTGTCAGAATCGCAATAATATCTGCATCACTGCCTGCATTATCTGTAATCAGATCGAGCTTGCTATATACATGGGCAACCAGATATTCAAGCGACTGGTCAATCTTGCTCTTAGCATTTCCAGATTTGATTTCCAGATGCTCACCGTCTACATAGAACTGCGCCCCTTCGATCGCATTTTGTAATTCGGCCATAGCACTTTCTTCATATTTTGTGGCTTCATCCTGCTGATCGCTGATGATTTTCTGTACACTTTTCGGAAGCTGGCTTACATTTCTCTGTTTTACATACTTACGAATCTTCATGGCAGATTCCAGAGATTCATAATAAGGCGTATCAGCCAGAACCACGATTGCTTCGTTGCCTTTGGATTCTGACATCAGACGGTAATCAGTTTTTTCAATAGCATCGGTAGCAACGGTCAGGAAACGCAGACGCATACCACCTGTTGCCACTCCAACCGTAATGCCATCTACCATCTGATCGAAAGCAAAGTCATATTTTCCATAACGGAATTTCTTGGTTGTGAAAATATCGCCATAAATCATCTGGGCGATACGCTCTACAATAGAAGCGGTATCCACATTTGTATCTCTTATTTCACGCTGAATATCCTGTTCTTCGTCCGTCAGGAAGTTATAAGTGTCACCAGTTCTGCCTATATAGTTCTGACTCATCAGACGATCAAGGCATCCTCGGACAGCTTCACGCATGATAATCTTATCCACACGAATATCGTCTGCCATAAGGATCACGATATTGTCCAGATTGGAAGGAATATCATCAATATATCGAATCAAGTACAGAAGCTTCAGTACATCTACATCCTGCTGTTCGATGCCATCGCCATTGTCGGCTGCTTTCTGGCAACGCTCGATTACCCGGCGGATAGAGCCGTCCAGGAAAGTATGTACGGTATCATAAAAACGGAAGAACGGAACAAGTGCGTATTCATCCTTCTCCTGAATTTTCTGTGCAGCTTCCTGGAAGCCGGACAGCATGGAACGCTCACCACCAGACAGGTGCTTACCGGAATTTCCATGTTTCCGGATTTCCGCAAATACCTTCTGCATGATGATGAACTGATACGGCACGAACGGGAAGTTCTCTGTAAATTCCCTCGGACCGGAATATCCTTTAATATCCAGAATAGAGCCGCTAAAGCTGAACAGGTTACGCAGAACCGAATCATTCTGCTCATAAACGGTTTCCAAATCCGTTGTTGCTTCCGGTTTCTTTTTCAGAATACGCTTCTGGATAACTTCGTCCACAGAGGAAGAAGATAAGCTCAATCTTGTTTTGAAACGAGCCTGAATACGGGAGAACTCATCCGCACGAACTTTGATGATTTCATCAATGGCTTCCTGTCCGGTGCAGATCACCCAAATCTTACCTTCGCACTCGCTTCCGATTTTTTCAGTCAGAGACTGGAGGTTCAAAAGCATATCGGTATCCGTACCAACATACTGTCCAACCTCGTCAATCATAAACAGCAGACGGAAGTTTGCAGGTTTAGTATCTACATAGGCTTTCATATCTTCCACAAGCTGTGCAATAGAAATTTCTGTTGTAGTTTTATCATTGAACCACGTCTTGGCATCGTCCTCGCTCATATCCAGAACTTCCATCAGTGTCGGGATGATGAACTTTCCATTGAAAGCAAAGGCACGGCGCATTTCAAGCCAAGGCTTGCCTTTCTTTTCTTCAAAAACTCTGCGGAACTCCTCTGTCTTACCCTGCTGGTCAATATAACGCTCCATCATGGCAACTTTCAGATTTTCACCGTAAAATCCCAGATGGTTGTAGAACATCTTTGCAAATACACGAAGTACAGCAGTCTTGTCTTTATTGCTGAAGCCTTCAATATCAATGTTGAAAAGAATGGTTTCCGTCTGCCCCTTCGTGGCACGGTCGATCAGCATAAAAGTTGCCGGGTCATCCTCAAACTTTTTACGAAAACGCTCCACACTGCGAATGCCTTTTACCTCTTTATTTTCCAAAATGTAGGAAAGCATTTTCAGGAAGTGAGATTTACCACTTCCAAAGAAACCGGAAATCCAAACGCCCATATCGGCTGTCGGCTGGTCGAAAGCATCACCGTAATAGTTGAAGAACGTAATGAAATGTTTCTTCAATTCTCTGGTAATGACATATTCATTTAACTCCTGCTCGATTACATCATCAGCAGCCTGATCTACTTTAATTACACCATTGATTTTGCGGTTAATGTCATCCGCAAACATATCTCGAATCATCATGGCTTTATCCCCCTTAATCTATGACATTGAATGCCCGGTAATAATCATTTGGTGTCAATCGATTGAACAGTTTTACATGACGACCATCAAACTCACCCGGATACATAACCAAAATCGGAACATCTGAAAAATACGGTTGCAAAGCTTCCAGTAACGTATGGATTCTCATAAACGGGAACACCTCGCCCACACCTGTCAGCATCAGCACATCACCCGGTTCGTGTGGCTCATACTGGATTTTATCAATGAACTCTCCATTGCCGATTGCGGAGTTAAGCTGCTCCAGAAGATAAGCACTTCCGTCAGCTTCTTCCATATCCGGAATCGCATCTGTGATGTCCATATCATCGCAGATAGAAAGAAATGTTTTATATAAATTACAAACAATCAAATGGCAATCTAAGGACTGATCGGTTTCCAACTGATTCACAAAATGGCGGACAACCATTTCATTCTCCGGTTCATAACAGAAGATTCTGATATTCACCTCATTGCTGAGTCCCTTGCCTTCCAGGAACTCCGGTTCCTGAATCAATGCCCGAACTTTGTCCAGGCGTTCTTTTATGTCACTCATTGACTACCTCCTACACAAAATGCTCCACTGGAGCATTTCTTTGCACGCTTAGGCGTAAGAAAAGCAATTAAACGCTGGCAGTATCGCCGTGTCGCCATTGCTTCTGATGGCATTCTCCAAAACAGGATGCAGCCATACTGGATTCAAATGATCTGCCTTGAGATTGTCGAGATATTCTGTTTCAACAAGCACTCTGGCAATTATCTGTTTTAACTTTGTTATTGTAGTATCGCTCCAGGAAGCTACGGTATCATTCTGCTCCTGCAAGCGCATAAAAAATGTATTCAAATCTATCTTACCAAAAGACGTGTCCCTTAATCTGTACTTCTCGCCAATGACGGTCAGCATAAATTCCCAAACCAGTCGACTCTGCTTCATCAATGCATACAGACAAATCTGTTTTGCCACATCCGTCGGCTGTGAAGCAATCGCAGAAACCAGAGAATCATCTTCCAGTGCATGAAGCCGTTTGATGCAGGCTTTCGCCATGCGTGTGATAGATTTTTCCGTTGGGTACTGAAAAAGATTCTGCTCTACAATTTCTTTGACAATCGCATCATCAGAAAATCCTTCTGACATAAGCTTTGCAGTGGAACGCATTTCGTAAAAAAGAAACGGCTCTCTAGTCAAAGAAGCAATATAAGGATAAGAATGATCCATGTTCCCACACCTCCTTACTGCTCCTCTTTTTTATCAGGAACAAATTCCATGATATCTCCCACATCACAATTCAAAGCAGAACATATCTTTGACAGAATCTCTGTACTTACATTTTCATCTTTTGATAATCGAGACATCGTTGTTGTACTAACTCCTGTCATTGCACGCAAATCTTTCTTCATCATTTCTTTATCAATTAACAATTTCCACAATTTCTTGTAACTAACTGTCATTTTTTCACCTCAATCTTATTTGCTTGAAATATCTGTTCACATGGTATTTATCACCTGTTACTTATCATCATATCATAAAAATGCGTTTCAAACAATCTAATCTATCAAAAATCGTAATTCAATTCCGAAATATCGCATTTCAAATCACGGTAAATAGTAACCCGAGGGTAAATAGTAACCCGAGAATCCCCTTTGTAACCCAAGACTCCCTCTTTGTAAATGAAAATCCGGTTTTGTAAGCGAGATTCCCGGTTTGTAAATGAAATTCCCGGTTTGTAAGCAAGATTCCCGAATTTTCATTTCTATTGCGATATGATATAATACGTTCAGCAATAAATTTGCGTACGACAACCAGAGATCAATTCTCTCTCGAAATTTTTGTATTCGGAGAATCCATCCCTTTTTTTGATTGGATAGAGTTGTTCTATTCTGGCTCTGGCGGCACTCAGCAAATTTATTTGTTACTTTTTGAGAAGTTTAGGCTTTAAGATGATGTTCTCGGCGGCAACCGGTGAGCATCCCAGTCTCTTAAGCACATCTTCTCCATAGTAAAAGCTGAATGTTTCGTATGGGCTACGGTTGTTCAGCTTTTTTCTTTTATAAGAATTGATATGGTTCATCATCAGAGTAATATCCTGTTGTGTCAGCTCATCGAAACTGCTTCCTTTTGGCAGGATACGACGTATCAATTCATGGTTGACTTCACAGGCTCCTTTTTGATAAGGAGCACTTGGATCACAATAAAATATCTTTGTTCTATTGCATGGAATGGTGCTACGTTTTTCGATTTCCTTTGGATTTGAAAACTCACTTCCGTTATCTGTCAGAATAACCGGAAACAAGCTATTAAATGTTTTTGCCCCAAGGACTTCATCCAATAAGTTTATGATCTCTATTACAGAGGCTGATGTATTTGCGTCCCGCAAAAAAGCCAGCATGAGACTGCTTTCTACAAAGTGTATGGTAAGAAGACATTTTCCTCCCACACGACCAATCACGCTATCCATTTGTACAATGGTCGTTTCCGGGTTTGCTCCCAGATATTTTTGAAAGTCAGCGTAGCTTCGTTCAATACGGCAGCCCCGGTCAACTTTAAATTCAGGCTTCTTATAACGGGGACGGTATTTCACTTTACGGGGCAGATCAATGTTCCTGATATCAAAGAGCTGGGCATCCACGTAGTTATACAATGTCTTTTCACTGCACATCAGTTCATCTACATGAGCAAGATAGATTTGATGAAGCGACTGCCCGTTTTTAACTAAAGGACTGATGATCCCGTTAATTCTTGCAATATCATCTTCGTTGGACATGATACCGGTTCTGGCTTCCGAAACAGCATGATGTGCACGCTCATGTGCATCTGCCGGATCATAAATACGTTTTAATAACGTGCATTTCGGCAGCTGACTGCAGCCATTACAAACATAAGGTGGCTTATTTTTGACAGAACAGACATCTTCTACAAAATCAGAACAATGTAAGGTGCATTCAGAGCACAGGCTGCATTTGTAAGCAGATTGGTGTGTACAGCTTGTTCCGCAAATCCTTTTTGCTTTGCATGTAGCACGGAATTTACAAGGATTATACGGATATCCAGGACGACCGCTTTTCTTGTCATAGGAATACTTTTTAATCTCCTTGGAAATGGTTGTACGGTCCTTTCCTAACTCTTTGCCAATTGCCCCAAAGGATGCATTCTCCTGAAGGCGTTGAGCAATAATCATTCGATCTTCATAAGATAAAAACTTTGACATGGTGACTCCTTTCCAGCCGCCAGAAATCAAAGCATAACAGAAAAGAGACCAACTATCCAGTCAGTCTCAATTCATTTGTAAAAGAAAATCCATACCTTTCTTTTACACTGATAACTATTAACTTTTACACTTATCCAAGATAGCGGGTATGGAATCTTGGATTACAATTAAGCAATAGTAACCCGAGGAATCCCAATTGTAACCGCTGAATTGGAATCCGAGCTGATACAAAAAAGCAGTCGATCCTAAATGTGAAAGACTGCTTTATATCATATTTCTTATTGCTTTGTGTGTATATTTAGCTGATTGTCTATATCCCTTCCTGCATACATTACTCTAAGTATTGTTACAACCATTCAAAAATTCCTCTCAAATCACTGTCAGCCTGTTCTGATACTTCTATTTCATATATCATAAGCCATAATCTTTGCGAATATCAGAAAAGGCTTTCTTAGCATTTTTTGTCCGTCCAGCCTGCATATCCGCATATCCCTTCTCTAATTTTTCATTAAACTCTACCTCTGATAATGCGCTGATATCAACAGGTCTGGCAGATGGTATTTTTACTTCAAACGGAAGACCTCTCTGTAAGATAATCTGCATATAAAACATCTCCTTCCTGCCATATTTTTATGTTATACAAAACCTCCGAACGGCTTTAGGCCATAAATCAGTTATTATTATTCCTAATCAAAATCTGTATGATTTTATCATAATTTTCCGTTCTGTGTGGAAACGTACAGTCTGTGCATACCTTGATTTTTTTGCCATTCTTCTCTATGTATGTCTTACTTCCGGGACAGTTTGGCATACTATACATAGGACAATAACAAAACAGACAATTAAAGTCATCCGAAAGTCCCTTGTGACACGGAAAATATTTGCAATCTGTGTTTTTAAAGTATTTATAAGAGTTTTCCATTTTTATTCCTTCTATATTCATATGCTTTTCTCACAAGGCTCTCTGCAAAATGCGGATTTGACGGATAGTACAGGTGTGGAAACCCAAGCCAGTAATTATCATGGCTTATCACGCAGTCGTAGCTTCTGCCTGTGGCCGGCTTGGTCGCAATACAATCGGCTCCGTTATCGGTGCTGTCGTAATAATGAAATTCATGCGCCTTTATTTTTTCATTTGGCGGTAGAAAATTGCTATGCTTTTCCGCAAGCTCAATATATCCGAACCTGACCAGCTTTCCCTTAAAATGACACCCACCATCCAATGCGCCCACAAGCCACGACACACTCACATCATTTTGTGTATCTGTATTATATTGTGTATCTGCTTTGTTTTGTTCATCAGCCTTGTTTTGCTCATCTGTATCATCACAGATATTATGTATATATGTGTGAAGATACATAAACCCTCCACATTCGGCAACCGTCGGCATTCCGGCTATAAAAGCTTTTTTTATGGCATTCAGCATAGATACGTTTTTACTCAGTTCCCTTGCATACAGCTCCGGATAACCGCCTCCAAGCAACATTGCATCACAATCCTCTGGAAGGCTGGTATCGTGCAGTGGCGAAAAATACAGTAATTGTGCTCCGCATTTTTCGAGCATTCTCAGGTTATCTTCATAGTAAAAACAAAATGCTTCGTCCATGGCAACAGCTATGTTTACGGTATTTATTGCTTTATTTTGCGAAAATTCATTTTGATCACAATTACCTGTATTTTTTTCATTATATACATCTGCATTTCCGCTGTCACCGATTTCATCAGCATCTTCTGCTATATCTATAAACAAATCCATATCTATTGTCTTTTTTAGTCTGTCGGCAGTTTCATTGAGCTGTTTTTTTATATCTGAAAGCTCATCCGGCATGACAAGCCCCAGATGTCTGCTTGAAAGCCCGATATCCTTCTGTTCCGGAAAATACCCGACTACTTTTACGGAAAGCTCCTTCTCTATCAGAGGCTTTATGATATCATAATAGCCCTTCGACATCCGATTGAGCAGAACCCCCTTAATCAAGTGCTGAGTGTCATACTGCAAAAAACCGGCTATAAGAGCAAGCACTGACTTTCCCATGCCCTTTGCGTCCACCACGAGTATTATCGGAGTCTGCGTCACCTTTGCCAGATGGTATGACGAACCCTGCTCATATATTCCGCCAAGTCCATCATATAATCCCATCACGCCCTCAAGCACCGCAAAATCACCATCGGCTCTTTCATCTAAGAAAAGCTGCACTGTTGTCTTTTCGTCCGTAAAAAACGTATCGAGGTTTTTGGATGGTACGCCAAGCACCTTTTTGTGAAACATTGGGTCAATATAATCAGGTCCGCACTTATATGACAATACGTTTTTTCCGCTATCCTTTAATAGCTGCAGTAAAGCGCAGGTTATCATTGTTTTTCCACTGCCGCTTTTTGGCGCGGCTATCATAAAACGATTTATTTTCATGTATTCATCCTTTATTTCATCATATACCTTAAGAATATCAGCCTTCGATGATTTATTACGGGTTGTAGTATAAAAGCCCAGGTTAAAATTCAAACGAACATATCCACACCGGATTTTCTGCCTGCATCAAATGGTAATGTCCTATCTTCTTTGAGCGGCTGACCTGCAGCTGCACGATATCCTCATTTTTCACATCATATGCCGACAATATTTCCTTTATCTCACAAATTGTTTCCATGGAAATTGCATTTATCACTATACGGATATGTGGATTTTTTGCTTTAAGAGCCTCTATTATCTCATTTAGATTGCCACCGCTGCCTCCGATAAATGCGTGTGTCGGCACCGGAAGAGTGTCCATTCCGTCAGGAGCCTTTGCATTTATCACATGGATATTTTCAAGTCCATACTTTTCTTTATTTTGTGTGATAAGCTGCACGGCATTTTCCTTCTGCTCGATGGCATAGACCTCCATATCATCGGAAAGTGATGCGGCCTCTACCGCTATGGAGCCGGTTCCGCTTCCCACATCGTAAAGCACTGAATCCGATTTCAAATGAAGCTTGCAGATGCTTACATGCCTTATTTCCTCTTTGGTCATCGGAACCTTTTCACGGATAAATGCTGCATCACTTAGCTGCGGTGTAACATTTTTTGCAACCGGATTGGGATTTTTTATCATACAGATATACAGTCCCTCCCTTTTAAGCTTTGTGCACTCCTGCGGCGAAAGCTGCGATATAGTTTCATCCGGATATGATAGCTGATATCCCACAGTTACCGAGCATTTTTGTAAACCATACCTTTCGTCACTGCTTAATAGGTGTCCAAGCATATTCACATCCTTTACACCTGACATCAGCATAAACGTTTTTGCATGGAGGCTAATCCGTGATGTGATATTAGAAAGCTTTACTCCGTGGATGCTGCAAATATATGCATCGCTGTAGGTTTCACCGACTGCTGCCGCCATATATGATACAGATGAAATTCCAGGAAGGATTGACACATCCGCATTTAATTTTCCTTCTATAATTTCATTTTTTATCGCCAGATACAGCTTTCTGCTTCCACTGTAAAAGCCCGTATCTCCCGAGAATAATATAAGAACATTACTGATTTTTTCAGTATCTGCACAAATTTCGTATAGATAAGGAATAATCTGTTCTGCAAGATAATACGGCTTTTTGTCTATCTTCGCACTGTATTTTTCTATCATGCGGCTTGCGCCAAGTATAATATCAGCGCTTTCTATTGCATCTGAAACAGCTTTTGTCATACAAGCATCATTTCCCATTCCAATGCCGGCAAGCATGATATGAAGCTTGTTATATTTCCTGTCAATATATTCACAAACAGCTTCAAATGACATTCCATCATCCTGCACGCTTTGCCCCACAATATAGACCGGAATATTTTTATTTTTTGCAGCAGCTATTTTCTCAATAAAGCCCCCGGCCGCACCGCTTTTTTTGGTGACCAGACATCTGATGTCATACTGGTCAATAAGCGCCTCATTAAGCTGTGTGCTAAACGGTCCCTGCAATGCCAAAATGTGCTTTCCTGTAATATCATTGTGCATGCACAAGCTTATGCTCTCAAGCCCCGGAAGCACGCGCACATACAATCTTTCCCTGACGTCTGAGGTTTTACAATACACCGACAGCTCCTTGCTTCCTGTTGTGAGCAGTATATTTCCGTCTGTATTGTTAAGTGCCTTTGCACATGCTTCATTGTCCTCAAAATAGCGGATATTATCGTAATCTGCTGATATATCCGTATCTCTTTTAAGACGCACATATTCGATATTTTCTGATATGCTGCTATCCGCCTGATTGTCTGTAACAGCATGTGCCTCGTTAAACGCATAAACTGCCTGCTTTATATTTTCAGTAACTATGGCTGCATACGGATGGGTTGCATCCACTATGAGCTTACATTTTTGTTCCGCAAAGAAGCTTCTCATGCCTTCGCTGTCCATACGCCCCATATGAACATGCGCAAACGGATTTTCCTGCAGCACGATTTCACCATACTCGGTTGCCACACAAACCGTATGCTCTATGCCTCTTTCACACAGATGCTCTGATAGCTTACGTCCCTCTGTTGTTCCTGCAAAAATCAGTATTTTACTCAATCTGATATCCTCTCCTTGTGACAAGCTTTCCGTCAATTATTTGTGTACCCTCATTGCCGATAAAGACCGTCGTAAACATGTTGACCTGTGCACTGCGAAGCTCACCGAGGGTACAGACTGTATAGCTTGTTCCCTCACGTCCGATATTTTCGACATAGCCGCATGCTCTATCCGGCTCTATCGCACGAAGCAGAATATCACAGGCTCTCATCAGATAGTCCTTTCTCTTGTGACTTGACGGATTATACAGTGCTATGACAAAATCCCCCTCTGCAGCAGCCACAAGACGCTTTTCAATCTTATCCCACGGCGTGAGCAGGTCACTTAAGCTGATGGTACAAAAATCATGGTTTAATGGTGCTCCAAGCACTGCCGCACCACTGTTTGCCGCTGTAATGCCGGGTATTACCGAAAGCTCTACGTTATCGTATTCCTGCCCAATCTCATACATAAGAGAGGCCAGTCCGTATATTCCGGCATCGCCACTACATACAAGAGAGACTGTTTTGCCCTCAAGTGCCTTTTTAAAGCACAGATGACATCTTTCTTTTTCCTGACGCATCGGAGTGGTCAAAAGCTCTTTTGTCTGGAATTTTTCTCCAAGCAGCTTTATATATACGGTGTATCCCACTATGACATCACTCGCTTCCAGGGCGTCAATCGCCTGCTTTGTCATCATGTTTTCAAAGCCCGGCCCCATACCTACTATGTAAATTTTATTCATGTTAATCTCCATCTCTACTAAATTTTATGTAACCATGCGGCTATTTGCAATTATATTTAATGATATGAGGGTCAAAAGGTATTTTATCCCTCATTTATGATTAATCAGGATACCTTGCTGCCGCAACCGTTACCATGTCATATTTATGTTTTTTATAAATAAGTTCTCCTGCTTTATTGCATTCCCTGCTGCCTGCAAGCACTGCTGCACGCTCGCACACGTTGTCCACTCCAACATGCTCCCTGACAAACTGCGAGGCACTGAATTCTCCCTGCACCGCCATGAGCTCATCCGCGGTATAAGTGACAAATTCTATCCTGTTTCTTTCGCAAAATTCCTTTATTCCCGGTTCATCTTTTTTCACATCTATTGATGCAATCATGTCTATATCCGAAATATCTATTTGTAGCTTTAAAAGACTTTGTCTGATTGCCCTGTCAATATTTTCAAACGCTGTATCCCTTCTGCACCCAATACCAAGTACAAATTGTGTGGGTTTTAAGTAAATACTGCCATTTTTAGGGTCCTTTGCTTTTTCGCATGATACTACAATATCAGCTCCGTAAGCAGGTGGGAAGTCCACTGTTTTTATTGCATCAGCACTCATATCAGCTTCATCTAAAAATGCCTTTATAAGGCTTCTGTGCTTATCCGGGATGTGCTCCCAGTCGACCGACATCGTAACCACTTCCCCCGCCAATACCTTTGATGATACTCTGGCAATGCCATCTTTATTGACTATTGCAAGCCTGCATTTCTTTGCAAAAACATCAACTGCAAATTTATTATTGATATCAGTAGCGGTTGTTATAACAGGTGTGGCATTCATCAGTGCTGCTAATAATACAGCAAGCTCATTGGCACCTCCCACATGCCCTGAAAGAATCGGAATAACAAACTGCCCCAGCTCATCTATCACAATAACAGGACTGTCTTTAAGCTTGTTATTAACAGAAGAAGCTATAGCTCTCACTGCAATACCGCATGCCCCGATAAAAATCATAGCCTTTTTTTCACTCATCTGTGCGGCTGTCCAGTCTGATATATTTTGTGATATGTAGCCGGAATTTCTAAAATTTTCATCGGTGGAATTTTTAATATTCTCATCCGATAATCTCGAGCATTTGGTAAAAATCTCCACCTCATATTCACTTTTTTCAAGCTTATAAGCTATGTCACATGACAGCTTATAGCCCTTTTTTGTGAAGCTTACAATGCAAATTTTCATATTTTCAATTCCCATATATTTCCCATATTTATATATTCACGCCTTTTTTAATCGTTATCCTGCGACTCTACTGAAGCCTTGCGATACTCTGTCGAAAAATCCGGTGCGTAAAGTCTTGATTTCTCGTAATGCCGGTGAGCTATGACATCCCCCACAAGCACAATCGCTGTCTTTGTGATATTGTGCTCTCTCGCAGTCTGCTTAAGTGTAGCGACAGTGCACACGTATGCCTCCTCCTGTGGCCAGGTTGCCTTGTATACAATTGCAGCAGGTGTATCTGCCGCGTATCCTCCCTCAATAAGACTTTCCGTAAGCTTCTCTAAAAGCCCGGTGCTTAAGTAAATCGCCATGGAAGCGTGGTGTGAGGCAAAGCTTGCTATGCTCTCCTTAGGCGGCACCTTCGTGCGCCCCTCCATGCGTGTGATGATGAGCGACTGGGAAATACCGGGGAGCGTGTACTCAATGTTGAGCGATGCAGCAGCGCCAAAGCACGCGCTCACGCCCGGACAGCTCTCATATGGTATTAAAAGAGAATCAAGCTCATCCATCTGCTCGCGCACTGCGCCGTATATGCTTGGCTCTCCCGTGTGCAGGCGCACAGTAATTTTTCCGTCTGCCTCAGCAGCTTTCATGACTGCGATGACCTCATCCAGTGTCATTTTTGCACTGTTATATATTTCACAGCTCTCCCTTGCATAGTCCAAAAGCTCTGGATTAACAAGCGAGCCCGCATAAATTATCACATCTGCCTTTTGTAAAAGACGCATTCCGCGTACTGTTATTAAATCTGCTGCGCCTGTTCCTGCGCCAACAAAGTAAACCATTTTTCTGCCTTTCTGCTTTTTGCAAGCTCACCAAATTCGTTTGAATACATGATACAGTCTATCTCAAGTCTGCCCTTTGCTCTCTTATCCAGATAAAAGCATATGCGCTCCATCGCATAATCCATCACCTCATACAGCCTGCCGCTTTCCTTAAGTGCCGCCAGGGCCTCCTCTGTCGTAAGGCTGTCCATAATGCGCTTTATGTATTCGGGCGCTACACCGCACCTGAACGAAAATGCCGTCAAAAGCTCTATCCTGCAGTCTGCCTCCCTCGAATGAGTGTTCATGATGCCTCCTGCTACCTTTATAAGCTTTCCTATATGTCCTGTCAAAAGCATCCTCTTAAAGCCCATATCGGCTGCCATATCAATTGTTTCACCGATAAAGTTGGAGCATTTGACACTCCTGTCCAGATCATAGCCATAGCTTTCCTTCATAAAGTCAAGACCGTAATTCCCCGGAGCAACCGCCACATAATCATACCCAAACGAATATCTCTGCCTAAGCTCCACCCTTATCGTATCAATAAGAGCCTGTGAGCTCATGGGCTCAACAATACCGCTTGTGCCGAGAATTGATATACCGCCCACTATCCCAAGCCTTGGATTAAAGGTCTTTTCTGCAAGCTCCTTTCCCTTTGGAACCGAGATTGTGATGTCAAGTGTCCCCTTAAAATCCAAAAGCTCACAGACCTCCCTTACCTCTTTTTCAATCATCTCACGCGGCACATGATTGATAGCCGCGTTTCCGACAGGCTGGTCTAATCCTGGTTTGGTGACTCTTCCCACTCCGTCACCACCGTCAATATTTATGATAGCCAAATCCTGCTTTTTTTTGCATAAAGCACAGGTATCGGAATGCAAAATCCGTACAGAAGCATATATATAGGCTCCGGTGGTCACATCCGGGTCATCCCCTCCGTCCTTTATCACGGCACAGCTTACCTCATTTTCACTTCTTTCTATGTCGGTGATATCAGCCGTGTAAGCTATTCCCTTAGGTGTCTGAATCGTTATTTTGTTTTTAACCTTTCCGGTTAAAAGCATATATGCCGCCGCCTTTGATGCCGCCGCAGCACAGCTTCCTGTGGTAAATCCGTATCTCATAATCACTAAATTTCCTCATGCATCAGCCTCTATCAACCAGACTGTAAATCAGCGCATTGCATATGGCAGCTGCAATATTGCTTCCACCCTTTCGTCCGACATTTACTATGTATGGCACGCCGGTCTCCATAATAAGCTCCTTGGCTGCCTCCACATTGACAAAGCCCACCGGCACACCAATTACAAATGCAGGCTTATATATTCCTTTTTCTATCATATCGTACAGCTCTATAAGCGCTGTCGGTGCATTTCCTATCGCAAAAATTACAGGCTTTTCTATCCTTGATGCAAACTCCATGCTTACTGCCGCGCGCGTTGTCTTTTTCTCCTTTGCAATAAGAGCGACCTCATCATCAGCCATAAAGCAGTGCGCCTGTCCGCCGAATTTTGCCAGATATTTTTTATTTATGCCTGAAAGAGCCATGTTGGTATCGGTCACTATATCAGCGCCCTCTGATATCAGCCTTTTTGCGATAGCAACGGCGTCCTTAGAGTATTTAAGCGTCTGTATATAATCAAAATCAGCACTCGTGTGTATGACTCTTTTTGTTATCATCTCCTGATCAGCAGGCAGCGTAATCTGCATTTCAGACAGCTCATGTGAAATTATCTCAAAGCTTCTCTTTTCAATCTCCATCGGCTCTAACTGTTTAATTTTTTTCAATACACTCACCTATCACTTTCAATAATCTTACATTTTCATTAAATGTCTTTACCGCCACTCGAAAATACCCTTCCGAAAGCCCCACATAGTTGGAGCAGTCCCGTATCAGTATTCCCTTATTAAGCAGTATATCATATAATGGAAGCTTGCTGTAAAACAGTATGAAATCAGCATCACTTTTATATACCTTAAAACCAAGCTTTTTTAGTCCATCTGACAGCAGCCTTCTTTGTCCGCTCACATACGATGCCGTTTCTTTAATATACTCTGATTCCATAATGCATGCCTCTCCTGCCATCTGTGCCAGGACAGACACGTTCCACTCCGGCAGATTTCTTTGAACCTTTTGTCTTACTGCCTCATTTTTACTGAGCATATATCCAAGCCTTACTCCCGGAATAGCAAAAAGCTTGGTAAAGGCTCTTACAACAATCAGATTGTCATAGTCACATAAAAGTGACAAAACAGAATAATTTTTTTCACAAAAGCCCATGAAGCATTCATCTGCCACCACATAAATATGCTTTTCTTTGCAATGCCTTATTATTTGCTTCATGAAAGTGCTGTCTGCAAGATACCCTGTCGGATTGTTTGGATTTGCGATAAAAAATATATCTGTATCATCTGTAAGCATATCCATTAAAGCATCCAGCCGTGCAGCAGGAGAAAAATCACTCTGCTCATCCAGCAGGAAATATCCGATATCACAGCCGACTGCACGAAGCACATGCTCATAGCCGAAAAAGCCAGGGGCCGGAAGCACTGCTTTTTTTGGCTTTATGGCATGAGCTATCGCCATAAAAAGCTCTGAGGCTCCGTTTCCGGGAATTACATCCTCGCTTTGTATGCTGCAGCCTTGCTGTGTGAAATACTCTGATATCGCTTTTTTAAGGCCACTGCATGCCATGTCGGGATATCTGTCTGCATACGAAAGTGCGTCACTCATAGCCTCTTTAACAGAATGTGGTATGCCAAGAGGATTGATATTTACCGAAAAATCCATATTTACTTTATTGTTGTATATGTCACCGCCATGGATGCTTTTCATTCAAGTCCTCCATCAATTCTTACATCAATTCTTCCATATTCAAAGCAATATTAAAACAAGACTCATAACCGCCACAGATAAAAGCTCACACAAAAACGCAGTAATATACATCAGCCTGTTTGCACGCTTTATATCCTCATACTCTATCTCACGCAGACCGTCTCCTATGTATTTTTTCTTCACAAGCTTCCCAAAATACACTGCATCACCCGCCAGCTGCACCCTTAAAGCTCCCGCACATACGGACTCAGTCTGGGCTGAGTTTGGGCTTGCGTGATTGAAACGATCTCTTTTAAAGATGTGGTATGCATTTTTGCCATCAAAATGCCTACCACCGATAAATGCCGCAGCAATCATCAGATATGCACTGATTCTTGCCGGTATGAAATTGACCACATCATCAAGCCTTGCAGCAAATCTGCCAAAATACATATATTTATCATTTTTGTAGCCAAGCATCGAATCCATCGTATTCACAGCCTTGTATACAAAGCCAAGCACCGGCCCGCCGATTGCCGTATAAAGCATAGGTGCAATCACTCCGTCAGATGTATTTTCAGCTATCGTCTCAACTGCCGCCCTTGTGACACCTGCTGCATCAAGCACAGATGTATCTCTGCCAACAATCATGGAAACAGCCCTTCTTCCTGCATCAACTCCATCTGTCCTTAGCGCATCATACACCCTCATGCTCTCCACACGAAGACACTTTGTGGCAAGAATCTGCCACGTCATGACAGCCTCTGCTATTACCCCGGCATACAGATTTATGCTGTATGCAGCCACAATAATAATTACCGACATTGCAAAAGTTGCAAAAATTACAGTAAAAGCAAGAAGCATGCCTCTTTTATATTTTATTAGATTTAATTTTTTTTCAGAGATATTATATCCGGCATCACAATTAAGCCTCTTATCGAGAAAAGAAATGAATGAGCCGATAAGCCTGACCGGATGCGGTATAAAATGCGGATCTCCTATTAATAAATCAAGCACAAAGCCTGCTATAAATGCAAAAATATGATAACACATATGTTAGTCCTTCTTAAATAAATCATAGCGATATGGGCACTATTTCATTAAACACAATCTCATTGCCCTCAACCGCCACCTCACACGAGTAGCCACAGCCGTTTTTTACCTGATAATCATAGTAATCCATATCACAGTAATGGCTCATTATCGCCATGATAGTCCCTCCATGCACAAAAAATACTATTTGTATCTCTTTATCAGGCATAGCCCTCTTAAGCTCTAATGCCCGTGTGAGTGCCCTCTCAAAGCCACATATACTTCTTTTGCAAAACTCTTTTCTGCTCTCTCCGTTTGGAAAGGCAAGTGTTCCACCACTGTCAATCCACGCCTGATATGAGTCCCTGAAACGGATATCTGTGCTAAGTTCCTTATAGCTTTTTAGCTCCCATTCACCGAAATCCATCTCTGCAAACTCTTTTACGGTATGAATTTTATGGTGCTGTGCGACCGGCAAAATAATCTCTGCCGTCTGTTTGCAGCGCCTCATTGGGCTGGTAATAATTATCTGCTCCTTTAAGCTATTTTCCTCCAAAGCCTTGTATACACCATTATTTAGCGCATTTTTAAGTTCAAAAACTCCGGCTTCATCGAGTGGCTCATCTGTCCTGCCCAGATATCTGTGCTCTCTGTTTGAGACAGTGCAGCCGTGTCTTATAAAAATACAGTTTATTTTATTTTCTGACCGATTCCACATATTACGCGAACTACCTCGTCTGCTTTTTTTGCAAGCAGTATCTCTGCTCTGCCTGTCTGTTCCCTGTACTCTCTCTCAAACGCATCAAGAGGCACTATGCCGTTTCCAATCTCATCAGCAATTACTATTGTATCCTTATTTTCCTCTGCAAATTGCATAAATTTCAAAATATATTCC
>OMGV01000655.1_pt1 | contig 19498 bp, 19 predicted proteins | sample 1646111 | NCBI WGS metagenome assembly OMGV01 (sample SAMN05578590, study PRJEB25193) | human gut metagenome | biome: Human Microbiome; feature: human-associated habitat; material: feces | host: Homo sapiens | place: USA:Birmingham | reverse complement strand
GGGGCATCAACCTTCTTTGGAGAGATATAGTAAGACCTGCTATTTTAGTAGGCAAATATCGTTTGTATCCAAGAATTCCCTGCCTTTAGGCATGGGGAGTATGTCAAGCTTTGATAACTGGTAGCTTAATTTTAAGCCACAACATTTGGTAGCGGAAAAAACCGCCACGAGATTAAAATATCAAAACCCTAAATTGGGGATTGATATTTGATAGCTCAACTTTGAGCTTTCTAAAATTTTCAAGATGATAGCTTTTGGGGTATGCTCAATTTTGAGTATACTTAAATTTGGTAGCCGAAAATTCGGCTACGAGATTAAATTGAGGTGAATTTATATGGAAAATATTACAAACAAAGCAGTACCAGATGCTAAGATTAAAATTATCACAAGTAAAAATAGTCCTGAACTAGCAAAAAAAATGAAAGAAGCTTCAGCTTATTTTATGGAAATTAACGACCAATTATATAAGGATTTAGCAAATAAATGAATACAGAAAAACAAATTATAAATATTTTAAATGAGTTGTGAAGAACTAACACAATGGCTACAAGACTATGTAAAAAAAATCTAAATTAAAACTAGATAAAAAAATAGCCCCTCGCTATGCTACCAACATAACAAGAGGCTACTTCTTACCATTCCAATTTTAAATGAATGATATTCTTCCATTAGCAACTAAATTATATCATTCTTTTTAAAGTTGGTAAATGGTAGGCTTATTAAGTATACGATTTTTTAGCTTGAAAGGAATGTTTTTTTTATGCCTGTTTATAAAAACGAACAACGTGGAACATGGTTCACGACTTTTTATTATACTGATTGGACTGGTACACGCAAGAAAAAGAAAAAAGAAGGCTTTACAACTAAACGAGAAGCCCAAGCCTTTGAGCGTGAATTTCTCGAACGTATGGCGGGAACTTGCGACATGAAATTTAGTTCGCTAGTAGCTATATACTTAGATGACTGCAAAAATAATATCAAGCCGTCAACATATTATACCAAGACTGTGATTTTAGATAAGTACATCACATCTTACTTTAAGGATATACCTATAAACAAAATCACACCCGCCAATATAAGACAATGGCAATCTGTAGTTAAGGAACAAAATCAAGATAAATCAGACCAGTATTTAAAAAGTATTAATACTCAACTATCAGCCATTTTTAATTTTGCTATGAAATACTATAGCCTTAATAAAAACCCTGTGAAACTATGTGATAGTATTGGCAGTAGTAAAAGACGTGAATTGAATTTCTTCACGCTAGACGAATTTAAGCAATTTATAAAAGTAGTAGATGACGATACACTTTATACTGTGTTTGAAGTTTTATTTTGGACTGGTATAAGACGTGGCGAGCTGTTAGCCCTTCGCCCTTGTGATTTTGATTTTGAAAACAACCTTTTATACATCACTAGAAATTTAGTTTACATCAAAAATTCTAAACCAGTAATTACCACACCAAAAACTGAAAAGAGTATTCGTACTATCGTACTACCGCCATTTTTAACAAAGATAGTCAAAGATTATATTGATAAAGATTTCATAGATGATAAGGATATACTATTCGAGATTACACCTACGCTGTTATTCAGACGATTAAAAAAATATGTAGAGTTGGCGAACCTGCATCAAATACGAATACACGATTTTAGACACTCTCACGCTTCATTATTGATTGAACATGGATATTCGCCATTGATGATTGCTGAACGTCTAGGACATGAGAAGGTAGATACAACACTTAAGATTTATTCTCATTTGTACCCTAATAAACAAAATGAATTAGCTGAACAGCTACAAAAAATACATCAAAATTTATAAAAATAAATATTATAGTACGTTTTTAGTACGCTTGATATAAAATAAAAAGCCGTAAACCCTTATAAATAAAGGTCTACGGCTATTATTTTTACCTAAATAAAATTATTTAAGTTCTACAGTTGCGCCAGCTTCTTCTAATTTAGCTTTTAAAGCTTCAGCGTCTTCTTTGGAAGCGCCTTCTTTAACAGGAGCAGGAGCACCGTCAACTAAAGCTTTAGCTTCTTTTAAGCCAAGGCCAGTTACTTCACGAACAACTTTGATTACGTTGATTTTTTTGTCGCCAGCGGAAGCAAGAATTACATCGAATTCAGTTTTTTCTTCAGCAGCAGCACCAGCTGCAGGAGCAGCAGCTACAGCTACAGGAGCAGCAGCGCTAACACCAAATTTTTCTTCCATAGCTTTTACAAGTTCGGATAATTCAAGAACAGTCATTTCTTCAATGGCTTGCATAATTTCTTCTTTAGTCATTTTTATATTCCTCCAAATTTAAAACATTAATTTCATTTTATTTTTATATTATTTATATAGAGAGAGTCTGCTTATGCAGATTCTTTCTGAGCGCGGATTGCATCAAGCACATATACTGCATTGCGAATAGTACCCTGAAGTACGTTGACAACGCCAGAGATAGGAGCTTGCATACTGCCAAGAACTTTCGCGATGAGAACTTCGCGGGATGGTAGGGATGCCAAAGCTTTAACTTCTTCAACATTGATAACTTTACCTTCAACAAGACCAGCTTTAATAGTTAAAACTTCTGTGTTTTCAAGTTTATTTTCTTTGATGAATTCATATATAACTTTAGCTGGAGCTACAGCATCATCAGCGGATACTGCAAGAGCAGTAGTACCGTTAAAAACTGGATCTAAACCTTCTAAGCCAATTTCATTTGCAGCAATACGAACCATTGTATTTTTTACAACATGATAAGTAACACCTGCTTCACGAAGTTTAGCACGAAGTTTCATATCTTGAGCTACAGTTAAACCTCTATAACCTGTTAATACAGCACCTTTTGCAGCGCTAAGTTGTTCTTTAAGACCTGCAACTGCGGCCTGTTTTTCTGGACGAATGTTTGCCATTTACATGACACCCCCTCTCAAATGAGAAATATTTATTACGAAACCAAAAAACGGTCTCTAGTGAGGACCAGAGACCGCAAAGTTTTCATGCCTTGCCAAGTATCTGACCTCGGCAGGCTATATTATGTTACAAATAATGTAACACCTGCTGTCTTAAGTCGCTTTACTAAATGAATATTAAATTATTCAGCTTTAGCAGCTTTAAAGTTTGTGTTTACAGTAACAGCTGGGCCCATAGTTGTGCTAACTGTGATGTTACGCATATACTGACCTTTAGCTGCTGCTGGTTTAACTTTTACTAATGTGTCAAGAAGAACCTGTAAGTTTTCAACAAGTTTTGCATTGTCGAAAGAAACTTTACCGATTGGCACATGTACGTTACCAGCTTTATCTGTTCTATATTCAACTTTACCTGCTTTAATTTCATTAACAGCTTTTGTTAAATCCATTGTAACAGTACCAAGTTTAGGGTTTGGCATCAAGCCACGAGGACCAAGGATTTTACCTAAACGACCTACAACACCCATCATATCAGGAGTTGCTACTGTAACATCGAAGTCACACCAGCCCTCTTTGATTTTTGCAACGAGTTCATCAGAACCAACGAAGTCAGCTCCAGCAGCTTCTGCTTCAGCAACTTTATCGCCTTTAGCAAAAACTAAAACTCTTTTAGATTTACCAGTACCATGTGGTAATACAACGGCACCGCGAACTTGCTGATCTGCATATTTAGGGTTAACACCTAAACGAACAGCTACATCAACACTTTCATCAAATTTAGCAGTAGCAGTTTTTTTAACCACTTCAATAGCTTCTGCTAAATCATATGCTTTACCAGCTTCAACTAATTTAGCTGCGTCCTGGTATTTTTTACCAAATTTAGCCATTATTAAAATTCTCTCCTTTGTGGTTTTAACGGTATAAACCTCCCACAGTCAAGTATCTTACATCAACTAATAAAATTAGTCAACGATTTCGATACCCATGCTGCGTGCAGTACCTTCGATCATGCGAGTTGCAGCTTCGATATCTGCAGCATTGAGGTCTTGCATTTTGCTTTCAGCAATTTTCATTGCTTCAGCACGTGGTAATTTAGCCACTTTCTTTTTATTAGGTTCACCAGATGCTTTTTCAATGCCAGCTGCTTTCTTTAATAACACAGCTGCTGGTGGAGTTTTTGTAACAAAAGTAAAGGATCTATCTTCAAAAACTGTAATTTCTACTGGAATAATTAAACCGCCCTGTTTAGCAGTTCTTTCGTTGAATTCTTTAACGAAAGCCATGATATTTACACCAGCCTGACCTAAAGCAGGACCAACTGGAGGAGCAGGAGTAGCTTTACCAGCGAGAACTTGCAATTTTACAAGTTTAACAACTTTTTTTGCCATTGTTATTTACACCTCCTTAGGATTATGGAATATAACTATATGTTATATTTGAATTTGCTGATTTATATTTTTTCTATCTGATCGAAATCTGCTTCAATTGCAGTTTCACGACCAAACATATCAACAACGCCTTTAATCTTACTCTTACTATAATCAATTTCTGTTATAGTTGCAACAAAATTTTCAAAAGCACCAGAAGTAATGTTTACTTGGTCTCCCACTTCAACATCAAGTTCTGTTGGTTTATCCATGCCCATTGCTTTTAAAATTCTATTTGCTTCTTCTTCAGTTAATGGAACAGGTTTTGTATTTGAACCTACAAATCCTGTAACGCCTGGGGTATTTCTTACAATATACCAAGAACGTTCATCAACTATCATTTCAAGTAAGACATAACCTGGAAAAATTTTTCTTTCTACTACTTTTTCTTTGCCATTTCTCTTTTCAGTCTCTTTTTCTACAGGCACGATTACATTGAAGATTTTGTCTTCCATGCCCATGGAGTGGATTTTTCTTTCAAGATTGGCTTTTACTTTGTTTTCATAACCGGAATATGTATGTATAACATACCATTTCTTTTCTAATTCCATGCCAAGGGACAAGACATCTCCACCTCCTGTAATTATCGTAAAATGAGATCAAATATACGGGCAAAAACAGTATCACATATCCAAATTAAAGCACAAACAAATGCCACTGCAACGAAAACTACTCCTGTATAAGAAACCAGTTCTCTGCGAGTAGGCCAAACAACTTTTTTTAACTCACTTTTTACACTAGATAAAAATCCTATTATTCCGGATTTTTCCTGATTTACTGGAGTATTTTCATTCTGTGCCATTTCTTCACTTCCTCACACTACTACAAAGGAAAACCTTATTTTGTTTCTCTGTGTAAAGTATGTTTTTTACAGAATTTGCAATACTTTTTCATTTCAATTCTATCAGGATTATTTTTTTTGTTTTTATTAGTCTGATAGTTGCGCTGTTTGCATTCAGTGCAGGCTAAAGTAACAGCATTGCGCATCTCATGCACCCCTCTTTACATCATTTAGTATAATATTCGTTCGTCTTATAAACGTCGCCTATATAATTTATCACAATTAAAAACATGTGTCAAATAAATAACACGACTTCAGGCGAAATTGAACTACCAAAAACGCCTGACACTGAAAATATTATCATTTTTCATTGAATATTTATATGGTATATTCAAAGGCTACCAACATAAATAAAGCCCCTATTAAGGGGTTGTTGTTTTAATTGGTGGCGGCGCAGAGATTCGAACTCCGGACACTGCGGGTATGAACCGCATGCTCTAGCCAACTGAGCTACGCCGCCATATTATATTTTCTGGAGCTGATGACCGGGATTGAACCGGTGACCTTATCCTTACCAAGGATACGCTCTACCGACTGAGCTACACCAGCAGAATCGGTTTTGGTTGCGGGGAGAGGACTTGAACCTCTGGCCTTCGGGTTATGAGCCCGACGAGCTACCAACTGCTCCACCCCGCGATTTGGTAAAGAATATGGAGCTGGCGAGAGGAATCGAACCCCCAACCTGCTGATTACAAGTCAGCTGCTCTGCCAATTGAGCTACACCAGCGTTTCTCGCTTTCGTTTGTCAGCACCGTGCTGACAGGTAATAATATTATCATAAGATAATTCATTTGTAAACCCCTTTTTTGAAAAAAATTTAAAAAAAGTTAAAAAAAGTTGTTTTCAAGTATAAAAATTATGCTTATATATATTAATTAAGGATATCTTTTTTATTGATTTTATTTCCAAAAATCTTTATTTTTTTCTTCAAAAAAGCTATATTCTTCATTGACTAGCCATATAAACTCTTTTATAATCAATCACGATTTAACAAATATTTTTGATTTAATTTATTTTGCTAATACATAATAAAAATTGTATAATAGGTATCATATATTATGTATTTAATATATATAAATTACATAAATATATTAGATTGGAGTTAGATTAATGTTAGAATTAAAAAATCTATCATTTTCTGTTAATGATGGAAATAAAACAAAACAAATTCTTAAAGATATCAATTTAGTTATTGATGATAAAAAATTCACAGTAATCACAGGTCCAAATGGCGGTGGTAAATCTACATTAGCCAAAATCATCATGGGCATTGAAAAACCAACTAGCGGTAAAATCTTCTTTAATGGCGAAGATATAACTGATTGGGATATTACTAAACGAGCTTTAGCTGGTATTAGTTTTGCCTTCCAACAACCAGTTCGCTTCAAAGGAATTGGTGTTAAAGATTTACTCAGCCTAGCAGCTGGAGAAAAATTATCTACTAGTGGTGCTTGCACTTATCTTTCTGAAGTAGGTCTTTGCGCTGCTGATTATGTAAATCGTGAAGTAGATACTTCCCTATCTGGTGGCGAAATCAAACGCATTGAAATCGCTACTATCTTAGCTCGTAAACAAACTAAATTAGCTGTTTTTGATGAACCTGAAGCTGGTATTGATTTATGGAGCTTCCAAAAACTCATCAGTGTTTTTGAAAAATTACATGAACAACAACAATCCATTATGATTATTTCCCATCAAGAACGCATCTTAAATATAGCTGACCAAATTGTATTAGTTGCAAATGGCTCCATTAAACAAATTGGCACAAAAGAAGAAATCATGCCTCAACTTATGGAAGTTGCTGGTGTTTGTGATTTCTATAAAAAATAGGAGGACTCCTCATGTTAGATAATCTAGAAAAAGATTTATTAGAAAAAGTAGCTGGTATTAAAGATAAACCACAAGGTGCTTATAATATCCGTTTAAATAGTAAAGCTGTTGATAGAGCTTCTAGTAAAAATATAACTATAACTAAAAAAGAAGATAAAGATGGCATTGATATCCGCATTGCTCCAGGAACAAAAAAAGAAGTTTGCTACATTCCTGTAATCATGGATAAATCTGGCGTTAATGAATTAGTATATAATGACTTTTTCATCGGTGATGATTGTGATGTAACCATTGTCGCTGGCTGTGGTATCCATAACTGTGGCAATGCAGACTCTGAACATGATGGTATTCATGCTTTTTATATAGGTAAAAATTCTAAAGTAAAATATTTAGAAAAACATTATGGTTCTGGCGATGGTGATGGTAAACGCATCATGAACCCTACTACCATTGTTGAAATGGACGAAAATTCCTATATGGAAATGGAAACAACTCAAATTCGTGGTATTAATTCTACAAAAAGAATTACTAAAGGAACTGTTGGTAAAAATTCCACTTTAATTGTAAAAGAAAAACTTTTAACACATGGCAATCAATATGCAGAAAGTGATTTTGAAGTAAATTTAGATGGAGAAAATTCCCACTCTAATATCATCTCTCGAGCTGTAGCTCAAGAAAAATCAAAACAAATCTTTATTGCTAAAATCTATGGTAATAACAAATGCCATGGTCATTCTGAATGTGATGCTATCATCATGGACGATGCTACAATTTCTGCAATTCCTGAAATCAAAGCAAATCACCCTGAATCAAATTTAATTCATGAAGCAGCTATTGGTAAAATTGCAGGAGAACAATTAATAAAATTAATGAGCTTAGGCTTAACTGAAAAAGAAGCCGAAAATCAAATCATAAACGGTTTCTTAAAATAAAATATAAAAGACTCCAAACAAAATATATCGTTTGGAGTCTTTTTTTGCAGGAAATAAAATTTTTAAAACGAATATTATTTATTGATTAAGATTTATTTAGGAGGCTTTTTCATGAAAAAACTAATTACTATATTTTCATTATTAGCAATTATGCTCTTTAGTATATCTACAGCCTTTGCTGCTAATGAGAAAATCACCATGATGGATGAAGATTATAATTTAAAAAATATCCATACATTGGCTATTTATACACCAAGCTACAAACCTTCAGCATTAAGCATTGAACGTAAAGCTAAATTACCTAATGCTCCAGAATTAATCACTCCTGATATGTTGACAGACGTTATATTCAAAGTAGCTAAAGAAGATGAAGTTACTTATACTTTATTATCTGATAAAGATGTAATCCAAAATATAAAAGCTACTACAGGTACTGATATCACTACTTTGTCCAATCGTGAAGCACTAGCTATCTATAAAGAAAATATTAAAAATTATGCTGATGCTTATGTAATTTTTACATTTGCTAATGATAGCCGTGTAGTTATGTTTGCTGATGTTTATGATGCTAAAGACAATCATTGGATTTGTTCTTATCAAATAATCGGCGGAGATACTGAAGATGATAATTTAGAAAATTATTCAATGTTTATGCATAAGTTCTTCCGTACTTTAACAATTCAAAGCCAAAAATAAACATAGTTTATAAATATTAATTTATGGTATATATATTCTTTTAGTTTATATATACCATTTTTTATTAAAAATTCTTAAAAAAACTATTGAAATTTTATACGATTTAGTTGTATAATTATAATCACCTTATTTTGTTAGCGTTTTTTTTATTTTGTGTTATAATTTATTTACATGTTAACACTGCATATCTTTAATTATATTGAAGCGTTAATATTTAACTTTTAAAAATGGAGGATATCATGATTAGAGTAAGTATTATTGGTGCTACTGGATATGCTGGTGCAGAACTTTTACGTTTACTGTACAACCATCCCCAAGTTCAAGTAGTGCATATAACTTCAGAAAGTTATACTGGTAAAAAAATTTCTGAAGTATATCCTCACTTACGAGGATTATATGACCAAGAATTAATCAGTATGAAAGATATGGATACTATCGCAAACGATAGCGATTTTGTATTTATTGGTCTTCCTCATGGTCATGCTATGGAAGTAGGTAAAGCTTTAGCCGATACTAATGTTCGCATTATTGATTTAGGTGCTGATTATCGCTTTGATGATACAGATATCTATGAAGCATGGTATAAAGTAGCTCATACACATAAAGATGCACCTCGTGTTTATGGTTTAGCTGAACTTTATCGCGAAGATATTAAAAATGCTAAAATTATTGGTAACGCTGGTTGCTATACTACTGCTAGTATCTTAGCTTTAGCACCACTTGTAAAAAATGAATTTATTGAACCAAATACTATTATTGTTGATGCTAAATCTGGTACTTCTGGTTCTGGTCGTTCAGCTAAACAAATGACACATTACCCTGAGCTTTATGATAATTTCAAAGCTTATGGCGTAGCTACACATCGTCATACACCTGAAATCGAACAGGCTTTAGGTCATTTATGTCATCGTAAAGTTACTTTGAACTTCACACCTCATCTAGTACCAATGTCTAGAGGAATTTTAAGCACTTGCTATGCTAATATCAAACAATGGGTTACTCCAGAAATGATAGATAAAGCATACACTGATATGTATGGCAATGAATATTTCATTCGCTTATTAGGTAGAGGTGCTTACCCATCTACTAAAGAAGTTCGTGGTTCTAACTTCTGCGATATCGGTTGGCATATTGACCTTAGAACAGGTCGCATTATCGTCCTTTCCGCTATTGATAATTTAGTAAAAGGCGCCGCAGGTCAAGCTATTCAAAACTTTAATATTGCTTGCGGTTTTGATGAAAAAACAGGATTGGATTTCACTCCAATTTATCCATGATATTTCGATAACTCGGAGGTATATTTTATGATAAAAAAAGATACTCAAGGCGTAACGTTTGCTAAAGGGTTCACTGCCGCAGGCGTTAAAGCTGGCATAAAAAAAAGCGGTAACTTAGACGTTGCTGTTATCTATACAAAAACTCAAGCTGTTGTAGCGGGTACATTCACTCAAAATAAAGTAGCTGCTGCTCCAGTTTATGTATCTAAAGAAGTTGTTGCTACAGGAACTGCTCATGCAATCGTAGCTAATGCTGGTTGTGCTAATGCATGCACTGGTCAACAAGGTTTAGATGATGCTCACAAAATGGCACAAATCGCAGCTGAGGAACTCGGTGTTAATGCTAATGATGTAATCGTTGGTTCCACTGGTGTTATCGGTGTTAATTTGCCAATGGATAAACTTGAAGCTGGTATCAAAGATGCTGTAGCTAATTTATCTGCTGATGGCAGTGGTAATGCTGGTAGAGCTATCATCACTACTGATACTCACAGCAAAAGTGTAACTTGCGAATTTGAATTATCTGGTAAAACAGTTCGCATGGGCGCTATCGCAAAAGGTTCTGGTATGATTCGTCCTAATATGGCTACAATGCTTTGCTATATTACTACTGATATTGCTATCGACCAAGCGCTTTTACAAAAAGCTGTATCTGGTTGCGTAGAAAAATCCTTCAACATGATTTCCGTTGATGGTGATATGAGTACAAATGATATGGTAATCGTTCTTGCTAACGGCGAAGCAAATAATGCAAAAATCACAGAAGAAAACGCTGATTATCAAATCTTCTTTGATAAACTCATGATGCTTTGCACAGAACTTGCAAAACAAATTGCAGCTGATGGTGAAGGTGCTAGCAAATTCTTAACAATCAATGTAAAAGGTGCAAAATCTTTTGCTGATGCTAAAACTGTAGGTATGGCAATTGCTAATTCTCCACTTGTAAAAACTGCATTCTTCGGTGAAGACCCTAACTGGGGACGTGTAATCTGTGCTGTTGGTTACTCTGGTGCAGATATGGTTCCTGAAAAAACTGTTGTAAAATTCGGTGGCATTACTATTTTTGCTAATGGTACTGGTGCAACTTATGATGAAAAAGCTCTCGCTCATGTTATGAAAGAAAAAGATATCGTTATCGATATTGAATTAAACATGGGTCAAGAAGATGCTACAGTTTGGAGTTGTGACCTTTCTTACGAATATGTAAAAATCAATGGGGAGTATCACACCTGATGAGTAATTTAAATAATTTTTCCGCAGAAGATAAGGCTTCTATTCTAGTAGAAGCCCTTCCATATATTCAAGAATTCTACGGCAAAACCATCGTTATCAAATACGGTGGTAATGCCATGATAAACGATACTTTAAAAGAACAAGTAATGAAAGATATCGTACTTATGAAATATGTTGGTATTCGCCCTGTAATCGTTCATGGTGGCGGTCCTGATATCACATCTTTCTTAAAAAAATTCGGCAAAGTAACTGAATTTGTAAGCGGTCTTCGCGTTACTGATAAAGAAACTGTGCAAATCGCTGAAATGGTGCTTGCTGGTAAAATCAATTCTGAAATCGTAAATCGTTTAAATCGCCTTGGTATTCGTGCTGTTGGTTTAAGTGGTAAAGATTCAGATTTAATCATCGCTCATAAAAAATTAGCAGAAGTACATAATGGTACAGACGCTGTTGAACAAGTAGATATCGGTTATGTTGGTGAAGTAGAAAAAATCAATACAGCTTTAATCAATGATTTACTAGATAATGATTATGTTCCTGTAATCGCTCCAATCGGTGCAGGTCATGCAGATGAATCATTTAATATCAATGCTGATTATGTAGCTGCTGAAGTTGCTGGTGCACTTCAAGCTGAAAAACTTTTACTCTTAACTGATACTAAAGGAATTTATCGTGATTTTGAAGATAAATCTTCCTTTATCTCTACACTCACTCAAAGCGAAGCTAAAAAACTCATCAATGATGGCAGTATCGGTGGTGGCATGATACCAAAAGTAGAAGCATGTCTCCATGCTCTCGATAGCGGTACTGGCAAAGCTTGTATCATTGATGGTCGCGAAGCTCATTCTTTAATTCTCGAATTATTTACTTCTCAAGGTATCGGTACAGAAGTAGTTCGTTAATTCGACAAAAGGAGAATTTATATGTTAACTAATGAAGAAATATTCGCCAAAGACAAAAGCGATTATTTGCCTGTCTTTGCTCGTTATAATATAGTTTTAGACCATGGCGATGGTCCATATGTTTATGATACAAAAGGTAAAAAATATATCGACTTTTTAGCTGGCATTGCCGTAAATGTAGTTGGTCATAATTATAAACCACTCGTTGATGCAGTTTCTCAACAAGCTAGCAAAATGATACATTGCTCCAACCTTTATTACACTGAAGTTCAAGTTGAAGCAGCAGAAAAACTCAAAAATTTAAGTGGCATGGATAAAGTTTTCTTCGGAAATTCCGGTGCAGAAGCTAATGAAGGTGCTATCAAACTTGCTCGTAAATACGCAACTAATATTGACCCTGAAAAAATTCAAATAATCTCTGCACTTCATAGTTTCCATGGACGTACACTTGCTACATTGACTGCTACAGGTCAAGATCATTATCATCATGGCTTTGGTCCATTACCTGCTGGTTTTGACTATGTGCCATATAATGATATTCAAGCACTTGAAGCAAAAATGAGTGATAAAACTTGTGCTGTAATGCTTGAAGCTATCCAAGGTGAAGGTGGCGTTCATGTTCCTGATCCAGATTATTTACCAAAAGTACGTGCTTTATGCGACAAATACAATGCTGTTTTAATCTTCGATGAAGTTCAATGCGGTATGGGTCGTACTGGTACATTCTTTGGTTGCCAACAATTTGGTGTAAAACCAGATATTGTAACACTTGCTAAAGGTCTCGCTGGCGGTGTGCCAATCGGTGCTTTCATGGCTACAGACAAAGTTGCTAATGCCTTCCACGCTGGAGACCATGGCTCTACATTCGGTGGTAATCCTCTTGCTTGTGCAGCTGCTTGCGTTGTTTTAGACGCTTTAATTGATGGCAATCTCATGGAAAATGCCAAAGAAATCGGTGCTTATCTTCAATCTAAATTTGAAGAATACAAAGCAAAATATCCAAATTTAATCAAAGAAGTTCGTGGACGTGGTTTAATTTTAGGCATGGAACTTACTCGTCCTGGCCGTGAAATTGCCAACGAATGTTTAGATTATGGTGCAATCATCAACTGCACTGCTGGTAATGTACTTCGCTTTGTACCACCACTTAATATAACAAAAGCTCATGTTGACGAATTAATTTCTGTTTTAGATAAAGTATTACCAAAATACGCTTAAAACTTAACGAGGAGGAAATATTCATGCTAAAAGGCAAAGATTTATTATCTATACATGATTTAACTTCTGATGAAGTTATGGAAATTTTAAATTTAGCTCATGAATTAAAAGCTAAACAAAAAGCTGGTATTGAACATCACATTTTAAAAGGTAAAACTCTCGGTATGATTTTTGAAAAATCTTCTACTCGTACTCGTGTTTCCTTTGAAGTTGGTATGTATCAATTAGGCGGACAAGCATTATTCTTATCCAACCGTGACCTTCAAATCGGTCGTGGCGAACCAATTAAAGATACTGCTCGTGTTCTTTCTCGTTATCTTGATGGTGTAATGATTCGTACTTTCGGTCATGAGATTGTTGAAGAATTCGCTCAATATGCTAGCATTCCTGTAATCAACGCACTCACAGACTTACTTCACCCTTGCCAAGCATTAACAGACCTTTTAACTGCTCAAGAACATAAAGGCAAAGATTTAAAAGGCTTGAAAATGGCTTATATCGGCGATGGTAACAATATGACTCATTCCTTAATGTATGCTTGTGCTAAAGTTGGTATGAACTTTGCTAGTGCTAGTCCAAAAGGCTATGAACCAAATGCTCAAGTAGTAGCTAATGCTAAACTTGATGCTGCACAATCTGGTTCTACTATTGAAATCTTAAATGACCCATTTGAAGCTGCTAAAGATGCAGATATTTTATATACTGATGTTTGGGCAAGCATGGGACAAGAAGCTGAACATGATGAACGTGTAAAAATCTTCAAAGATTATCAAATCAATAATGAACTTCTCAGCGTAGCTGATAAACGCGCTATTGTAATGCATTGTCTTCCTGCTCATCGCGGTGAAGAAATCGCTGAAGATGTTCTTGAAAAGAATGCAAATGTTATTTTTGATGAAGCAGAAAATCGTCTTCACACACAAAAAGCAATTATGGCTCTTTTAATGGGCTGATAAATCTGTTAATATATCTAATAGCCATACATAAATATGACTATTTAAAAATCGTAATTTAAGGAGTTGTAATTTAAATGGAAAATATTAAAAAAGTAGTCCTTGCTTACTCTGGTGGTCTTGATACTTCCGTTATCATTCCATGGCTCAAAGAAAACTATAATGGTTGCGAAGTTATCGCTGTTTGTGCTGATATCGGACAGGGTGACGAATTAAATGTTGTTCATGACAAAGCTTTAAAATCTGGTGCTTCTAAAGTTTATATTGAACATTTAACAGAAGACTTCGTAGAAAACTATGTATTCCCAACTTTAAAAGCTAGCGCTGTTTATGAAGGTAAATATCTTTTAGGTACTTCCTTTGCTCGTCCACTTATCGCAAAACGCCTTGTTGAAATCGCTAAAGAAGAAGGCGCTGATGCTATTGCTCATGGTGCTACTGGTAAAGGTAATGACCAAGTTCGTTTCGAACTTTCTGTAAAAGCTCTTGCTCCAAACATCAAATTAATCGCTCCATGGCGTGAATGGGAACTTCGTTCTCGTGAACAAGAAATTGCTTATGCTGAAAAACATGGTATTCCAATCGCTACAGAAAACAAAACTTATTCCATGGATAGAAATATCTGGCACTTAAGCCATGAAGGTTCTGACCTTGAAGATCCTTGGAACGCTCCAAAAAATAGCATGTACTTAATCAGCAAAGCTCCTGAAAATGCTCCTGATGAAGCTGAATATGTAACAATTGACTTTGAAAAAGGTATTCCTGTTGCTGTAAATGGTGAAAAACTTGCTCCTGTTGCACTTCTTGAAAAATTAAATGAAATTGGTGCTAAAAATGGTGTAGGTATCACAGATATCGTAGAAAACCGTCTTGTTGGTATGAAATCCCGTGGCGTATATGAAAACCCAGGCGGAGCTATCTTATATGCTGCTCATCAAGAACTTGAATATCTTTGCCTTGACCGTCAAACTCTTCATTACAAAGAAACAGTTGCTATTAAATATGCTGAACTCGTTTATGATGGTATGTGGTTCTCCCAACTTCGTGAAGCTCTTGCAGCATTCGTTGATGCAACTCAAGAAACAGTTACTGGTACTGTTAAACTTAAACTTTATAAAGGTAATATTTGCCCAGCTGGTGCAAAATCTCCATACTCCCTCTACAGCCAAGAATTCGTAACATTTGAAGAAGACGATGTTTACAACCAAGCAGATGCTACTGGATTCATCAACCTCTTTGGTCTTCCACTCAAAGTTCGTGCATTAATGAAAGAACAAGCAGGTTTAAAATAATGGCTGAACAAATGTGGGGCGGTAGATTCGCCAAATCTACAGATGAAATGATCAATGAATTTCAGGCTTCTATTAACTTTGACAAACGCATGTATCATGAAGATATAGCTGGTAGCATAGCTCATGCTACCATGCTTTGCAAAGTTGGTATTTTGACTGAAGAAGATAAAAATAATATCATCTCCGGCTTAAAAAATATTTTAGCTAAAATTGAACAAGGTGATTTTAATTTTTCTGTTGACCTTGAAGATATTCATATGAATATTGAAAAACGTCTTACAGAAGCTATCGGTGAAGCTGGCGGTCGTCTTCACACTGCTAGAAGCCGTAATGACCAAGTAGCACTTGATACCCATATGTATGTACGTCGTGAAACAGTTGAAGTTATTAATTTAATCAAAGAATTACAGACTGCTTTAACTGAAACAGCTACAAAATACAAAGATGTAATCATGCCTGGTTATACTCACCTTCAACGCGCACAGCCTATTTTATTTTCTCATCATATGATGGCATATTTCTCCATGCTCAGCCGTGACTTCTCCCGTTTCAAAGGTGTTTATGAACGCTGTGATATTATGCCACTTGGTGCTGGTGCTCTTGCTGGTACAACTTTCCCTATTGATCGTGAATTCGTTGCTAAACAGCTCAATTTTGATGCTATTTATGCAAACAGCTTAGATGCTGTAAGTGATAGAGATTACATCATGGAATTTTTATCCGCAGCTTCTATTCTCATGATTCACTTAAGCCGTATCAGTGAAGAAATCATCTTCTGGTGCTCTCGTGAATTCTCTTTCGTAGAATTAGATGATGCTCATTGCACTGGTTCTAGTATGATGCCACAGAAAAAAAATCCTGACGTATCCGAACTTGTTCGCGGTAAAACAGGTCGTGTAATTGGTCATTTAATGGCTATGCTCACAACTGTAAAAGGTTTACCTCTTGCTTATAATAAAGATTTACAAGAAGATAAAGAAGGTTTATTTGACGCTATTGATACTATCAAATTCAGCCTTGCTGTATATGCTCAATTAATCCGTGGCATGAAAGTTAGAAAAGATGTAATGCTTAAAGCTGTTCGTGAAGACTTCTCTAATGCTACTGACCTTGCTGATTATCTTGTAAAAAAAGGTATGCCATTTAGAAAAGCTCATAGTGTATCTGGTCATGCTGTTCATTACTGCATTGAAAATAACAAATGGCTTGAAGATTTAACTATGGACGAATTCAAACAGATGTCTGATTTATTTGATGAAGATATCTATGAAGCTATTGCACCAGAAACTTGCGTTAAAAACCGCAATTCCTACGGTGGAACATCTTATAGCCAAGTAGATATGCAACTTGCTCTTGCTGATAAAATCTTAACTCAAGAACAAGCTCAATTAGATATCTACAAAGATAAACAAATTAAACTTTAATATCTTTAAATATAGAAAGCACGCAAATACAAATTGTATTTACGTGCTTTTTCTTTTTTCATATAAATTTTATATTTATATATAGATATTGACAAAACTTATAAAACTTGATATGCTGCAATTAATAAAAATATATGCTATAATACAGCTTTAATATAAACTAAATTTATAGGAGGTTTTTATGTTATTTCGTTTAGGTGAATTATTTTCTGGTCCTGGTGGTCTAGCTTATGGTGCAATCCATGCAGATATTGGTAATAAAGATTTTAAAATTATTCATAGTTGGGCAAATGACTATGATTTATCTACATGTGAAACATATAGATATAATATTTGTCCTTCAAATCCAGAAAGTGTTATATGTTGTGATGTTCATGATTTAGATATTAGCAAAAACACCTTAACTGACATAGATGCATTGGCTTTTGGTTTTCCTTGTAATGATTTCTCTACTGTTGGTGAACAAAAAGGCTTTAATGGAACTTACGGTCCATTATATTCTTATGGTATAAAAGTCTTAAATTTATTTAAACCAAAATGGTTTTTAGCAGAAAATGTTAGTGGATTATCTAGCGCCAACAAAGGAACTGCATTTCCTAAAATTTTATCCGATTTATATAACGCAGGTTATCGTATATATCCCCATCTTTATAAATTTGAAGAATACGGTATTCCTCAAGCAAGACATCGTATTATTATCGTAGGTATTCGCAAGGATTTACCATTTGAATTTAAACCACCTTCAACTAAACCATATAAAAATTGTGATATATCCGTTCGTACAGCTCTTAATGTCCCCCCAATTTCTCCTAATGCTTTTAATAATGAATTACCACTAACAACAGCTCGTGTAAAAAAACGTCTTTCATATATAAAACCTGGGCAAAACGCTTTTAATGCAGACATTCCTCCAGAATTACAATTAAAAGTAAAGGGAGCTAAAATAAGTCAAATTTATCGTCGATTAGATCCCAATAAACCTTCATACACTGTCACTGGTTCAGGCGGTGGAGGAACTCATATTTATCATTATGAAGAACTACGCTCTCTCACAAATAGAGAACGTGCTCGTTTACAAACTTTTCCAGATAATTATAAATTTATCGGCTCTAAAGAAAGTATTCGCCGTCAAATTGGAATGGCTGTTCCTTGTAAAGGTGCTAAAATAATTTTTGAAGCAATTTTAAAAACGTTTGCTCAAATAAATTATGATTCAATACCATGTAATATTAAATTTGATAATAATAAATAAAATTATATCCACTTTCTTAGTATTAATTTAAATAATTATATAGTATATAATATAATAAATAATTTAAATAAAATAATATATTTTTTAATTTATTATTTTAATTATATTATTTTCCTATTTATAAACAGAAAGTAGGTATATTTTATGTTAAATTATTGGTGGGTTACTAGACCCAAACGTAAATTAAATTCTATACCTGATGTACTAAATATTTTCACTGCACAAACATTAAATCATGTTTGGAATGGACAAAGAAATGCACATCTATCATTAGAAACAGCATTAGAATATAATAATTTAAAAAGAAAGGGAGATCGTCGAGATCAAACAGGTGGTGGTGCTCGCACCTATAAAGCTTGGTTAGTTAGTTTAGGTTTAATTTTTTCTCAAAATACTACCAATCAAATTAGATTAACTTTAGCAGGAGAAGCTATTATTAATGGTGTTTCTCCTGTAAAAATATTAACTGAACAAGTATTAAAATATCAATTTCCTTCTTCCTATTCATTAGGTCGTAATATACAACTTTCTGAACGATTTAAGATTCATCCTTTTTGGTTTTTACTAAAATTATTATCAGATAATCGTATAAAATGGTTAACTCAAGAAGAAATAGCTAAAATTGTTATTACTGAAGCTGAAAATGAAACAATAAAATGTTATGAATATATAGTTAATAAAATAATTGCTTTTAGAACATACGGCGATAAATGTTTAGACAAGGACTTTTTTAAAAAATATAAACCTTCAAAAGGAACTATTGATATAAAAAAACCTTTTTCCTTTTTAGAAGACATTGCCAATACAATATTAAATTGGTTAGAATATACTCAATTAGTTGCTAGAGAAAATGGAACAGTAGAAATTTTAAAAGATAAATATAATCTTGTATTAGATATAGTTTCTACTCCATTACCTTTTATTCCCCGTCCAGAAGATCACGAATTTTTCCAAAGACGATATGGATTAGATCCTAATCATAAAAAAGATACACGTAATCTTAATAATACACAAACTATTACACCTAAAATAATCGCTGAACATCATATAAAACAAACTTTTATTTCTATGTCATTAAAAAAACCAATATATAAAATTAATTCTGATATTATTGATGAAATTGCTGAAAAAACAGGCACTACATCATATCTAGTAGAAGATATTTTATATAAAAATTATCCTTATGGAGCTATCAATGGATTTATGGCTAATTATTTTGAAATGGCATTTAAAGGTCGTGAACAATGTAGGGAATTTGAAGAAAGTACTGCTAATATTTTTAGAGATGTATTTGGGTTCAAAACAAAATGGCTT
>OMGV01000629.1_pt1 | contig 20531 bp, 20 predicted proteins | sample 1646111 | NCBI WGS metagenome assembly OMGV01 (sample SAMN05578590, study PRJEB25193) | human gut metagenome | biome: Human Microbiome; feature: human-associated habitat; material: feces | host: Homo sapiens | place: USA:Birmingham | reverse complement strand
TGCCGATGGGCACATGGATGATGTTCTGCTTGTCCAGACGGTACTCGATCTTACCGGCCTTAGCGTCGGTAACAGCCTTGCCGACGTCGGGGGTAACGGTGCCGGCCTTCGGGTTGGGCATCAGACCACGGGGGCCCAGGACCTTACCGAGACGGCCAACACGGCCCATCATGTCGGGGGTGGTGACCAGAACGTCGAAGTCCAGGTAGCCGCCGGCGATCTTGGCGATCAGATCGTCATCACCGACCTCCTGCGCACCGGCAGCCTCAGCGGCCTTGGCGGCGTCGCCCTTGGCGATGGCGATAACGCGGACGTTCTTACCGGTGCCGTTGGGCAGGACAACAGCGCCGCGGACCTGCTGGTCGGCGTGACGGCTGTCAACGCCCAGGCGGACGTGCAGCTCAACGGTCTCGTCGAACTTAGCGGTAGCGGTCTTGCAGCACAGCTCCAGGGCCTCGGTGGGATCGTAAGTCTTGTTATTCTCGATCAGCTTAGCAGCGTCGATATACTTCTTGCCGTGTTTCATTGCGTATTACCCTCCTATTCAGCCCTCAACGGTAACGCCCATGCTGCGGGCGGTGCCCTTGATCATGCTGACAGCGGCCTCCAGGGAAGCAGCGTTCAGGTCGGGCATCTTGGTCTTGGCGATCTCCTCGGCCTGAGCCAGCGTGATGGAGCCAACCTTGTTCTTGTTGGGCACGCCGGAAGCAGTGTCGATGCCGGCAGCCTTCTTGATCAGAACGGGCGCCGGAGGAGTCTTGGTGATGAAGGAGAAGGAGCGGTCAGCGTAGACCGTGATGACGACGGGGATGATCATGCCCATCTGGTTCTTGGTACGCTCGTTGAACTCCTTGGTGAACGCCATGATGTTGACGCCCTTCTGACCCAGAGCAGGACCAACAGGGGGAGCCGGAGTTGCCTTGCCGGCGGGGATTTGCAGCTTGATGTAGCCAGTGATTTTCTGTGCCATAATACTTGCACCTCCAAATTTTGTGGTGAGTTGCGGCCTGCGGTGCAGACCTCCCACGGGCGCACGACCTCCGCGCGCCCTATAAAAACCGTACCCCGGGCACAGGCCCGTTCGCGGTCTTTACCGGAAACTAGGGTGTCCTGAGAAAAACTCAGAACAGCTTGACCTGATGCAGCTCCAGCTCTGCCGGAAGCTCGCGGCCAAACATGGTGATCCTTACGCGCACCTTGCGCGCAGGGATGTCGATCTCGTCGACGGTGCCGACGGAGCCTTCCATCGGACCGGCGGTGATCTCAACCGTATCACCGACCTTGTACTCGACCTCAAGGTCAACGGTGGTTTCGACGCCCATCTTGGCAACCTCCGCCTCGGTCAGGGGCTCGGGCTTGGACTCCGGGCCGACAAAGCCGGTGCAGCCGCGCGTGTTGCGCACGATGTACCAGGTGTTGTCGTTCATGACCATTTTGATAAAGACGTAGCCGGGGTAGAGCTTCGACTGAACCTCTTTCTCGCCGGTCTTGTTGCCGCGCTTGTCAAAAACTTCTTCAATGCGGGTCTCGGTGGGAACCTTGACGTCGCAGATCAGATCCTGCAGGTGGCGGTTCTCCACCATCGTCATCAGATCGGTTGCGACCTTGTTCTCATAGCCGGAATAGGTATGTGCTACATACCAATTTGCTTGCTCAGCCATTGTCTTTGCCTCCGCTCAACGCGCTCAGGCGCCGATCAACAGGTGGATGGCGCCGCCAAAGATGAGGTCCAGCAGGATCAGCACGACAGCTGCGACCAGCACGACCACGATAACGGTGATCGTATTGGTTTTGACGTCGTTCTTGCTGGGCCACACGACCTTTTTCAGCTCGCTCTTCGTATCTTTGAAATACTTGCCGATCCCTTTGAAAAAGTTCTTGACCTTGTCGAAGAAGGAGACCTTCTTCTTGCCGTCGTTCTTTTTGGGCTTGTCGCTTTGAGTCTGGGCTGCAGCGGTGGCTGCTTTATTGTCTGCCATCTCTAAGCTCCTATCCTCACTTGGTTTCGCGGTGAAGGGTATGCTTCTTGCAGAAACGGCAATACTTCTTCATCTCAAGACGGTCCGGAGAGTTCTTCTTGTTCTTCTCCTTGTTGTAGTTGCGCTGCTTGCACTCCGTGCAGGCCAGGGTGATCTTGACAGTCATTGTTCGGCACCTCCATTATCGGTTAATAAGCCTCCCTCGCGCTTGCAGGCGCCCTTGAAAAAGGGCATAAAAAATAAACCCGCAAAAGAGGTGCTATCATAATAACACGACTGCGGGTCTACGTCAAGCGGTTTTGCAAAAATTCTTGTAAAATTTTGACGGCCTTGCGCCGAACGCAGAAGCGGAAGCTCCGCGGGCGGGCATAGCCGCGTTCCCCGTCACAGCAGGAGGGCGCAAACGGCTGCCATCCCCTCCTCCGTCAGCTGCACGCCGCCCCGGGCAGCGGCCACGGCGGCGGTGGTGTAGTCAATCGTCAGGGCGGTGCGGGCACTTAAATAGGCCAGTGTCTCGCCCAGGGCGTTCAGGTCTGCGGCCAGCAGGTCGGTCAGCAGCCGGGCACTGCGGCTGCGCAGACCGTCGGGCAGACCGGCCAGCAGCGCCGGGTCCTGCCGCAGGAACGCCGCCCAGACGGCGGCGCGGGCCATGCAGCCCTCCCCTGCCCCGGGCAGCGCCGCCTGCAATTGGGCAATCAGCTCCGACGCCTGCGCGGCGGTACACACGGCGATGGGGTCCTCGCCGTAGCCCAGGCGCGTGCGCGCGGCGGCATCCAGCAGCGATGCCGTGTCGATGCGTGCCGAGGCTGTGCGGCCCGCGCAGTCCGCCCAGGTGGCGGGCGTGGCCGCGATATAGTGCAGCGCCGGGGCGGCGGTCTCCCCCGTAGCCACCGTGCCGACGAGCAGTTGTGCGGCCCGCCCGGCCCCGGCAGACAGCGCACACTCCGCCAGCGTTGTTGTGCCCGAGGGTGCGCTGACGCGCAGCGAACCCGGCAGTGCGCAGAGTGTGACCGTCTGCTGCGGGCCGTCCGCACGGGCCAGCACAAAGGCGGGCTCCTCCTGCTGGACGACGAGCAGCAGCGTATACACGCCCTGCGCACCCGGCTCGATGTGCAGCGTACTGTCCGCCGCCGACGCCTGGCGCAGGAGCTGCTGCTTCTGGTATTGGTCGGTGAAGAACGCGACGGTCAGCACCATCGGCAGCAGCAGAAGCAGCGTCAGCCCGAGGCTGTACCAGAAAATTCCGCGGTTGGAACGCATAACCCACACTCCCCCAGCAAAGACTATGCCTACAGTGTAGGCCGCAAGGGCCGCGCTTATACACTATTACAAAGGAGTGTCTGGTATGTTTGATGAATTTGGACCCCGCGGTGCCGAGGATGAGCGCGAAGGCTTCTGGACCGATTTGAGCGAGGTGCCTGACGAGCAGTACCGCGACGAGGATGAGCCGAAGCAGACGCAGGAGGTCATTGTCCCACCCGCGCAGGAGCCGTATGGCCCGGGGATCGTGCCGCCGGAGGAGATCTAAAGAACGTAGGGGCGAGGCATGCCTCGCCCGCAGCTTTGCGCGGCAACCCGTTTCCGGGTGGCGGCTGCAAACCTGCGGGCCGGGCATGCCCGGCCCCTACATAGTGCTGTGTGTTATACCTTTTGATACACCAAAAACCGGAACCCGATCTCTGTCGTCAGGCGTTCACATTCCGCAAGCCGGGCTGCGCCGTCGGCGGGGGTGTTCCAGTAATAGGGCGTCATGGCGAACAAATCCTGCACACTCTGCCCTTCCAGCGTGATGACAGCGGTGGACTCAACGGCCTTCACAAACGCAAAGCCGTCGTATTCGGTCTGTCGGACCTCGTTTTCATACGGGCAGTCGTACAAAATCTCTTTCAGGTCGAACAGATGCCGCGCGGTGGGCACGGCGTAAACAAGATGCCCGCCCGGGCGCAGCATACGGGCAAACTCGGCCTCGGCCATGGGCGAAAAGATGTTCAAAAGCAGGTCGGCCCAGCCGTCGCGCACCGGCGCACAGAAGCTGCCGCCGACACAGAACGCCGCGTCGGGCACGAGCTTCGACGCCAGCCGCACGGCCTCCTTGGACAGGTCGAACGCCGCAATCTGAGGGCAGCCCAGCGCGTCATACAAATACTTATCGTAGCTGCCCTCGCCGCAGCCGGCGTCCACAATATGGTCGTGGGGCAGCGCGGCGCAAAGCGCTGCCAGCGTCGCCATCAGCGGGGCGTAGTGCCCTGCCGACAGGAACGCGCGGCGGGCGCGGACCATGGCCTTGCCGTCGCCGGGGTCGGCGGCGTGCTTCTTCTGCATCGGCAGCAAGTAGGCGTAGCCCTCTTTGGCAAGGTCAAAGCTGTGGGCTTTGGCACAGCGCAGGCTGCGCCCGGCCAGCAGCAGCGGCCCGCCGCATACGGGGCAGCGCAGGGCTGCCGCGGTGGCGGGGGTCATTCGGCAGCCTCGGCGGGCGTGGCCGTCTCGGGGGTGTCCGCTGCGTCCGATGCCTCGGGCGGCAGCGGCACAGTCATACCGCCGTGGGCGGCGAGATAGTCCTCGAAATTTGCGAACTTCTGCTTCGGCGGGCGGCGGGAGATCAGATCGAGACCCGGCTGCTCCGGCGCGGTGCTGCGCGGGGGGCGGGCATTGCGGGGCGGGCGCGGTGCCTTGGGCTGGTCGCGCAGCGGCTGGCTGGGCACCTGCGGGGCCGGGCGGCCATTGCGGCGCGGCGGCTGGGGCGCAGCAGGGCGTGCGCTCTGGGGCGTATTCTGGGGCGCAGCCGGGCGCTGGGCCGGGGCGTTCTGGCGCGGTGCCTGCTGGCTCTGCGGTTGGGCGGGTCTGCCCTGCCCGCGGCGGGGGCGGCTGCCATTGGCGCGGGGCGCATTCTCGCTGCGCGGGGCCTTGGGGGCTGCGAGCGCAGCGGCCTGCGGGGTCGGCTTGCGCGGCTGTGCGGGGGCTTTCCCCTCACGCGCGGGTTGCTGCGCCTGCGGGGCGCTGCCGTTGCCGGCAGGGCGACGGCGGCGGCGACGGTGCGGTGCACCGTTCGGGGTTTGTGCAGCTTTTTCCATAATTCACCTGAATCCTGTTATACGCCGATGACACGGCATTCATTGTAATATCGTTTTTCCTCGGCATGGCCCATGCTGAAGGTCTTGCGGGGCAGCACGCCGCCCAGCACAACGCCCTTGAACAGGTCAGCCTTCGCAAAGTCGGGCAGCAGAATGGCCGTGGCTGGTTTGGCCGGGTCGGAGGCCAGCGCCAGTGCCGTGCTTTCGCCGTGGATGTAGTCCACGGTCACGCCGGGATGGGCGGGCAGGAAGTCCGCCAGAAACGCCTCCACACTGCCGACGGTCAGCGGCGCGGGCGGGTTGGCCAGCGCGACGGCACTCTCGCCGTGGGCATCGGCCAGGCGCAGACGCTGGTCGGACATCGTCGTACTGCTCCCCTGCTGCTGGTCCCAGGCGTCGAGCGCGGCATACAGCTCCTTGGCACCGACGCCGAACACGACGCGGTGGATCGGCTCAATCTCAATGGCGGGACTGTGGACGTTGCAGACCTCGGCCAGGCACCAGCGCGCCGGATGGGTCCTGCGCTGCTCCTCGCTCAGGGTGGGCTTCAGCTCCTCCCAGTAGGCCTTGGCGGTGGCCAGGCTGTGATTGCCGTCACCGACGGCCAGTACCATCGGCTGCTGCCCTTTGGCAGCGGGCCAGCGGCGGGCAAAGGCGGCAGGGTCGGCCAGCGCCGCCAGCGCGGCGTCGATCCCGGCGATCAGCGCGGGGTCCTCGACGGCCCAGCCGCGCAGATGCCCGCCGCCCAGCATCAGCTCACCGTCGTAGAGCGGCGGCAGCTGGTTCTTCATCAGCCCGATGGGCTCGATCAGCGTGCAGTCGGCGTCGTCGGCCAGCATCATGACGTGGGGCGTTTCCAGCGTCGCCCCGCGGCGGACCTTGAGGCGCGGCGGGATGCGCTCCACGACGGTGCTCTCGCTCGGGCGGATAGCGGGCTTGGAGCCCTTCGCGTAGTCGTAGGCATCAAGATCGACAGCGCCGACAAGGCCCTGCCGGACCGTGCCGTCCATCTGGGTACGCTCAACATAAACGTAGCCATGTACTTTCCGGGTCAGAACGGATTTACGGTACTCCTCCATCGTGCGGCGGATGCTCTCTAAGCGCTCGGCCTCCTGCGGGGTGCCTAAGTACGCCTCCGGCAGAACGATGTGCAGGGTGCTGGGCTTGCCGTCGGCCAGGTGCTCGGCGCGCTGCCAGTACTCCGGCTGGGAGGTGAACTGGTCAACGGCGATGCAGGCCCACGGGTCCAGCGGGACCCCGGCGGCGGGCAGTAAAATATCGGCTGCGGTAAAGCAGGCTTCGGACATAACAACGACCCCCTAACAGTTACAGAACAACGGTATGGCCAACCAGAGCGTAGATCGCCAGCGACAGCACGCCGATGTAGATCATCGAGCTGGGCAGACCCTGGAAGATCGAGGAGATGGCCTTGCTGCGCAGACGGCGGCGGCCCTCCCGAACGATAAAGACGGCAAAGACATAGCCCAGCCCGCTGCCCAGAGAGAACGCGACGCTTTGCAAAATCGTATAGTTCTGGTTCGCGCAGATGAGCATCGTGCCCAGCACGGCGGTGCTGCAGGTGGCAAGGCTGAGTTGGCTGCGGCAGCTGGCGCGCAGCTTGCGGGGCAGCACGCCCAGCAGCAGCCAGGCCACGGCCATGGCCGCGATGCCGCAGGTCAGGTAGACGATGGGCCGCAGGGCCGAGATGGGCAGCCATGCGGGCAGATAATCACGCAGCCACGGGAAAAACAGGTCGTGCGTGGCCCAGCCGGCAGGTGCGGACAGCGTGATGACCAGCAGCAGCGGCAGGCAGAAATCCCAGACCTGCGCGCGGTGGTCGGGCACGAGCTTCATCAGGCGGGTGACGCCCAGCGCGCGGGCCAGGATGACATTCTCCGCAAAGACGGCCAGCACCATATAGCTGATAAACTGCACAACACCGTTTAAAATCGGCTGCAGCTCAGTGCTTACGGTCAGCATACAGGCGGCGCACCTCCTCATGTTTATAATCGGTGTACAGGTTGGCAGCGGCGCACCAGATGGCGGCCAGGATGCCTACGATGACAAAGCCGCCCGCGGGCAGTGCAGCCAGCGGCAGCAGCGCATTGTGCAGGATGACGTTGCCAAAGACCGCGCCCGTGGCCAGCAGCTCACGCAGGCAGCCCACGATGAGCAGCACAACACACATGCCGAGCGCGTTGTTGAAGCCGTGGCGGAACGCATCCCTCACGGGTTCAAGGTCGGAGAACTCCATGCGCTTGACGATGGCGGGCTCCACGACCATGATCGGCAGGTAGATGCCCAGCAGCGTCAGGTCAGAGCCGAACAGTGCGTAGAGCAAAACATACGTAGGGATGTAGAGAAGCGCCGCAGAGTAGCAGTACACCACGGGGCGGAAGCGGTTCTTTGTCAGGTGGCAGATGGCCACGGCCAGCACACGGGTGAAGGTGACCAAAATCAGCGAGGCGATACAGAGCATGAGCGCCCGCTGGCCGTCCAGCGCGGCACCGATGACCGGGGCCATGCCGAGGCCGCGCACAAGCACGGGGTTGGACAGCCAGATATGGTCGGCGCGGATGCGCTCGTTCAGGGCAGCCTCCGCCGCGGCGTAGGAGCGCGAGGCGCTGGCTTTTTTGGACTTCGGCGCAGGGGTCGGCTCAGGATGGGCGGTGTGCTCTGCCGGGGCGGGCGCAGCCGGTGCCGCAGGGGCCGCCTTTTGTACCGGCGGCATGACCTGCGTGGGCTGCTGGGCGGGCTGTGCCGCGGGTGCAGGGGGCTGCACGGCATGGGCGACAGGCTCGGCAGGCTCAGCAGTTCTGCGCTTCGGGATCGAGATCGTGCGGGTCTCGTCAGCTGCTGCGGGCGTCTGGCTGCTGCGGGCAGCGGGAGTGGGCTGGGGTGCTGCGGACGGTGTGACCGCGGGGCTCCTGCCGTACTCCCGGTCCCGGTAGCTGCGGAACCGATCCTCCTCGGCCTGGGCTTCCGCCTGGCGGGCGGCCTCGCGCTCAGCCTGGCGGCGCTGGACCTCCTCCAGCATGGCGCGGCGCTCCGCGGCGGTGTACCGCGGGCGGCTCGTCGGGATGATGCCACCGCTGCGGGCGGCATCACTGCGCCCGGGCGCGGGCTGCTGCGGTGCGCCGGGCTGCTTTTCCGGTGCAGGGGCCGCCGGGGCGGCGGGCACCTTGCCGGTCTGCATGGCGGCAAGGGCGGCCTCGATCTCGGCGCGGGAGGCGCCCTTCTCCGCCATGGCGCGGGCGACCTCGAGCATCTCCCTGGTGATGTGCGGGATAATTAAGGTCTCGGAGCGCTCCTCGCCCCGGCGCTTATTCGGGTTTTGTTGAATTGGCAAGGCGCTGCTCCTCCTCTCTCATAAAGCGGATGCGTTCGGTGCGGTGGCTGATGAGGTCGAGCCATTCGGGGATGGAGCTGACGATCAGCAGCGCACAGCAGGCCGCGCACTCATACGGGCTGAACACGCGGAACACATAGGTCATGATGCCCAGCGCCGCGCCGTAGATGATGCGGCTCATGCGGCGGTCCGGCATCGTGACCGGCTCACAGATCAGGAACAGGCCGGTGAACAGTGCCGTGCCGGACAGGACGACATATTTTTCCAGATAGAAGCGCTGGCGGATATATTCCCACGGCAGGCTGAAGGTCGGCAGCTCGTTCAGATTCGGGAAGAACCACGGCAGGCCGATGACAAAGATAAAGAACGGAATAACGACAGAAAGTTTGATGTGCCCGCGCACAAGCAGGAACAGCCCGCAGGCCATCACGACCAGCGCTGCGCTGGTGCCTATGGCGGCGGAGACGTTGCCGGTCAGCAGGTTCATCGTGCTGGCACTGGGCAGACCGCCATCCCGCAGAGTGGCGTTCATGCCCTCGACGAGAGTGGTGTTCACGCTGCCGAACAGCGGCAGCTGCGTGCCGGGAATGGGGTACGAAAAGACGTCCTGCGGCCACGAGATACCGGCCACGACGACGCCGACGGCGGCGGGATGGAACGGATAGTGGCCCTCACCGCCGAACGCCTCCTTGACGAGCACGGCGACGATGACGGCGGAAATGACGATGGGATACGAGATGCTGGCAGGCATCAGCAGCGCGATGAGCGCGGCAAAGCACTCACTGGACGGCTCATGGGACTGGTAGCCCGTGCCGTGCAGCGGGGCCAGGGCACAGTCGCACAGGTAGGCGGTCAGCAGTGCGGCCAGCAGTAAAAGCACCGGGCGCGCACCGTAGTAATACCACGACATGCCGATCAGCGGGACTGTGCACCACAGCAGGTCACTGTAGTAGCTGTAGTTCGCGCTGCGTTCAACTTTTTTACGATTGGGCATAGGGAAAAAGCTCCTTTACTTGCTGTGCAGGACGTTTACCACAGCGGCAGGATCCATGGCATGGAACAGCGAGCTTCCGGCCACGAGCCAGTCGACCCCGGCAGCGATGCACAGGGGGCCGGTCTCGGTGTTGATGCCGCCGTCCACCTCGATCAGGGTATCACAGCCGCGGCGGGTGCGCTCGGCACAGATGGCGGCAATGCGCGTGGGGGTGGTGGGGAGGAACTTCTGCCCGCCGAAACCGGGCTCCACGCTCATGACCAGGATCAGATCGACAACGCCCAGATATGGGAAAACAGCTTCCACCGGCGTGCCGGGGCGGATGCTGATGCCGACCTGGCAGCCCGCAGCGCGGATAGCGGCGATGACCTCCTCTGCCGTGTCCGGCACCGCTTCGAGGTGGAAGGTGATGAGGCTGGCCCCTGCCCTGGCAAAGTCGGCGGCGTAGCGGGCCGGGTCACTGATCATCAGGTGGACGTCGTAGTAGACGTCGGGCATAGCGGCATGCAGGCATTTCAGCACCGGCGCGCCGTAGCTGATATTGGGTACAAAGTGCCCGTCCATCACGTCAAAGTGCATCAAGTCGACACCGGCCTCCAACAGGCGGGTGCAGTCATGCTTCAGGTTGGCAAAATCAGCCGACAGGATCGATGCGGCAATTTTAGTCATAATGTATATACTCCCTTGATAGTCCCTCTTTGTTGTACGTAGTATGTGCAGTGCGCACATATAAAACTATTATAGCCCATTGCGCCCCAAAAAGCAAGAAGCCCGCAGACCGGGTGTCCCGGTTTGCGGGCTGGGGCAAAAGGGCTTCCCCCGAGGGGGAAGCTGTCACCGCAGGTGACTGATGAGGGGAGAGCTTACGGAGAAAGCCCGTAAACGGGCGGCTGCCGCAGGCTTGCCCCTCATCCGGCCTCGGGCGGGGCCTCGGCCTCCTTCCCCCGAGGGGGAAGGCTTATTTCTTTTCACTGTGCCAATGATGCACGGTCTGCAGCTGGAACTCAAAGTCGCGGGCATCCTTGGCAAGCTGGCTTGAGAGGATGATACCCGAGATAAACAGCAGCAGCGCCGCCACCAGCACAAAGCAGCAGACGATCAAAGTCGGGAAGCGCGGCACAAGGCCGGTCCGGAAATACTCGCCCAGCACCGGGATCATAAAGCCGATGCCGAACACGGCCAGGATCGCGGCCAGAATGCCGAAAAAGCTGAACGGGCGGTAGTTCTTGAACAGCCGCGCAATCGTGCCCAATACTTTAAAGCCGTCGGAGTAGGTGTTCAGCTTGCTCTCCGACCCTTCCGGACGGTCACGGTAGTCAATGACAACGTTCTCGACCTGCATATTGCGCTGCAGGGCGTGGATCGTCATCTCGGTCTCGATCTCAAACCCGCGGGACAGCACGGGATAGGTTTTGACGAACTGGTAGCTGAACGCGCGGTAGCCGGTCATAATGTCCTTGATCTTGCCGCCAAACAAATGATTTGTGAAGAACCGCACCAGATCGTTGCCGAAGTTGTGGAACGGGCGTTTGTTCTGGGTGTAGTAGGTGCTGGACAGGCGGTCACCGACGACCATGTCGGCCTGGCGCCCGGTCACGGCAGCGACCATCTCGGGCGCGGCCTCCGCAGGGTAGGTGTCGTCGCCGTCCACAAGAATGTACGCCTCTGCGTCGATCTCGCGGAACATGCGGCGCATGACATTGCCCTTGCCCTGCTGGTACTCGTGGCGGACAACGGCCCCGGCTCCGGCGGCCAGCTCGGCCGTGCCGTCGGTGGAATTGTTGTCGTAGACGTAGACGGTGGCGTCGGGCAGGACGCGGCGGAAATCCGAGACGACCTTCTCGACAGTCTTGGATTCGTTGTAGCAGGGGATCAGAACGGCGATTTTATCCATAATAACAGGACCTCCGGGCGGATTTTACATCCAGAATTGAACAAGGCGGCTGACGGTGTAGTAAAGGGAAGGATTCATGCCCTGCAGATACGGCTCCATGGCGAAGAGCGTGCAGAAGCGGTAGACGGTGGTATATGCCACAGCGGCGGCCATGACGGTGCGCAGTGCGGGCAGCGCCGCAGCGGCAGTGCCCTCCCCCAGAGCTGCGCGGCGGGAGAGTGCGCCCTCGGCGCAGAACCAGCACAGCGCCGCACCAAGCAGCAGCACGGGGCTGTAATCCATTAGATAACGGTAGAGCACCCCGGCCATCTCGCAGTCAACGACGGTCATGACGACCATGGCGGCCAGGCTGCCGTAGACCACACAGGCGGTGACACGGCGGCGGTGCAGACAGTGGCGGAACGCGGGAAGCAGCGGCAGCGCCAGCACCCACAGGTACGGCGTGGCGGCCAGAATGCCGCCCGTGAACTTCTCGCTGATCGTGCGGATGACGGCGTTCGTCTGGACGTCGGTCTCCCGCAGGAACGGGAAAACACCCTGCCAGCTGGGCAGCTCGAACAGACTCGTGAACACAGCCGGGCCGATGCGCACGGCGTTGAAGCCGCGCTGGGTCATATCGTTGCCGGTCAGGTTGTAGTTGGCGCCAAAGTCAAAGGGCGAGCCGAACCGCGCAGCGTTGTACCACATGAGCCCGGCAGCGACCAGCACCACCGGCAGCAGGAACGCGGCGGCCTCCCCTGCCCCGGCGCGGCTGCGCAGCCGCTTCTGCCCGATGTACCGCGGCCAGAAGATGGGCACGGCCAAAAACGCAAACAGCTCCATCTGGGGGCGGCACCCGGCGACGAGCGCCACGCAGAGGCTACCGAAGACGAGCTTGACGACCAGCGCACCGCGCTTTTCCACCGGCGTGCTGACGGCGGAGAGCCAGAGCCAAAGCCCCAGCATCAGCAGCGCCGCACCGCAGAGGATGGCATATTCATAAATGTAGGGGCGCAGCAACAGATAGTAGAACTGACTGCCCAGTGCTACGGCGGCCACGGCCAGCAGGTACGCCGCGGCGGACGCCTGCGGGAACCACCGGCGCACGGCCTGCCCGACGACGCCGAAGCAGGCGGCGAGGAAGATCAGCCCCAGCAGGACCATGCAGGGCGCATAGGCCAGGTTCTGGATGCCGGTCAGTGCCTCAAACGGCAGCTGGAACAAAAGACACGGTACAATGCCAAAATAGACGTAGTAGCGCCCATTGTAAAAGGCGTGGTCCCAGTGGATGTCGTTGATTTGCGCGGCATCGCGCGCCCCGGCATCGTAGGGGTTGTCCAGCGCCAGCAGCTCGGCGGGCGGGTCGGCCTCCAGGTCAAGGCGCCCGTTCAGCAGGCTGTGCGCCAGCGCGCCGTACTGCTGGTAGACGAAGCTGACCGTGCTCTCTCCGTCCCAGAACGCGGTGTTGTAATCTTTTGTGGCAAGGCCGGTGTTGCTCGGCTCCCAGAACGGGATGACCACGACGAAGGCAGTCAGCACAAGGCCCAGCACGGCGGCTGCGGCGCGGTCACAGACGTTGCCCGCCAGCCAGCGGCGGTGCCACAGCCCGCTGGCCGGGCGCAGGCCGTAGACGGCCAGCAGCGCCAGAAATATCGCGCAGAAGCGCAAAATCGAGAAATCCAGCGCGCGCGGCGCGTTGGCCGTGATGCCGCGGAAGGTCAGCGCCACTGGGAACTGCGCGTAGGTGGAGCTGTACCCGGCAGCGGTCAGCGTCAGCATCCCGACGGAGCCGGTCAGGTCCAGGCTGATGACCTGGGTGCGCGGAGCCTGCAGCCCCACCTGCCAGCTGCCGAAGCGGGTCAGCTCGGTGTTGGCGGCGTCGGTGCCCTCAATGGTGAAGATCACGGCGCTGTCGGCGTGGAGCGGCTCGGTGTCGTCGCTGACCAGACCGTCAAACCGCAGGTTGTAGATGGGCTGGTCAATGTCGAGGAACCGCAGATAGGTGCGGCCCTCGTCGAGCGAGATCGTGCCGACGCCGCGCCCGACGTTGATGTTGTCGTCAAGGTAATCGACGAGCTGAAACGGCGTGTAGCTGTGGGTATTGAAGTAGGCCACATTGCCGACGAACACCTCCAGCCCCAGCGCCGTGACGGCCAGCAGCGGGACGACGGCCTTTAACCCTTTGCGCCCGAGGCTGCGCAGCCCGGCGGTGACAAGCCCCGCCCAGCCGGTCATGGCGGTGAGGGCGACGAGCCGGAACGCATGGAAGCCGACGGTCAGCCCGGGGCGGTGGTAGGCGCACAGAGCGAACACCCAGACGGCCAGCCAGAGCCCGGCGGCCCAGGCAGCGTCGCGGCGGGAAACCTTGCGGTGGGATACTACCGCAGGAACCGCACCGAAGATGCCGGAGACGAGCACGGTGAGGAGCAGGGCGATTATAATAAACATAAGAATAATGCTCCTCCTTTTGTGGGATGGGTGATGTGGCAGCGGGAAATGGCCAGAGCCCTTCCGGTCATCGCCGGCGCTCGACCACCTCCCCTGAAAGGGGAGGCTTTTTTCGGGCGTACGCCCGTGAAAGGCGCCCCACAGGGTGGGGAGCTGGCCGAGCTTGCGAGGCCTGAGGGGCCTTACCCTGCGGGAGCTGCCGCTTCACTGCTTTGCATACTTCTCCATCTCGTGCAGCCAGAAATTGGCGATGCGGTTCCAGCTGTACTTTTCCAGCACTGCATCAAGGGTGGCAACAGGCTATATGGCTAGTGCAGCGGTTCCATCGGTGAAGTTGTTGCAGAGTCTATATTTTTTGTTTGGGTTCGATATGAGCTGAATTACAAAGCTGAACCAGAAAACAGCTAAGTGCGAAAAATGTAATAGAGAGTTCACGATGTGTGAAACCGAAGTGAATATAGGAGTGATTCTGTGTAAAATAGTACCACACAAAAGGCATACAAGCAACTAAGCATAAAGGGGAGAAAGCTAAAATATTATGCAAAGTCAAACAATGGCGGTGTAAAGCCAATACGATAGTAACTAAGAAAAGAAGAAGCCACAGAATTTTCCACGTACGTAAATCGTATGCCTGAAGATTGTTTTTTAGGGTAGCCATATAGGTTATGGTTTGCCCCAGTGTTTCATGAGAAGAACGGAGAATAATGCTGTTATATGCTTCAGAAAAGAGGTTTTCCTGCAAGATGACAGAACCAAGCAACCATTTTTCTGCCCAGAAACCAATATAACCAATGCCCCACGATAAAGAGCAAGTTGTAATTTGGAAAAAACGTTGAGAAGGAGAACTTGTCTCTAACTGTAAATACAGAATGAGGGGGATTCCTAAGGTAACAAGCGGATATGTCAGAAAATCAAAATAACTTGTTGCCATGCCAAGTGATAAGAAAAACAACCAATTAAATTTATTTATTATATTTGTATGGCGTAGAAGAACAACACAGCCAATAGCCATAATGAGAAAACACGGAGTATATTGAAGGCAGATGCCTGTAGCTATCGGGGTTAAAGAGCAGAACATTAGTGCCAGAGGAAAAAGAAGGTGAGTTAATGAATGACAGGATAACAGATGAGCAATCCATAACATTAAGAAAAGCTGAACAAGCGTATTCAAGCGTAAGATATCTTTGTAATCCAGCAACAGAAGAAGTGGTCTCAAAATGGCCAACTGACCCTGCCAATAACGATCATATGGGCCGTGGGCAGATTCGTTGGTTGCACTGAGTGAAGAAATTAGCTTTCGATAAGACCAATTTTCATCTCCCTCTGGTGGAAGGACGGAATAAATGGCGGCAGCCTTCACAAAAGGACTTTCATTTCCATCATAGATAGCTTCGGATAAAATAGTTGCTTCTGTTAAGTAATCCAAATGCGTAGCTAAATCATCCTTTACGAGGGCAACAGAACCGTTATAAAAAACATCAGGTGTGCTCTCTAAGTGACTGCGCATACGATTAGTGGGCAGGCAGAACGCAATAACTAAGAACAAATAGCCTAAAACAGCCCCCAAAAGCAGCCAAATAACAGTGATACCGACTTTGCACTTGAATGTAAGTGAAGTCCCTTTGGATGGGGGAGAAATAAATTTCATAGGAGTTCTCCTAGTTTATGGTTTATGCTGTTACTGATTCGCGTACTTCTCCATCTCGTGCAGCCAGAACGCGGCGGTCTTGTCCCAGCTGTACTTTTTCAGGACCTCGTCGGGCGCGGCCACGGGCTGGGCGGCCAGCGCGTCAAGATCCACATCATAATCATACGGGTCAAAATACCGCGCCGTATCGCCGTACAGCTCGGGCAGGCAGGTGGCGTTGGCCAGCGCGACCGGCGCGCCCAGGGCCAGCGCCTCCAGCGGCGGGATGCCAAAGCCCTCGAACACGGCGGGGTGCAAAAACAGCTTGCAGTGCTTCATCAGCGCGGCGTTCTCGGCATCGGACACATAGCCCGGGTAGAACACATTGTGGGTGTCCTTCGCCTCGGCGTCGTCGCCAAAGGCACGCAGGTCCTTGCCGCCCGCGACGACAAACGTTTTGTCGGGGCTGCGGCGGGCGACCTCTCGGATCCACTTGAAGTTTTTATGCTTTGCCAGACTGCCGAGGGCGTAGAAGTACTCCCCTTTTTTGATGCCGGGCATCTTGTCAAAAATGCTCTCGTCGGGGGTTACGTTCTTCATGTGCTCCCAGCCGTTGTAGGTGATGCCGATCTTGTCCAGCGGGATGCCGAGCTTCTCGCTGATGAGGTGCCGCTGGTTGTCGCTGACCGTGAACACCCGCTGGGCGAACCATTTGGTGGACAGGCAGTGTACCCAGAACTTGAAGCGGAAAAAGCCCTTGTCGGTATCCATGACCAGCGGGCGGATGTCGTGCAGCACCACGACGCTGCGGCGGGTCAGCAGCATATCGCTGGCAAGGCCCAGGTAAAACGCATGGGTGCGGCGCAGGTAGGCGGGCAGCACGACCAGATTGTAAAAATACGGGATGGACTTGAGCGGCACCAGCCGGATGTTTTTCAGCTCCGGCAGATGGATGGGCCGCCCGTCGTCGCGGTAGGCAATGCGGACGTCCAGGCCGGTGCCCTCGATCAGCTTGTCCAGCCGGACGACATTCTCATAGACATAGCGCGGGATGCCGGTGATATTGTCACACAGTACCGTGCCGTTGATGACGATAGGGTTCAATCCAGTTCCTCCTTCTCCCAGTGGGAGCAGTCGAGCAGTTCCTGCTGCCAGTCGGCCATGCGGCGCAGGCAGTATTCCTTCAGCTCGCGCTCAAAGCGTTCCTCGCTGAAGGAGCGGCTGTGCTCACGGATTTCCTCTTTGGAACAGGCCACGCCGTCGCGCTCAAACCGTTCGATGCAGTCGGCCAGGCTCTCGACGGTCTGCTCTTTAAACCAGTAGCCGGTCCTGCCGGGCAGCACGCTCTCGCACGCGCCGCCGCGGCCAAAGGCCAGCACCGGCGTGCCCGCGCTCTGGGCCTCGACGGGGGTGATGCCAAAGTCCTCTTCACCCGGGAAAAGAAAGCCCTTCGCGCGCAGGTAGTAGCTGCGCACTTCTTCGTCGGACAGACCGCCGCCCTTGAACTCGATGGTCGGTCCGGCCATGGCCCTGAGCTTGTCCAGCTCTCCCCCGCCGCCGATGACGACGAGGCGCTTGTTAAGGCGCGTGCAGGCCTGCACGGCCAGATCCACGCGCTTGTACCAGGTCAGACGGCCCACAGTCAGGTAGAAGTCCTCCTTTTCGACAAAAGGCGACTCGTTGATGTGGCAGCAGGGGTAAATGACATCGCTGTCACGCCGGTAATATTTTTTGATGCGCTGGGCGATATAATGCGAGTTGGCGATGAAATAATCCACGCGGTCCGCGGCGCACTTGTCCCAGATGCGCATTTTGTGCATCTGGCCGGGCATGACGAGCTTCGCCAGCCAGTTGGCGTTGTCGCGGTAGGTGTAGTAAAAATCCCACACATAACGGATCGGCGTGTGGCAGTAGCAGATGTGTACGGCATCCGGGCGGGTGATGACGCCTTTGGAACAGGAGGAGGACGACGACAGCACCAGATCGTACTCGGTCAGGTCGAACGCCTCAAACGCGCGGGGCATCAGCGGCAGCATGGCCTTGTACAGCCTGTTGGAGAAGGGCACCTTCTGGAACCAGCTTGTGCGGATGTCATAGCTTTTAAAGTGCTCGGGCATGTTGTTGGGGTCGTACACAAGGGTGTAGATGACGGCATCGGGGAAAACGCGCTTCATGGCGTCCACAACGCGGTCCCCGCCGGCGTAGCCGACAAGCCAGTCGTGAACGATGGCGACCTTGGGCTCCTTTTTGCTCATTACAGACACTCCCGTCCGGTAACGCACAGGGCGTTATTGTAGTTTTTCGTCGTTGACCATCTTGCCGCCGAACACGGTGCGGAAGATGATCTTGATGTCCAGCGCCACGGTCCAGTTTTCGATGTACCAGATGTCGTAGCGGATGCGCTCGGCAATGTCGGTGTCGCCGCGCAGGCCGTGGATCTGCGCCCAGCCCGTGCAGCCGGGGCGGACCTGCTGGCGCACAAGGTAGCGCGGGATCTCCTCTTTAAAATGCTCCACATGGTAGGGCACCTCGGGCCGCGGCCCGACGAGGGACATATCCCCTTTCAGCACGTTGAAGAACTGGGGCAGCTCGTCCAGGCTGAACTTGCGGATAAAGCTGCCGAAGTGGGTCTTGCGCGGGTCGCAGTCGGTGGACCAGCCGGTCTCCTGCTGCACATTGACCCGCATCGAGCGGAACTTGTACATCATGAAGGGCTTTTTGTTCAGGCCGATGCGCTCCTGCCTGAAGATGACCGGCCCGGGGCTGGACAGCTTGACGCCGATGGCCGTGACCAGCATGACCGGGCTGGTCAGAATGATCAGGATCAGGCTGCCGATAATATCAAGCCCGCGCTTGACAGCGGCGTTGAGCAGATTGTCAAACGGTGTCTGCCGCACATTGATGAGCTTGCACTCGTCCAGCACGTCAATGGTGGGCCGGGCGGGCAGATAGTCGCTGTAGAACGGTACCATCGTGATGCGCACGCCGTTTTTGTCGCAGGCGGCAAAAACGTGGGGCAGCAATTCGATCTCGTCAGCCTCCAGCGCTACGACGACCTCATCGACGGCAATCTCGTCGAGCCGGGCGGACAGCGCATCATAGCTGCCCATGTAGCGCACACCAAGACCCGGTTCTTCGGTTCCGGCCAGATAGCCGTCCACGACAAAGCCGTAGTAGGGGTTATGCTCGAGCGCGCGCAGATAGAGCGCGGCGGATTTACCGCCGCCCACCAGCAGGATATGACGCAGACCCAGCCCCTTGCGGCGGCGGGCGCGGTCTACCCAGCGCAGGACCATACGCTCGATCACGACGCCTGCCGTGCCGAGGATGTAGAACAGCGCCAGTACGATACGGGAGTAGTCGTCCAGGTGCATCAGATACAAAGCACCAATGAAGATCAACAGTCCCGCCGCGTTGATGACGGCAATCTTGGTGCAGCGCTCGGCCAGGCCGCGCAGCCGCGTGGTGCTGTAGATACCGGCGACCCAGTAGATGAGCACGAGCACCAGCGACGTGGCCAGCCCGGCAATGATGTTGCGCGAGTCCCGGGCCACGGCCAGCGCAGGCCCTGCGCCGCCCGGCTCAAAGTAGCGGACGTAATTGAAACGGATATAGTTGGCAAGCAAAAAGCCGATGAAAAGCAGTGCCGCGTCCGCCAGCACATACAAAAGGCTTTTGAAGCGTTGGTTCTTTTCCAGCAAGAGGTGATGCCCTCCCTACGGTGATAGATTTAAACAATCTATTCAGTATGTCAAAAAACATCTACTTTGCCTTGTAGAGAATGTAGGGGCGAACATTGTTCGCCCGCCAACTTGGCGCAGCAACGCTCTTTTTGGAAGGCTTCTCACAAGGCGAACGGTCACGGGCGAGCAATGCTCGCCCCTACAATGCGCTTTTTTGACAGTCTGGATAGATTTAAACAATCTATTTTACCATATTTACGCCGGTATTGCAAATCAGCGGTAAAGTTCCTGCAGCTGATCCAGCGTTTTCTTCATTTCGGCGCGGACCTCCGGCGGGCCGGAGACGACGACGCCGGTGCCGAACCCGGCCACCCAGCCGAAGAACTGCGGGCTGACCTGAATCTCGGCGGTCATCGTAAAGTGCTCGCCGTCGGCGCAGGGCGTCAGGATCGGCGCGGTGCCGAACCGGTCAATCATCGCCCCGGCAAAGCGGTTCTCGCATTGCAGCGTTACCCGCTTGAGCGGGCCGTTGAACATGCCGAACATCTGCTGCATATACGTATTGACGTCGAAATTGGCGTATTCCCCGGCACCCTCGCGGGTCGTGTCGGGCAGCTGGTGAACGTTCTGCATCTTGTCGACACGGTAGTGCTTGAGCCGCCCCTCGGTGTAGGCGATCAGATAATAATTGCCGTTCTCCCACACGAGCACCCACGGGCTGACGCGGTAGAGCTGGCCGTCGTGGCGCGGGACCATCCGCTTTTGCAGGTTCCAGTCGCAGTATTTGAAGGTGACCTGCTCCCCTGCCGTGATGGCGGCGTGCAGCGCATCGACGGTGTACAGGATTTTCTCGTCGGTGCTCTTGATACGCCCGCTGACCAGTACCTTACGGTCCAGCTCCTCCTGCCGGTATGTGGAGGTGAACTGGCCGAGCTTGTCGATCAGGATTTTGGATTTGCGCGCCGTGATGAATTTGCTGGCGTAGACGGCATCGACGAGCAGCTTGAGCTCGGCAAGCTCAAACGGTGCCTCGGTCATATAGTAGCCGCCGCCGCGCCCGCGCTGCTGCACGATCTCATATTTGGTGTCGGGCAGGTTGTTTAAGGTGTTCAGGTCATCGTAGACGCTTTTGCGCTCGGCGACGACGCCGTGCTCCTGCAATTTTTCCACAAGCTGGGGAACACTCAAGGGGTGCTTCTCGTCGGTTTCCCGGGCGAGGATCTCCAAAAGAACAAGCAGTTTGCGTTTCTGGCCTTCTTTGCGCGACATAACAGCGGCTCCTTTCCTGAGTCTGGCAGATATAGTCCTATTATACACCCTATAGGGGCGGGTGGCAAGACCGGGAACGGCTGCCTCCCGGGAGGTTGTTCTTTCTTTTGCCAACAAAAGAAAGAACCAAAGAAAATTGCCGCTGTTTCGACGCAGCGGACCCGCGACTTGGGGGCTGCACGCCCCCAAGACCCCCAAAGCGGAAGTCGGAAGGGGCGGGGGCTAAACGAAAGCAGTA
>OMGV01000555.1_pt1 | contig 22280 bp, 19 predicted proteins | sample 1646111 | NCBI WGS metagenome assembly OMGV01 (sample SAMN05578590, study PRJEB25193) | human gut metagenome | biome: Human Microbiome; feature: human-associated habitat; material: feces | host: Homo sapiens | place: USA:Birmingham | reverse complement strand
TCCATTTTACTTTTTTAAGTTAAAATGGTGTACACTTTTTCTGTAGTAAGACATTTCACCCTTCGCACTGCGGTTCGCCACCCTTCACGATGAGTGACGATTCCCTTAGAAGTAAGAAGCGATGGGCTATAGCTCGAAGGGATAAACTTACATAACAGAGATAAAAAATATACCAAAGATGGAAAACATACTTGAGATAGAAAACGTACTTGAGATAAAAAACGTACTTGAGATAAAAAGAATCGGGGACTAGCACAATCCCCTGATGAGTTGATGCGCTAGTTCCCGATTAGTTGTCCCTTCACTACAAGTATCTGATATACAATACTCTTTCCTTGAAAGTGAAGGGACATTGAAAATGTATTTTCATTTTAGAAGGCTTACTGCTGAATAGCCATTGATTGGCTGATTATATATATTGAGTTATACTTTGAGTTTAATCTTAATACTTTGAGTTAAATCTGACTTTACAGTTAAATCATAATCTAAAAAAAGAGCGAGTGAGAATCACTCTGAATTCTCACTCGCTTTATGTTTTGTTGAAAAATCTCGAAAAGATTAGTCGAGGTTAGCCAACTTGTTGTCAGAATGAAGAACATCCTTGATCTTGTGGCTGTAAAGGTCAACCATGTACTCACGAGCCTTACCGCAATACTGACGTGGGTCGAAGTACTCTGGGTGGAGAGCCAATGTCTCACGAACACCTGCTGTGAAAGCAAGACGAGAGTCAGAGTCAATATTAATCTTGCAAACTGCACTCTCAGAAGCCTTAGTCAACTGCTCCTCTGGGATACCAACTGCGTCTGGCAACTTACCACCATACTGGTTGATGATGTCAACATACTCCTGAGGAACTGAAGAAGAACCGTGAAGTACGATTGGGAAACCAGGAAGCTGCTCCTCAACTGCTGCCAATACATCGAATGCCAATGGAGGAGGAACGAGGTGACCTGTCTTAGGGTCACGTGTGCACTGCTCTGGCTTGAACTTGTAAGCACCGTGAGAAGTACCGATAGAGATAGCCAATGAATCAACACCTGTACGTGTAGCGAAATCTACAACCTCCTCAGGCTTTGTATAGTGAGACTCCTCAGCTACTACGTCATCCTCAACACCAGCGAGGACACCAAGCTCACCCTCAACAGTTACATCGAACTGGTGAGCATAGTCAACTACCTTCTTTGTCAAAGCGATGTTCTCCTCGTAAGGAAGAGCAGAACCGTCGATCATTACAGAAGAGAAGCCGAAGTCAACACAGCTCTTACATGTCTCGAAGCTATCACCGTGATCGAGGTGAAGAACGATCTCTGGGTGGTTGCAACCCAACTCCTTAGCGTACTCTACAGCACCCTCAGCCAAGTAGCGGAGCAATGTAGGGTTAGCATACTTACGAGCACCCTTAGAAACCTGAAGGATAACTGGTGACTTCAAGTTAGAAGAAGCCTGGATGATAGCCTGCATCTGCTCCAAGTTGTTGAAGTTGAAAGCAGGAACTGCCCAACCGCCTTTGATAGCTCTTGCGAACATAGCTTTAGTGTTCACAAGACCGATTTTCTTGTAATCTACTGCCATAATAATTTTAATTTTATTGTTTTAATGAAACATTCATCTTCATTTGAAAGAGAGGCGCATCTAGATGCACATCCCCTTAAACGAGTGCAAATTTACTTTTTTCTTTTGATACGACAAAATGTAAGATTGCTTTTTCGTATGATAATCGAGTTAAAAAAGTTAATTCGCACTCGTTTGACGACAAAGAAATTATGTTTTGCAAAATACAGATAGCAAAACATAGTGCTTTGCGAGGTTACTGCTTGCGAGCAACATTGTACTCACGAGCAGCAAAAGCCAATACAATGAGGAAACTGACAAACGGCACCACGAATGGCAAGACCACATGGGTGCGGTCGGCTATCAATCCCATCAGCAAGAAGCCGCAGCCACCTATCGGCGTCATCATCAAGAGAGAGGAAGCCGACTTCGTGAGGTTGCCCAATCCCGTGAGGGCAATGGCAAAAATCGTAGGGAACATGATTGCCTCGAAGAGATAGTTGGCTATCAGGGCTATCAGCGAAGCCTTGCCCAAGTCGCACAATACCAAGCCGATGCACACCACGCTACCGATGGCACAGATAAACAATGCCGTCGTCGCCTTGATATAGCGCATCACCCAACTGCCGAGGAAGCGACCCACCATGAAGAAAGCCAAGGCTACGGTCAAGACCAAGGAAGCCGTGCGGTCGGTCATCCAGTGCATACCGGTTACGAAATTGATGAAGTAGGAATTGATGGAAATCTCCGCTATCTCATAGCACAAGAGTGCCAAGAGTCCGAAGACAAACATACCATGATGCTTGAAGAGTTTGCCGATGTTGGAACCATCCGCCTGGTCTTCTTCCGTCTCCTCATGCTTGATTTCTGGCAAGTGGACACGTGAGAACACCAAGGCTATCACGAGCACCAAGATGCCGAGTATCGTATAAGGCACAGCCACATTGCCACCCTCATCGGTATTATTGAAGAGGAACTGACCGATGCAGAAGGTAGCGAAGAGGCTACCCAAGCCATTGAACGACTGAGAAAGGTTTAAGCGACTGGTTGCCGTCTCCTTGGCACCCAACTCGGTGACATACGGATTGGCTGCCGTCTCCAGGAACACCAAACCACAACCGATGATGAAGAGGCACAAGAGGAAGGCATAGAAACTGCCCATCGCTGCTCCTGGAATAAACATCAACGAACCTGCACCGAAGAGAATCAGTCCGAAGACGACACCACGACGATAGCCATAACGATTGATAAAGATACCCGCAGGAATCGCCATCAGGAAGTAACCGAGATAAGTGGTTACCTGGATGAGCGAGGAATGGGTGATACTGATATGCAAAGCATTTTGGAAGTGCTTGTTGAGCACATCCAGAATGGCACGAGCGAAGCCCCACAAGAAGAAGAGCAACGTGATTAAAACAAAAGGTACGAGATACTTTCTGTCTGTTATCTTATTTTGTTGACTTGGCATTACTTCTTATTTTCAGGTTCAATAACTTTCCAAACGCCAGCAGCCAACTCACCACCGATGCACTGATAGATGACATAGTTGATAGCTGGATTGATGTGGCATCCAGAGATACCGCCAATGGTGTAAGCCATTGCTACCACAGCAAGACCGAAAGTCATCGCTGTACCCACTACTGTTGCAGGAGCGCCATTGTCGCAACCCAAGCTGACTGCTGCACCGCAGCCCAGTAGTACGAGCACCATCGTGCCGGCTAACTCCGCTAAATACTTTTTCATAATTTACTTACTTTAGTGTTAATGATTATTCGTTTATGTTTATGACCATTCTATCAAGAATAACGCACAATCCTCAAAAATATTTTATACCGAGGAGTTTTGCCGTCTATTTTTCATCATAATGGAAATAGCCGAAGTCGGCATAGCCTGCCTTGCCTTCTGCAAACATACCTAGCGTTACGCCAGTAAAGCCACCAGCCACTTCTGTACTCATCAAACTGCAGTTGACGGCACATAGTTCTTGGAAGTTCTTTCCATCGTGAGAGTAATCAAAATAATACATCTCGCCATTGCTGCGAACACGCAATTTGACCGCCTTCTTCTGATTGGTGCGTAACACACTCTTCACCTCGTAGTCGATGCTCTTCAACTTGCACTTGACGGCAACCTTGTTCTTGGATACCACGAAGTCAAGATGTCCGTCATTGATTTGATAGATGGTGAGACCCGCCTCAGCCTCTCCCATAGGAGTGACCTCTGTCTCCAATACCATGTTGGCACTTTCCTGTCGGCGTCCCAAGAAGGTAGGTTGATTGTTTTCCGTCAAAGTACCGTGAGGACGCAGACGGATGATGCGCTTGCTACCGGAGCCTAGGCGTTCGTAGTTGCTGGAGATAGGATTCTGGATATACATCCACTCAGCCTTGCCTGTGGTTGGTGCGAAGTTCTTGTCGGCATCGAGATGTTTCTCCAGAGGAACAGCAGGCAATGTGTTCGCCTTCACCAAGGTGTCGATAGGCATGGCTCCATTCACGACAGGCCACTCACCTTCCTTCCACTCCACCGGAGCGAGATAAGTCTCACGTCCCAGATGGTGATAGGAACCGCCATAGTTGCGATAAGCCAAGAAGACTATCCACCAAGAGCCATCAGTGGCTTGCACGAAGTCGCCATGACCAGTGCCCTGTATCTGCAAGGACTCGCCCAGACGGCTACAGTTGGTCAAGATAGGGTTGGCAGGGTTGCTCTCATAAGGTCCTTCTATGTTCTTGCTGCGAGCGATCGTGAGATGATGCGCCAGTTCGGTTCCACCCTCTGAGATTAGGAGATAATAATAGCCATCCTTCTTATAGATATGTGGTCCCTCTGGGTATCTGCCTCCATCACCTTGCCACAACTTCTTGCTCTCAGTGAGCTGTTCGCCGGTCTTCGGATTGATTTCACAAAGCCAAATAGCATCGCCTGGATTGCTCACCATATAGCACTTGCCATCCTCGAAGTAGAGCGAAGGGTCGATGCCTTGCTGCTTAAGCCACATCGGTTCGCTCCAAGGACCACGTGGGTCGGTGGCAGTCACCATGAAGTTGCCGCCATTTCCCACATTGGTCGTTATCATATAATAGATGCCTTCGTGATAGCGGATGGTCGGGGCATAAATGCCGAGCCAAGAGCTAGCGCCCTTCAAAGGCAACTGACTGTCGCGGTCGAGCACATTGCCTATCTGCTGCCAATGCACCATATCCTGGCTCTGAAAGACAGGTACTCCAGGGAAATACTGGAACGAGGAGTTGACGAGATAGAAGGTATCTCCCACCCTGCATACCGAAGGGTCGGGATGATAGCCCGGTATCACTGGATTGCGATACTCCTGAGCAGATGTCGGCAACACTGCCAGCATCAGCATCAGTAAAGACATCATTAGTTTTTTCTTTTTCATGTCATTAAGTTTTTTATATGGTTTATATATGTATAAGTTCTATTACTTGATACGTTACCTCATTCTACCTTATCTATATGTAAGTTCTGTTCGATGAGTTTCTTTAGGAGGAAGGTGGCGTTTTGGTTCTTTGCCACTCCCCTCTGTATCTTATAGGTATAGGTGACATCCAAGCCCAAGTCGATCTCGAAGCAATAGTTGTGGAAGCGTCTTCCCTGTTCGGAGCCGTTTTCCATCTTGGATAGTTCCAAGTCGTGGGTGGCGATGACACCGCTCACTGGCAAGTGGGCGATAGATTCAAGGAAGAGGCGTGAGCCATTGAGCTTATCCACCGAGTTGGTGCCCTTCAAAATCTCATCGAGGATGATGAGGGTTCTGAGGGAATCGCCTTTGCAAGCCAACTTACCTTGGCTTGCAAAGTTTGCCTTATGTTTTTGAGCATCTCCCTTGCAGAACTGCACTAACTGTTCCAAGCGCAAGAGTTCGGCATTGAAGTAAGAGATGCCATGCGTCAAGTCGTCGGAGGTTCGCATACTGGAGAAGAGACGGAAGCGAGAAATGCGCAGAGTATCGGCAAAGACCGGCATACCCGCCATCGACAAGATATAGTTGATGCCGAGGGAACGCAAGAAGGTACTCTTGCCTGCCATATTGGCTCCAGTCACGATATAGTAATTGCTATCGTCTATGCAGAAGTCATTCTTCACCGCCTTGGCTCCCAAGAAAGGATGATAGAGATTCTTTGCCTCGAAGACAACAAGGCGCTCATCAATCATCTGTGCATCCGTAGCCTCAGGGTGGTTATAGCGAAAATCCGCCATGCTTACCATCGCATCCAGTTCACTCACTATCTCAACCCATTCCTCCATCTGTGCCATATAATTGTTCTTCCATTTCAAGAATCGGCGAACCAGGAAGAAGTCGCTCAACAGGAAGCTATCGGTGAAGAACAAGCCGAGGAAGTTGCCACGGCGATCATATCCACTCAATATCTTCTCCAACTCCGAGAAAGAAGGCAAAGCCTCTGCGAGTTTCTCTTGCATCTCCTTGCCGAGTTTGCTACTGAAAGTGCGCTGCGAGATGAGACGGAGCACTTGCGAATATGCCATCAACTGATGACGAAGTTTTCCACCGTTGCTATCTATCTTGTCAAGTGAAGACTTGCAGACGGCGAACACGACCATATACTGCACCATCACCCACCAAAGAGGAAAATCGACAGATACCTTTCCCAAGATGGCAAGAACAACGGAGGCACATATCCCCATCATCAAAAGCCAACCGACCACGAGAGCCAACCCAGAACCGAACCACGCTGGCAATGACATCTGCGAAACCTTTGCCATCGCCTCAACCACAGCAGCAGAATTGATTTTTCCGTGAGAAGATGATGATGACAAGCCTTGCGACTGTGCCATTCGATTCAACTCACCCAAGGTAAAGAACTCCAATCTCCACTGATGGGCAGACTCCGCCAAATCTTGCTGCAACTCCCTGCGACTTTCGATTTCATCAATAGACAAAGGTGTCTCACGGGAGAGGTTTGCCGCAAGAGCATCAGATCCGCCAGTCGTGATGGTATGGCAAATGCGATTGTACAAGGAGTCCTTGCCAAAGACATCCAAGTCGAAAGCATAGGCATGGTGTGGATTCAGATAGGCTTCTCCCTTCTCATAAGACGAGAAATCTCCCTCCATCGCCTTCACCTCATCTTGGCAAACCTGCATGAGGGCTGTCTTATGCTCTATCCTTTCCTTGTTCTTGTCATCGAAATGGCGCACCAGGAAGTAAGCCACCAAAGAAAGAAAAGCAGCGCAAAGCCAAAGGTGGGTATCGCCATCGAGGGCGAAATAGCAAACCAAGCAGGTCGCCATCGCCCCGAACAACAACAGTTCACTTGTGATGAAAGCATTGTTCTTACGCTTCAAGGCTGCCACTTCTACGGCATACTTATCCACACTGTGTTGATAACTTTCTTTTAATTTATTTTCCATTAGTTGTTTCTATGCTTGTGATTTCTATGTTTGTGACTTGATTTCCAAATACTTGTTGATGACATCTACAGACAAGTTTTCTGGAGTGGTGAGCAAAGCCAAGATACCATGATTCTTCAAGGTTGACACGATCAATCGCTGTTCGTAAGCAAACTGTTCGGCGATAACATGTCGATAATACTCCTCATCAGTATCGGGCTGGGTCGCTATGTATTCCTTCAGTTCGTTGTCGGCGAAAAACACGACCAAGAGGCGATGTCTTCTATTCATTTGGATGAGGTAAGGCAGTTGACGCTCCATACTCACCTTATTGGCAAAGTTGGTATAGAGAACGACCAAAGAGCGCTTGCTCAAATGCTGATTGACAGAGGCAGCCAAAGCGGAGAAGTCTGACTCGGCGAATAGGGTCTGTTGGCGATAAAGAGTCTCCAAGATCTGTTGCATGTGTCCACGGCGAGCCGAAGGAGGCACGAAATCCTCAAACCGATCGCTAAACGTCATGATGCCAGCCTTGTCTTCCTTTCGCATCGCAATATATGACAACACCAAAGAGGCATTGATGGCATAATCGAGATAGGTCATACCCCGGAAGGCTTGCTGCATCACTCGCCCCTTGTCGATGACACACACAACTTGTTGCGACCGTTCATCCTGATAGACATTGGTCATCAAGTGAGAAGTATGGGCGGTAGCTCGCCAGTTGATACGACGGAAATCATCCCCTACCACATAATCCTTGATTTGCTCAAACTCCGTATGATTGCCGATGCGGCGAATGCGCTTGATGCCCAAGTCGGTGAGGCGGTTACTGATGGCAAGCAACTCATAATGCGTCAACATCAGGTAAGAAGGATAAACCTTGACATCACAAGGCGTGCCAAGCGTAAAGCGGCGTTGCAGCAAGCCAAGAGGCGACTGGGCAAAGACACGAATATGTCCGAAGGAATAGGTTCCACGAACAGTAGGACGAAGAGCATATCTCACCTTCTTGCCCTCCCTTCTCAACAGTCTCAACTTGAAGAGCACATCACGACGCTGGAATATCGGCGGAATCTCATCAATGATTTGCAAGCGAACAGAGAAAGGATATTGACTCTCCACACGAATATCCACCTCATTGTCATCTCCATTGGAGAACCTCTCCGACATCATACGCCATGCTTGGATTCCCGTCCGATGATAAAGCAACGCCATATCCAGGAGCAGCAGCAAGCAAAAGGCACCAAGCATCCATCTCCCGACAACAAACATCAGGGGAACAGCATAGCCCAAGCCTATCAATAGGACGAGGGCTATCCACAATGCGAAAAACCTAGGAGTCAGATACACTTTTTTCCTATTTTGGTACTTCGACCTTATCAATCAACTTCATTGCTACCTTGTAAGCAGTATATCCTTCCATCTCAGCCTCAGCAGTAAGTACCAATCGATGCTGGAGGATGGATGGAGTGACCGCCTTGATGTCCTCAGGAGTAACAAAGTCTCGTCCTTGCAAGAGAGCGTATGCCTTGCTTGCCTGCAACATCGCTACCGAAGCACGAGGTGAGGCACCGAGATAGACGGCACGACTGCTACGAGTCTGCTGGACAATTTGGGTGATATAACGCAACAAGCTCTCGTCGATGACGACATCATTCATATAAGAACGAAGCTGCAACACCTCTTCCTTCGTCAAAACCGGATTGACATCAGAAAGTTTTACCAAGTCGGTACGCTGCTCATGACGTTTCAAGATTTCCAACTCATCATCGGCGGAAGGATAACCCATGGTCACCTTCATCAAGAAACGGTCGAGCTGTGCTTCTGGCAAACGATACGTACCTTCCTGCTCCACTGGGTTCTGGGTGGCGAGGATGGTATAGAGTTCTCCCATAGGGTAAGTGGCACCATCCATACTCACCTGTCTTTCCTCCATCACCTCGAATAGCGCAGCTTGGGTCTTGGCAGGAGCACGGTTGATTTCATCCACCAATACGATGTCTGAAAAGACGGGGCCTTGATGGAACTCAAACTCCTGCGTCTTGACATTGAAGATGTTGGTACCCAGTACATCACTCGGCATCAAGTCGGGAGTAAACTGCACACGACTGAACCGTGCATCGACCAATCGAGCTATCAGTCGAGCTAAGAGTGTCTTTGCTACTCCCGGCACGCCTTCTATCAGCACGTGACCATTTGCCAAGATGCAAGTGAGCACCAAGTCAACAGCCTGTTCTTGTCCCACGATTACCTGGGCTATCTCATGACGAAGTTTTTCTATCTTTTCAGAGAAAAGAGTCAAGTCTAATCTTTGTTCTTCCATATTTTTATCGTCTTGTTTCTGAAGTATAAACAATATTTTCTTGCTTTTGAAGCTACAACCATCAGTATGTCATATCATACTTAAACCTTTTCCAATATATGGTTCATGGCTTCTATCATCTCTCTCATCTTCGATGGTTTGATGTCTTCCTCGGAATGGATGATGAGACGGATTTCTCGTAAGGTCTTTTGGATATAAGCTTCGCCAAGACCTGTTTTCTCAGCAAGAAATCTCACCTCGCCATCATCGGTGTTCACATCCCGGACATCTATACCACACCTCCGCCGTAGTTCTTCGGCGAAGAAGGTGAACTTCTTGCGAACCAACTCCGCATGGGTGCATCGCTGATAATAAAGCGTACCGATGAGACGAACGAACTCCAGCGACTTGTTGAGCGGAGGAGCGATGATAGGAATGACTCGCTGCCTGCGTCGGGCGGTAGTGACCATCAAGAGAACGACACCTAGCATCAACAGATAAAGTGCCCAACGCAAAGGAGGTCGCTTGATAAGTTCACGGAATGGAGAATAGTTGACATCCATCGTGGCATCCGTTTTCATATACGCCTCGGTACGATAAACCGGCACATCTGCCATCATCGACATCAAGCGGAAGATATACTCCGACGTGTTTCCCTCCAACATTCCATAATTAGTAAAAAGAAGAGGTGACGTGACAAAGATGACCTCGCCCTTACCATAAGGGACTGAGGCTGCAACGAGCATCGTATCTGCTTCGAACGCCAAAGAAGAATTGGTTTGCAAAGAATCAAAATCAAGGTATCCACCTACCAATCCCTGCCAAACGATATAATCATGGTTAGGATACACCTTTGGCTTTCCACTCCAAGTAATCGTATCTTTATATTCAGACTCATTTCCTGTAGCCCGATTATAGATTCGATAATAAGAGAAATAATATTCTGTTTCTATCCTCACCCCAAACTTACGCTCCAGTTCATTATAAGGCGCAGTATCACATGCTGGCTGTTCTTCCGAATGGCTTGCCGCAATCATCACCTTTCCCCCTCGCTTGGCAATATTGCACAAATGCTCGATATCAAGTTTCATTAAGTCTTGCTCATCCACAACCATCAGCACACCAATTCTCCGAGACGAGTACGCACTATCCAATTGCAGGAATGTCTTGGACGTAACTTGATAACCTTTCGGCATAGACTCCGCCAAGACGCTATCAAACACATAGCATCCGAATGGCTGGCGATCGGCATGGTGATAAGTGGACTGCCACTCGAACTTCTTCGGCAACTGCATCTGCAAAGAGAACATCAGCGCAAAGAGAACCACCATCGCCAAGATAAACTTATGACTACTCTTCATGGTCGCCTCCTTTCTCTCCTTGCAGAATCGCACGTCTGACAGCCTCTTGGCAAACACGCATCTCCGCAATCATCTTTTCCGTTGCCTCAAATCCTCCATATCTCACCTTGACAAAGATAAGAGTTATCTTTTGGAAATCCGCATTGCGCCATTCGTTCGTATATTGTGTAGGAGTCTTGAAAGACTGCCAGTCTATCTGATGGTTATCACTCAACCATTTCAATGTTTGCAGATACATCAGTCGCAACGCCTCCCGATAGTCGTGGCGGTCGAGAGCCTTCTCTATCTCGGAAGGGAAATCAATGCCATAGATGGTGTCTTCCGTCACATCATAATTCAGCGCATCGACCTTCTTGCCAGAACGCATAAACACCGAAGGGCGTACCACAAAGACAATCCAAAGAATTGCCAAGATGACAATGATACCCAAGACCGTCCACATCCACTCTCGATTTTGAGCAAAGACATTCCTGAATATCTCATCCGTGAAGTCGCTCAACCTATCCTGCAACCATTCCCCAAAAGTATCTTGATGAGGCACCAACTCCCTACCGTAATCATAAGCACCATCCTGCCGCCAAACAGAAAGCTTGGCGGAATCAATGACTAATGTATCGGAAGGAGACGTAAACATCTTGTCAGATAATTACACTAATGGTTCTGATTGTTTGAAGAGGTCATCGTCATCTGGGTTGCTGTCAGCCATCCCCTCGAAATCGTCAATGCCTTTTGCCACCGACATATCATCAAGTTTTTCTGCCGCATGGCTATACAGATAACTGATGCTCACGAGGAAGATGGTAGAAAGGGTAAACTGCCCAATCCACATGATGACACCGAAGACGTACTGCAATAAGTCCACTATGATGTTTATGATGTTTGGATTATATGGATCGCTATAACCAAACACTGCCTTGATGAGGAACACCACATACCAAGGAATCGCAAAGACAAAAGACAAGGCATTGCTGATGAAAGTCAGCACAAAGCCCAAGGCAAAGATGCCTACCCAAGTTTTCCAGCCCAAGCGAAGTCCACGAGCGTAGGCTTTCCAAACTGAAATGTCCTCATATATATAGGTAGGAAGCACCATCAAGAGCGGGATGCACAATGCCAAGACCACAATGAATGCCACTATGTAAAAAGTTACATCGACCATGGCACAACCCACAAGAATCGCTATCACTGCAAAAGCTACGGGTATGCCTGCCAATCCACACTTGAAGATGCGTCCGGCATTTCGCTTGGCGTATGGTTTGAGGTCTGCAAAGGTGACGTCCTCCAAACCATTGGCTCGTTCATTGTACAACTGCATACAAGCGAACACGACGGAGCCGACCCACAGACCGACTAGCACACAAACTACCGACAAGAAGATATAGTTGCCGAACAATTGAAGTCCAGTATTGACAGGTCCGTCCCCCACAGCATTCATCGTGCTAGACATCAGGTTGTCAACCGACAATGCCGCCAACAAACTAAGAGGCAGCACGCCATACAAGATATATCTGAGCATATATCTCCAGTTTTGCTTCAGAAACGAGAAGACCACATTAAACTTCTCGCCGAAGCTTCTTTCTGCATAAAAAGGTATTTTATTGTTCATCATTGTTATTATAAGTTTTAAACTTTCTAGTATGATTGATTCATTATCATTTATTATTTATCATTTGCCATTTGCTGCCGATGCCTGATTCTTGGCAAAACGATAAAATAGCCAATCACAAACGCCAGCGACAACAAGATAATCAAGAGTCGGACGGCATTCAGTATTTCGGTATGTCGAGTGACAAATCCCTCGATGAAACCAGCCATTATAAAAATAGGTATCGTGCCTACAATGATTTTCATTCCCCTCTTAGCTCCTCTTCGGAACGAAACCATCCGAGCGTAGGTGCCGGGGAACAGCCAGCCATTGCCTATCGCCAATCCTGCCGCACCCGCAATGATGAGAGCCGAAATCTCTAGCGTGCCATGCAAGAAAACTGCCAAGAAGGACTCATACAGTAAACCATGCTGGGCAAAGAAGGTCTCAAAGCATCCCAGCATCACACTGTTCTCGAATATCATAAGACCTGTGGCGATGCTGGTGAATATGCCCGATACGAATTCCATGAACGACACTCGGATGTTATTCAAGGTAATACCCAAGAACATCTCCATCTCATTGCCGCCATCATACACAGCCATCGGCTTTCCCTTGGCGATATTGTCGAGCGTCATATCCACATAGTAATCTCCCAATATGATGCGACAGAAACTTTCATCGAGACATTGCGACAAGATACCGATGAAGACACTGACTAAGAAAATGATGAAAGATACCAACAGCAACTTGCGCTCTTCATACATCACAAGCGGTACCTCGCGAGTCCAATAGGTGATGAGACGTGACCATTTCTCTCGCTTGTTGCGATAAATAGAATTGTGGAGAGCCGAACAGAGTTTGTTGAGGTAAATCGTAATGCGTGACTGAGGATAGTGAGTTTGCGCAAAAGCCAGGTCGGATGTCAGGTCGGTATATACCTCCGCTAAGCGATCTGGTGACTGAGAGGCTGCATCGCTAATGACGATTTCAGCTTTCTGCCACTTATCTATATTGCTTCGTATGAAGTTAAACTCTTTCACTTTTACTCTGTCTTAACAGTTAATGATTCGATTTATTCGATGCAAAAATAAGGATTTATTCTTGCATCAGCAAATTATTGGTGCGATTATTCACGTTTTTCGTCAAAAAACATGCTTTTTCTTTGAATATTTGCTATTTTTTAGTTAAGTTTGCAGACAAAAGTTCAAATAACTAAGGAAATAGATGAAATCATGACTCATACCGACATCATAACCAATCAATTTGTAAGAATCGCCCAGACCCCAGCGAGCATCGCTGAGCGCATCTCTGCACGCATCATAGACGGCATTTGGATATTTGCCATCTGCATATCCGCCTTTTATGCGTGCGCCAATTTCTTAGAATACGATGGTGCATGGTGGTTGATGTGGATATTCGGCATAGGCATTTGGCTGTGGGATTTTCTCTGGGAGACATTCAACGATGGCAAGACACCGGGGAAAATGATCATGAAAATCAGGGTCGTCAATAAAGATGGTTCTCGTCCCAACCTAGGCTCCTTCTTTATGAGATGGCTCTTGGGCAACATCGACATCGGGTGCAGTTGCGTGGGTATTCTTTTTATCTTACTCACGAAAGACTCGCAACGATTGGGCGACTTGGCAGCAGGGACGATGGTCATCAAGGAGGTGAACATCGAAGACATCCACGTGTCACTGGATGAGTTTTATTATGCCAAGAAAGATTATCATCCAACGTATGAAGAAGCCAAGAATCTTTCACAAGCGCAAGTCGAGGTTATCGAGAAAACCGTTTATTCTGGCAATGACAAGCACGAGGAGCAAGTGGATGCCTTGGCTCGAAAGGTTGCAAAATTCCTAGATATTGAAGAACGTCTGAAGGCTAGCCTACAAAAAGGAAATAGCAAGGAAAAATTCCTTGCTACTATCCTTCATGATTATAATTATTACTTGATGGAACTCATTTAACACCCATTTGAAGGAGCTAACACAACACCGCTCCCTCCTGCTTCTTACCATCCATCAAAATCCTCAGCGGATGCTCGAAGCGAACATGGCGAACATATTTCGTCTCCTCGACAGCAGGCATCGCATCCAACATCTCCTTATTGACAAATCCTCCATTCTCCACATTGGTATCTACCGTGAAGTAACCCACACCGAAGGAAGTGAGGTTTTGGAAGAAATGGGTGCCTTGGCTTGGGTCGATGTTATAGTTCTTCAATGCCACTTCCACGATGACACGGGCAGCACTGATATGCGGCCACTTTACAGGCACACCGAGATAATGGTCGCTAGAACCCCAACGGCCCGGACCTATCAAGACATAATTCTTGTTCTCGGCTAGGAACTTTCGGTTGATGCGCTCGATGTCGTCAGCCACATAGTAATTGTTCATCGCCGAGAAATGATCGTCGTACTTCACATACACCACGTCGGTGACATCCTCGCTGATGCCATGTCCCAACGAGTTGTGGGAGCGCAACAGGCAGTCGGCATCCGGTATCGCCTTCACATCCTCATCCAACATCTCCTTGGCATCCACGATAGGTCGAATCTGTAAGAGATAGAAATCACAAGTCTTGTCGGCATTGACATTGCAAGCGAACTCGATTTCCACAGGGCGGCGCATCGCCTCCGAACCATATTTCATCGACATCTGCAATATCTCCGGCAATGGAATCACCTCATGCTGAAGTACACCTGCGAAGGTGATGACCTTACGTCCCGTCTCATAGACGCCATCATTGAGAACCTGGTCGTATGGGTCGAAAGTAGAGGCGATATAGTTGAGCGACTGGTCTTCCACAGCTTCCTTTACCTTCAGTTTGAGAATATTGAAGCCATCATCCACCTTGAAGTCCTCCCCCACATGCTTCATGTCCAGAGCATAGAACTGAGTCTGAGTTTCGCTCAAAGCCTTCTCCAACTCGGAGGTTTGCAAGACCTGTGTAGGATGGTAAGGGCAAACTCTCAAGGTTTGACCGCCATCCACGATATACTTGCCCAGTCCGAGCGCCAAGCTGGCGATACCCTCCTCCGCAGTCTCATCCCCTATAGGATAATAGTTGAGGGAGCGAAGCACGCCACTCATGTTCGGATAGAATCTGTCGCCATAATCCTTTCCTACCACCTGCTGCAAGATGACCGCCATCTTCTCCTGGTCGATGACATTGCTGGTAGCAGCCATATACGCCTTGGAATCACGATAGAACACCGAGGCATACACACCCTTGATGGCACAAGCCAACATCTGGAGCATCTGATACTTGTCCTCCAGATAAGGTATCATATAGGTGGAATAGATGCCGGCGAAAGGCTGATAATGGGCATCCTCCAAGAGCGAGCTGGAACGCACGGCGATAGGACTCTTCGTCGCCTCAAAGAAAGTGAAGAAGTCGGCTATCAACGAATCGGGCAACTGCGCCCGCAAGAAGTGCTTCAAGATTTCATCATCGCTGGCATCGCTCAGGGCTATCGGATAAAGATTGTTGGTCATCATAAACTCATCGAAGATGTCGGTACACAGCACGACGGTCTTCGGAATCTGCACCGTGGCATTGTCATACTGATTGAACTCCGGATGACGCTTGATGACATTGTCGAGGAAAGCCAAGCCTCTGCCCTTTCCACCCAAGGAGCCTTCGCCGATACGGGCAAAGTGGGCATACTTGTCAAACTTCATTCGGTCGAAGACTGCCACGATACCCAAGTTCTTCATGTGACGATACTGCACGATGGCATCGAAGATAATCTGGCGATGGGCATCCACATCCTGCAACTTCTGCCAAGTGACATGCTTCAAGAATGCCGAGACTGGGAAGATGGCACGGGCGCAAAGCCAACGGCTCATGTGGTTGCGACTGATATGGTAGAGCATCGAATCGTTGGGAATCGCGAAGATATGATCTTGCAACTCCTTCAAACTGCGGATGCGCATGATTTCCTGGTGCGTCTTTGGGTCACGGAAGATGAAGTCGCCGAATCCCATGTGCTCCTCCATCAACTGACGGAGATCGACACTCATCTTCTTGGAGTTCTTATCGACAAATCGAAAACCTTCCGCCTCTGCCTTGGCTCTGTTCTCGCTCTCGGAACTTTCGAGAATCAATGGTACAAATGGGTCATGACGGCGGATATAACGGAAAAGGCGCAAACCTGCATCTGGACATTTCTCACGTCCAAACGTATCGGTCTTTCCCTTTAATCCTGCTTTGTCATTCTCCAGGACTGTTTCCTGCAAAGCCTCACGCAACTCTTGAGCCAAATCATCATTCAAGCCCTCATTTTCTGCATTTCCAAAACGATTACAAAAAGCTTTGGCTGCATTCTGCAAAGGGAAACGGGCATCGCTGATGACGCCCAGGGTATTGTCAGAATACTTACGATAGAGTTTCAAGGCCTCCTCGTATGTTCGAGCCAAAACCACCTTTGGACGACCTCGCATTCGCATCGTGGCGGCATGGCGATTCAAGGCTTCCTTGGAGAAGTTCTTGCTCTGTTCGAGGATATAATTATAAAGGTTCGGCAATATCGAACTATAGAATCGGATGGAGTCTTCCACCAAGAGTATCATCTGCACACCTGCCTCCTGGATGTCATGCTCCAAATTCATCTTGTCCTCTATCAACTTGATGATGGAGAGGATGAGATTGGTGTTGCCCAACCAGCAGAACACGTAATCGAAGATACTCAAGTCCTCATTTTCCATTCGCTTGGTGATGCCATGGGAAAATGGGGTCAGCACCACGCAATGAATATCAGGGAACTTGGACTTCACATCACGAGCCACATCAAAGGCATCATTGTCGGCATTGCCCGGCATACAGATGACCAAGTCGATATTCGTGGAACGCAACACCTCGGCTGCCTCCTCGGTAGTAGAAACCTGGGTAAAGGTAGGCGGATAACGAAGTCCCAGTTCGACATATTCATTATAGATTTTCTCCTCAATACGCCCATCGTCCTCCAACATAAAGGCATCATAAGGATTAGCAACTATCAGGACATTATAAATGCGACGCATCATCAAATTGACAAATGATACGTCTTTCAAGTAAAACTGATTCCACTCCTGTGGTATGTTTTTCTCCATAATTGTAGTTTTTAGTGATGCAAAGATACTGATTTTCTGATAATTACTTGCATTTTTCAACAAAAATTATTATTTTTGCAGCCATATCTTTCATAGATGTTGCCTCTTTTGCCTCATGGCAAAAGAGATAAGTAATATAAATGAATCTATTTATGGACAATTCCTATACAAAAAGGCCTTGGAAGATGATGAAGAATTCTTATGTCTCCAAACTTATCACTTGCGCTATGTCTATCATGTCGGCATTGTGCGTATTGCCTTGTTCTGCCCAAAAGAAGCAACATGGCAAGGCTTCCTTCTATTCCAAGAAATCAACTGGAGCTAGAACTGCAAGTGGACAAAGACTGCACCATGATAGTTTGACGTGCGCCCATCGTTATTATCCATTCGGCACTAGATTGAAGGTAACCAACTTGAGCAACAACAAGAGCGTCATCGTAAAGGTCATCGACAGAGGTCCTTTCGGAAGAGGCAGAATCATCGACCTTTCGTGGGCTGCCGCAAAAGCTATCGGCATGATAGCGCAAGGAGTCGCATCGGTCAAAATTGAGACGGTAGAGAATCCTATCCCTTATCGTCCTGAAGAAAACAAACTACCTCACGTTGACTTTGAGGTGGCTGAGTCGGATTACGAATTCAAGCCAACATGGAAACATACGAAAGAACAGGAAATTGCGACAAAAGAGTCGAAATCTACCAAAGAGCCTAATCAAACAAAAAACACAAAGGGGAAATTGGAAAATACGGAAGTAAACAAAAGTCAGCAAAACCATACGAAGCATGAATTCCAAAACAAAAGCTCGCATGAGTCGCAAAGCAAAAGCTCGCATAAGTCGCAAAGCAAAAATTCGCACGAGAAACGCAGAGTCTTCGAATGACAAAAAAATGTGTCTTCGAGAGATGATAGATGCAAAGCCGCTTACAAAGACATTAATGCGGAGGCGCTTACAAATCAATTATATCAGGGTGAAGCTTGGGTGAAGCCTAGGTGAACCCTAAATGGTCGCCCTTCACCCTTGGAGCCCAAGAGTTCATGGGCTTTTCAGTCAAAAAGGTGAAGGGTGAAGCCTATTTTTCTATTTTGTGGTTGGAATATTAAACTCATTCACTTTGGAAATAGCTCGGTCACCATGAATAACTGAAACACAGAATTTGGCATTTCCTTCCTTCAAACGTGAATCAGACTTAACAACTGCAGTATAACGAATACCTTTACCTGCATCAATCTTCTCCACATGAATATTAGGTGAAATGTAAATATGTTTGTTACCAGTAACTTCCAAAACAGTAGGAACAACATCATAAACCGGACGAGTGCCTCGGTTTATGATTTCAAAGATCACCTTACATGTCTCGTTACGATTCAACTTACCGTCAAGATTTTCATCTACAAAACGAGCATTTACAATCTCTAACTGAGGAGAATATTCTAACTGTGAAGAACTAATTTCATCTACAGTAGAACTCTTGCTTGGAAGTTGAGATGTCGGTTGCTGCGCCGTATAATTGCCTGTATAGTCAGGACCATTGAAGTCATAGAGTCTATCATCCCCGCTATTAGAAGAATCAAATCCACTACCAACATTTGAATCATTTAGATAAGGTGACTGCTGATAAGCATCATCCTGATAAGAACTTTGTCGATTTTGAGTTTGATTGTAAATTCGCTCTCTACGCTGTTCACGGCGTTTCTCTTGTTGCTGGTCAGCTTGGCTTCCAATCGTCGCTCCGACAGCGACACCACCAGCCATACCAATAATCGTTCCTATGTCAGAGCCTCGAGGTCCACCAGCTATTCCACCGATAGCTGAGCCTAAGATGGAACCAAATGAACCACCTACGTATGCACCAGAACCAGTATATGTTCCACAACTACTCAAAAGCAAAGCAGAACTAAGCAATATCATAAAAGACTTTTTCATATCTATGCTATTTAAATTCTAAAACTGTGCAAAGATAGATATTTTTCTGCAAAAGCAAAAGAAAAAAATCCCTAAAAGGCAAGGGGAAATCCCTAAAAAGCGAAAAAGCACTTCCACCATGAAGATGAAAGTGCTTTTGTATTGAGATAGTGTAATTTATTCAGCCTTTGGAGCTTCTTCTGCTGGAGCCTCTATAGCTGAAGCAGCCTCTGCTGGAGTCTCCTCAGCCTTAGCCTTGCGGCTACGACGAGTCTTCTTGGCAGCAGCCTTAGAAGTCTTAGCCATGTTCTCATCAAAGTCAACAAGCTCGATGAATGCGATTTCAGCAGCATCACCCTGACGTGTACCCAACTTGATGATACGAGTATAACCACCTGGACGATTACCTACCTTCTCTGCAACAGCACCGAAGAGTTCCTTGACAGCGTACTTGTTCTGAAGATAACGGAAAACTACACGACGTGAAGTTGTTGTATCATTCTTAGCACGAGTGATCAATGGCTCAACGAACTTCTTAAGAGCCTTAGCCTTTGCGAGGGTCGTAGTGATTCTTTTGTGCTCGCTCATGATCAACGAAGTAGCCATGTTAGCCAACATCGCATTACGATGAGAAGCAGTACGACCTAAATGGTTGAATTTTTTATTATGTCTCATTTTAATTTTTAATCTTTAAGGGAAGGAGAGATTAACCCTCCTTATCCAATTTATACTTTGAAATATCAGTTCCAAAAGAAAGATTCAGACTCTCGAGCAAATCATCAAGCTCTGAGAGCGATTTCTTACCAAAGTTACGGAACTTCAAGAGGTCAGTCTTATTGTACTGAACCAAGTCACCAAGAGTCTCTACATCAGCCGCCTTCAAGCAGTTGAGCGCACGAACACTAAGGTTCATATCTACGAGACGAGTCTTGAGCAACTGACGCATATGAAGAACTTCCTCATCAAATTCTTGGTTACCCTCTTGGTCTGGACTTTCAAGGGTAATCTTCTCATCAGAGAAGAGCATGAAATGATAAATCAATATCTTCGCAGCCTCCTTCAAGGCATCCTTTGGACTAATGGAACCATCTGTTGTAACTTCAAGAGTCAGCTTGTCATAATCGGTCTTTTGCTCAACACGATAAGGTTCAACTGAATACTTTACGTTACGTATAGGGGTGTAGATGGAATCGATTGGGAGAACGTTAACGTCTGTGCAGAATTGACGATTCTCATCAGCAGGAACGTAACCACGACCCTTGTTGATAGTTAAATCAATCTGCATCGAAGCTTTGGCATCTAAATGACAAATCACCAATTCAGGGTTTAACACTTCAAATCCAGTCAGATACTTACCAATATCACCAGCTTTGAATTCTGTGGAATTCTCTACGGTGATACTAACTTTCTCATTCTCGAATTCTTCTACTACTTGCTTGAATCGAACTTGCTTGAGATTCAAGATAATGTTGGTAACATCTTCCTTTACACCAGGAACTGAAGAGAACTCATGCTCAACACCACCGATGCGGATAGTATTGATGGCATAGCCCTCCAGTGATGAAAGGAGAATGCGGCGCAAAGCGTTACCAACGGTAACACCAAAGCCAGGCTCCAAAGGACGGAATTCGAACTTTCCGAACTTATCATCAGCCTCCAGCATTACTACTTTATCAGGTTTTTGAAATGCTAATATCGCCATTAATGTAATGATTTATTTAGAGTACAACTCAACGATTAACTGCTCCTTAATATTCTCAGGGATGTCGGCACGCTCTGGCTTGTGCAAGAACTTACCACTCTTAGAATTGTCGTCCCACTCAATCCAAGGATATTTGCTATGATTGAAACCAGCAAGTGCTGCCTCGATAACTTCGAGAGACTTAGACTTCTCACGAACACCAACAACCATACCTGGCTTAACAGCGAAAGAAGGAATGTTAACTACCTTACCATCAACAACGATGTGCTTGTGACCAACCAACTGACGAGCAGCAGCACGAGTTGGAGCGATACCCAAACGGAAAACAACGTTGTCAAGACGGCTCTCAAGGTTTTGGAGAAGAACCTCACCAGTAATACCATCAGCCTTAGCTGCTTTATCAAACATATTACGGAACTGACGCTCTAATACACCATAAGTATATTTAGCTTTCTGCTTCTCTGCCAACATGACACCATACTCAGACATCTTTCTACGACGGCTGTTGCCATGCTGTCCAGGAGGGAAGTTTCTCTTGGACAAAACTTTGTCTGCGCCGAAGATTGGCTCACCAAAACGACGCGCAATTTTAGATTTCGGACCTATATATCTAGCCATAATATTATAAAAATGCTATTTTGTTTGTATCTATTGAATGTTAACACAAAGCGTTATACACGACGACGCTTTGGAGGACGGCAACCATTGTGTGGCAATGGAGTTACGTCAACAATCTCAGTAACCTCGATACCTGCACCATGCACGGCACGGATAGCAGATTCACGACCATTACCAGGACCCTTAACATATGCCTTAACCTTGCGAAGACCAAGGTCGAAAGCTACCTTTGCACAATCCTCTGCTGCCATCTGAGCTGCATAAGGAGTGTTCTTCTTAGAACCACGGAAACCCATCTTACCAGCAGAAGACCAAGAAATAATCTGACCCTCATTGTTAGCAAGAGATACAATAATGTTATTGAATGAGCTATGAACGTGAAGCTGACCAATTGCGTCAACACGTACATTTCTCTTCTTAGATGTTGCTTTTGTCTTTGCCATAATTAATTTCCTCCTTCAAAATTACTTAGTAGCCTTCTTCTTATTAGCAACAGTCTTCTTCTTACCCTTGCGAGTACGAGCATTATTCTTAGTGCTCTGACCACGAACAGGAAGACCATTACGATGTCTAACTCCACGGTAGCAACCAATATCCATCAGTCGCTTAATGTTCATTTGGATCTCAGAACGGAGATCACCTTCTACCTTGAACTCAGCGCCGATAATTTCACGGATCTTGGCTGCCTGATCGTCAGACCACTCGCTGACTTTCAAGTCACGGTTTACACCTGCCTTATCCAATATCTTTGCTGAACTACTTCGACCAATACCATAGATATAGGTCA